>Ga0180009_10007705_pt1 | contig 10904 bp, 8 predicted proteins | sample OS_PC_MetaG_FD_123537 | JGI IMG/M metagenome (GOLD analysis project Ga0180009, IMG submission 123537) | Groundwater microbial communities from the Aspo Hard Rock Laboratory (HRL) deep subsurface site, Sweden - OS_PC_MetaG | ecosystem: Environmental > Aquatic > Deep subsurface > Groundwater... | reverse complement strand
TATTGGAAGCCCCCTGCCCAGTGATTTCAATCAAATAGAATATGACAGGAGGGACCCTCATGACTGATTAACAGAAGATGTTGTTGCTATGGGAATGCGACCTTTTTTTATGCGGTGACTTCCTTAATGAGGGCCGGTACGACGTCGAACAGGTCACCGACGATGCCATAGTGCGCCACTCGGAAGATGGGAGCGTTAGGATCCTTGTTGATGGCGATGATGAGACCCGAGTCTCTCATTGCAGCTACATGCTGGCTGGCCCCGGATATTCCGCAGGCGATATAGACATTCGGCGTTACGTAATTGGCCGAGATTCCCACCTGGTACTCTGTTCCTAACCAGCCCATATCTGCTATTGGACGCGAACATGAGATTGCCCCACCCAGTGCATCCGCAAGTTCTTTGATTAAAGGTATTTTTTCTTTATCACCAATACCACGACCCATGGATACCAGGATGTTGGCTTTTGTGATGTCGATTTCACCAGCAGCTGCCTTGATGATCTCCAATGTGGAGGTGCTGAGTGACGATTGGTCTACCTTGACAGCTACCAGTTCTTTTTCGGCTTTCTTCCCTTCGACGGCTTCTCTTGGCAAGGCACCTTTCTCAAAACTGATGACATAGGGAGCAGGGCCATTCATCTCAATGCGTATCATCAGGGTGCCGCCAAACATGGGGCGGACCACGACGGGTTGATCACCGTCCCAGTTAAGGTCCAGACAGTTGCTGATGCTGGTTCCCTGGCAGCGGGTGGCGATGGCCGAGCTCATCTCAATACCAAAGTACGTGTATCCGCAAAAAACCATCGCTGGAGAACGTTCTTTGACAACATTGGAGATTACCGTCGAATAGACCTCGGCACTGTACGTCTCCAGGGCCGGATCATCAGCGACCAGTATAAGGTCAGCTCCAGTCTCGATTAGACTATTTTGCAGGCTTTCTGTCTGATGACCGGTGACAAGGACAGAGAGTCTCATCCCTTTACTATCCGCAATTTTCCGACCCAAGTTCAGCAGTTCAAATGAGACATTGTCTACAACACCGGCTATTTGTTCGGCCAGGACTAAGATTTCTCCGCTCATCAGATCGCCTCCTTTATTTTTGTATAGGTTTTTGAAGCAATCTCTTCCATGGTGCCTTTGATCAATTCTGCCATGGTTTCTTCGGCCGGTGGAAACACAGCATCAACTCTGAACTCCGGTGATTCAGATTCCTGCTGACCGGTTTCCAGATCAGTGACCGCATATTTCTTTACCGGCTTGTTTTTCACCATCATCATTTTTTTTAACGGAACAAAAGAAGTCGGTGTGGTGCCGGTCTGCAAACACAAAACCGCTGGTAGTTTGATGGATTCGCATTGTTTAAGACCGGCCCCGATCTCCTTGGTTACTTTAAGCGTGCCCTCCTCATCACCGGGTTCAATTTCGGTAACGGCATATGAAAACGGCACTGCCAATTTTTCCGCAATTAGTAAGCCGACCTGGGAGGCCATGGTGTCCCTGGACTCAACCCCGGTCAGGACAAGGTTGAATTCTGTCTGCCGAATGGCGTCGACCAGTAGTCCTGCTGTTTTAGTGGTATCCAGCAGCTGACCGTCAATGCGGATAGCATTGTCCGCATTTTTTGCTAACCCGGTCTGTAGGACTTTCTGAGCAGTCAGGGGACCGACCGAAATGACAGTCACAGATCCACCCATTTTCCGCTTTAGCTTTACTGCCTCTTCCAGCGCATAATCGTCAGATTCGTTGATGACAACAGTCCCGGCTTGATATTCCACGTTGTCCTGTTTATCGGACACTTTGGGATCGGTGATGAAACCCGGCACCGCTTTGGTACATACGATTGTTTTTAACACAACCAACCTCCTGTTATTTATGGTCCTGTACGGCATTAGCGCCGACGATCTTGGCAAAAACGGCCCCGGCCGTCAGTCCGGTGGCTCCGGGATAGTTGGTGTAAAACAACCCGCCCAAGATTTCACCAGCAGCATAAAGCCCGTTAATCGGTTTGTCCATCCAGTTCAGAACTTCACCCCGCTTGTTTACCTTCAGCCCGCCGAAAGTAAACGTGATGCCACATTGAACGGCGTAAGCGTAATAGGGGGGCTTATTCATCGGAAACGCATTTCCCGATTTCGGGGGGACGATGTTCGGTGCCTGCATATCTTCCTGCAGGCCCGCAAATTTATAGTATTCCAAGTGGTTACCCGGTTGGATGTCGTTGTTGTAATCATTTACCGTTTTCAACAGGGCCTCTTTGTTGATCGCCAGCATATCGGCTAATTCTTCCAGGGTGTCTGCGCTTGTGAAAGGCACCCCTTTGTAATCGTCAAGCGGCCGATTCTGTAGGACCTCATTTCCGAAGGAATCGAATATCTGATAGGCGATTCGATCAGGTTGTTGCAGGACGTATTGCCCGTAACGGGCATAGGTGAAGGCAATTTCATCTTGACCTTCATCCACAAACCGTTTTCCATCGCTGTTCACTACCAGACCAAACACATAAATCCGCTTGGATGTTTTTTCTCCGTCCTCACGACGAGCGGGCTGCGGCGATGCGGCGTCAATAAAAGTGGCGTGGCAGTGGCTCCAGTTTCCAAATGGTTGAGCACCGACTTCCAAGGCCATTCTCAACCCGTCTCCCATGTTGTGACGCCCGCCCCTGACAAGTGCCAGATCCCAGTCTTTACCGAGGTATTGCGCTCGCATAGCCTGATTGGACTCAAATCCGCCGCAGGCCAACACTACCGATTTACTTTTAATCTCTTGAATAGTTTCATTATTTTGGGCTTCAACGCCGACAATATGGCCGCTTGGATTTCGCAGCAGTTTTGTAACGCCTGTTTCATAGCACAGTTCAATATCACTTTCTCCAATGGTATTGTAAAGGTGATCGTTTAATCCGGCACCGGCGCCTTTACATTGGATAGGTGTCGGATTCTGGACCACTAGTTTATCGTTTTCGCGACGGATGTTTCCAGCAGCGATCTCAAAACCGATTCCATTATCTTTCATCCAGCGGATGGCATCTAGTGAATTTTCTACGATCATCTGCATCATCGACTCATCACCTAATCCACTGTTTCCCATCATGTATTCGCTAAAAAACTGGTCCGCTGGGTAAGGCTTGACATACATCTGCTTCTCTTCTTCCGTCAGATCAGGCATCAGACTCCTGATATCTTCAATCCCGTTGTGCGCTACCCGGTATATTCCTGTTGTAAAATAGCCGTTACCGCCACGTTCGTGTTTGGGGGCTTTTTCCAGGATGAGGATCTTTTTCGCACCCATTTCCTGTGCTCGTATAGCAGTCAAAAGAGCAGTATTTCCACCCCCCACAACGATGACATCGTACATTTCTTCTTTGGCTATATTCGGCATCTGTTTTCTCCTTTGAAGTAGGTTGTTCAAAAACCTCTGAAACACTTGTCATTCTGAATATTCATGAAGTCTGCTCCTTGGTATCTGACTGATTTTGTTTGCACCGGAGTTCCTTCGCTTCGATTGAGAATGACATTGATTCGTTTTTCCAGAGGTTTTTTCATTTATAGACAATTGGTATTTAATCGGTTATCGATCCATGAATTTAACGATTGTTTTTACTTTTTTTGCATTGACTGTGCCAGTACCTGGCCTTAGTGATTGAAAACAGGCCGGGAGAGCTTTATGTGACTGGTTGAACTGTTTTTTGAAGATACCCGCCTGAAATTAGGGTTAGCTGTTGAACAAGGAAAACGATATTCAGTTTCGTTTTCAAAACAAAACGTCCAATTACCCGGCTCTCTCATTAATCAGTAATATAGTCTTTATTTTTAGGATTGGAATTAGAAAGGGCATGAAATGGAGAACCGGAGTTGAATAAATCCAGCAAAATGAAATGGAATTCAGGGGGAACCTGTAGACTTTCGATGAATTTAAGGCAGAGTGATGGAATTCGAATGCAAGTCACCCATCCTCAAGGTCTTCATCTCAATAACAACGGAGGATTCAAACACCAGAATCCAGACTTTCTCGCCTATCCGAGGCGATGTCTTCAAAAGAAACATAAATGGCTTCGTCCGTGAATTCAGGTGAATGAGGAGGGTCACGCGCGGATTCCTCCCAAAGATCGAGATATTTCAGGATCTTTTTTATTGGAGAGGTCTCGGTTATGAACGATATGATTCTCATTTCGTGTATTCACTCGTCGCCAATCTTCGCTTTTTTTTACCGAACTATCAAAAAGCATGGATCAGGAAGGAGTCAAGCCTGCTCGACTCCTTCCTGATCACGTTAGGCTGTTAAACGAATTGACATCTAGTCCATTCGTTCCAGGACAGTACTGATCCCCTGTCCGGCGCCAATGCATTGAGTCGCTAATCCGTACCGGGTGCCGCTGCGTCGCAGTTCCTTGGCAACCGTCATCAAAAGGCGGGCACCTGTGGCTCCCATTGGATGTCCGATACCGAGCGAACCGCCGTTAACATTTACTTTCTCGCCTGGAATGCCCAGCTCTCTCAGTGAAGGAATTACCTGAGCTGCAAAGGCCTCGTTAAATTCGACTCGATCGATCTGATCGGCGGTCAGCCCGGCATGTTTCAAAGCTTTATAAGTAGCAGGTATTGGTCCTAAACCCATGATCTGCCCTTTCACACCCGCGACACCCATGCCGATAATTCTGGCAAGAGGTTCCAGGCCCAATTTGATGGCTTTTTCTTCACTCATCACCAGAAGAGCAGCGGCACCACTGTTGGTTGGGCATGAGTTTCCAGCGGTAACTTTCACTTCATTGCCGCAGAAGCTGACCAACCCTTTTATCGGTCCCAGTTTGGAAAGTGATTCCAGGTTGCAGGTGGGCCGCAGACATTCATCTCTGTCAAACGTCACCATTGGTCCGGTTTCCTCTGGAACCCACTCTTTGTTATCGTTGAATACCGGCTTTTCAACTTCCATGGGAATGACTTCATCCTTATACCTACCGGCTTCATAGGCCGCCAGCAGTTTCATATGACTATCCACCGCAAACCGGTCCATCTCCTCGCGTGTCAAGCTATACATATCCACCACATTTTGTGCAGTTTGCGGCATAGGCTGCAAAGGTGGCGAATCCAAGACCTCATCGGGGATAGGAACCGAAAAATATCGGGCATGATTTTCTACCATATTCCGCTGCTCTTGATTTTGTTCATACATCTTCATGTTTGGCCCGTTAATGCGGGTATGCGGCAGACCGGTTTCAGGAGGCAACATACTACGTCCCAATCTCTCAATACCAAAGGCGATACCGCAATCAGTCGCACCTACCATGATAGACATGGCGATACGCATCATCGTCTCCATTGAGGAACCACACTGGCGGTTCGTACAAAAACTCGGGACCTCGGCCGGTAAATCCGCCATACGGGAAATAGCGCTCAATAAAGCTAGGTCCCGGTCGCCGCGGACATTTCCAATACCAAAGTCTTCAATCATGGTCCCCTTGACTTTAGGATTCCGTTCCATCAATACTTTCACAATCTTTGCGCCGACTTCGTCCAGTCGCGTTGCTTCAAACATGCCTCGTCCACCCCATGAAAACGGGGATCTCACACCATCAACGATTACAGCGTTTTTCAATTCCATCTCACTTATCCTTTAAATTGGTTTTGGTATTATTGCAGTATATATAAACAGTGATTAATACTTCCGTATGTCCACCCACCTCTCCTAGCCGGATCGGTAAAACTTTGGTCGAATCCCAATGAAAATCTCCATGCAAGACCTGTCTCCCGTTTCCATATAAGCCGATCAATGAGATAAAAGATGAGACTTGGCCGGATGTCAACAGGTTACGGTTTTCAATTGCTGCAGTTTAATCAATCGAGTGGGCCTTGAGGAACGGCAGCACAATGTTGTCAAACTCCTCAGGGTATTCCCAATTAATGGAATGCCCAGCCTCCGGCACTATTGCATATTCGTGATTTTTGATATGGGCCGCCCAGCGTTTCATCAAGGCCGGTGGCGAGAGTTGATCTGCCCCGCCGGCAACAACCAGCGTCGGGACCCTGATGGTTTCGAGCTTGGCTAGAGTATTTGGCGAATTCCGAGGTTGATAAGATGCACCCTTTTGGCGGGCATGTTTGTGGATTTTCATCCACTTGGCGACACCTTCTGGGTTCGAGCCCATATATGATAACCCGATCTCGAGATAAACCGATGGCCATTTCACATCCGGATTTCTGATCCTTTTACTGAAGTCTTTGATCTTGTCGTCCGTAATCATACCTGTACTCGCAGCCAGAGTCAGGCTTGCAAGCTTATCCTGATGAAGACTTGCATAATCCATCGCCACAAACGAGCCGCCGGCAATGGCAACCAGATGAAATTTATCGAGTCCTATACGAGTCACAAGACCGTCCAGGTCCACATCCGAGATGCCGGGTTGCGCACCGGTTGCGGGCATAGGAACACTTTTACCCCAACCGCGGCGGTCATAGGCAATCACACGGTAGCCCGCGTCTGCAAAGGATTTGATTTGCGGCGCCCAGGATTCGCTAGTTCCGGCCAACGCGTGGACCAGGATAACAGGCTCGCCCATTCCTCCTGTGTCGAAATAGGCCAAGCGAACACCCGGAAGGTCGGCAAATTTCATTTCAGACGCTTCCAAAGTGCCCGAAGTTGTCACTAAAAAAACCACTAGAGTGACCAGATACTTTACTATTGTCCTGTTATTAGCGGTGTATTGCATTTGATCCTCCTTTTATTGATGTCATTAATATCTGAAATCGTTGATAAAGAGCCGGTCGTTTTTCCATTCAATCAGTCACTTTCTTTTTTGAAATAATTCTTTCATCCGAATGTCCGGATGCCGGTAGCGTTCTTTTTCCACAGAATCGTTCTTATACTCGATCGCCTCCAGCGGGCACCAATGCATGCAGGCCAAACAGAATTCACATTTATGCCGCCATACCGGTTTGTCTTCGATCATATCTATATTGCCAGAAGGACATAGTTGAACGCAGATGCCGCAACCGTTGCATATGTCGTCCGCCCAAAAGTGTTCGTCTGCCCGATTCGGCGCAAAATTCCGATATAGTTCTTCCTCCTTCCGTTGGTTCTCGATATCATCCGTAACTGGAATTTCGACCCCAATTGCAATCTGGGCTGCAATAGCCACTGTTGCTTCATGTTGGGCAGCAATTCGGTCATTGATATCCTTCTTTGTATAATGCGAGTAATGCATAGACCACATATTGCCCGGCATCGATACACCGAATGCTGATGACAATTTTACTCCTTTTGAGACGACGATTTCATTTAGTTGTAAATGCGACAGTCCGGGATTATTACCAAAATTTGATACAGCAAAGACATATGCGTCTTTTCTTATTTCCAGATTCTCAACGAATTGCTTAAACATGTGGGGCAATCCCCAATAATAAACAGGAAAGACAAAACCCACTCTGTCGTTTTCATCTTTATTGATCGCCAGATTCTGTTTACTGATTCGAATCAATTGGGAATTCAACTCCTTCCCCAGGTCTTTCGCAATTTTGAGCGAATTTCCCGTTCCTGTGAAATAGTAAATTGCAGTCTTCATTTACACTCTCCTATACCGTAAATAATTTAAGGCACGAGCGAAATCAACGAGTATGCGCCTTTCCCAAATCAAAACCGTTCACATTTTCGAGCATGTGCAAACGAAATCGGTATTTCAAAGTCAAATTACAAAGTTCATCCATTTCCAAGAGCTTTGAATACAAGCATTTTTAAGAAGTGAATGCATTCCTTGAAACTTATATTGTGCTGCGAAGGCCACAGCTAATGGATAGATCCTATGATTGGTATGCAGATTCTCAACTCCTTGCATCGGGATTGTCAGTGTCTCAAAAAAGTCCAGTACGACTTTGTGATCTTGGATGTTGATGTTTGTCGGACTATTTTTATCCGATCATGTGCAAATAGATTCAAACTATGGATCTTGAGCCATAACTTTAAACCATCAGGATAGACGGTTCGAAAAGATGAGTAGGTTTCTTTGGCTTCAGCAGGCAGTTTTTTGAACCAATCTGTGCAGAGACTTTTTTTTGAATAGCTCTGTATTCGGGTTCCTTGATTCTTAGAATGCTTGACATAACAGCAACGTCTTCTGTTCGCTCCGGATAGCTGAGTGCAAAATAAAGGGCTGTAGACCCACCAGTGGCTGCACGAAGCAAATATAACTTCTTGTTAATACCTAGATGATCAAGAAGCAAAGCGAGGTCTTTGGCCTAAGAACCGACATTTTTTTTGACCCCATGGAGGATTTATAAAAACCACGTCGTGAATAACCTGTAACCTGATATCCTGCTTTAGCGAAGACGGGCTGTTGGTATATCCATGATTTGTGATTGTCGCTGATTTGTGATTGTCGCTAAAAGGATGCGTCAATACGATGACTTCAACGTCACCTCCGGTATCCCATTACCAGAGCTCTGTTCTTTTCATACTCTGGGAAGCTTGCGGTCGCCACTTGACTCACCGCGTGGGTATTTTTTGCATTTTCCAGACCAAACTGGATCTGGCTTTCCAAAGATCGTCCCTCGGCAGCAGTTTCAGGATGTTATATCATTCGGATGATTTTCTGGAAAACAGCATACCTTCAAGGGTTTGAATTGTTTTGTAGATATAATAGGACAATATGTTCGAATATTGAAGAAAAACTTATATGACTGAAATTGCGTGCGTATAACTACAGCAGGCTTTGAAAAGACATCGTTTCCTTTGTTTTGTTTATCCCTGTGCAACTCACGGGAAAAGATTGGTTGTTGTCGATTCAGTTTATGTCCCCCGCTCGGCCTCTCCTAATGATACTTTAGTAGGTTGAGAAAACCGGTTACGATCTATAAAGGGCGTCAAAGCTGGGGTGGGCAGCTTGCATCCGATTCGGGGATGACCTCCCAAGAAAATCGAGCTGAGTTGGCTCGTGTCTGTGGCAAATACTCCAATCTTGTGGTATTTCTTTAAAGAATTGCGGAAGCAAGCGCAACGATCGAGACAAGCACAAGCGTTACTCCGATTATTGTGATAATCAGCAGGCCAAAGAAATCCATTAGCGATGTCCAATGTAGTCGACAGGAAAAGCATTGTAAGTTGATTGTCGATCATCTCGAAGATGGACTCGGAAAGAATAAGGATCAATGAGCAACCGCTTGAAGGACAACTGGGGGTGCGCTGTAAGTGTACGAAAGGAGATTATATTTTGAACTAAGAAGCTGTGCAAAAGCCACTTGAGAGATGAAGAAAGACTTTTTTTATAATCTTCCAGAAGATAGATGAGAACCACTCTAAGCCGCTTTGGTAAAGAGCTGAAGTAGTATAGATTTCACTCTAGTAATAAGAAAATGGTTATCAGCAGAAGCCATGAGATGAAAGAACCGATACAGAGAACTGGAGCGGCACAAACCTTATAAACGATGAAGGTTGTTAGTGTCGGCAAAACACAGGGGAAAAGGAGCGCTAGTATAACGTTTCATTAATATATTTACAAATAAGATTACTGCTGATATTATTGCCTCACCACAATTCAATCAGGAGGCGATAATGACTCGACAAACAAACCGTGCAAAACCGTTATTAACAGAAACCCAACGGATCAAACTCAAGGAACTCAGCGTTTCTCGTAAGGCTCCTTTCAGAGAAGTCCAACGGGCAAAGATACTTCTTCTACACGATGAAGGTGTTCCGATTACCGAGATTCAAAAAATGGCTAACGCCAGTCGTCCGACCATTTACAAATGCATTGATAAAGCTTTGGCTGCCGGAGCAGATGCCGGATTGAAAGATCATTTTCATAAACCGTTTGATCCGATCATTACTGAAGAAGCCAAAGCCTGGGTCTTGAATCTTGCCTGCACCAAACCCAAAGATCATGGGTTGGCTGCCGAATTGTGGACTTACAGTGAACTTGCCAGATACACCCGCAATCAGGCTCCCGACGCCGGGTATGCATGTTTGGTCAATGCCAGTAAAGCCACTGTCTGGAGGATATTGGCAGCGCATCCGGTTCAGCCCCATAAACTCAAGTATTACCTGGAAAAAAGAGATCCGGAGTTTGAAAAAAAAATGCAAGAAGTGCTGATTGTTTATCAGGAGGTCAATCTGCAAAATGAACAAAAATCCATCACCGGTGTTTATCCCTCCGTTGTCACCATATCGATTGATGAAAAGCCCGGCATACAAGCCATAAAAAATATCGCTCCTGATTTGCCACCTACCCCTGGAAAACACAGCCGATTCGGTCGTGATTATGAATATAAACGGTTGGGAACAGTATCCCTACTGGCCGCCCTGGACCTTCATACCGGCATCATTATCGCTCAGGTACATGATCGTCACCGCAGTTGTGAGTTTATCTCTCTGCTCAAAGAGTTGGACGCTCACTACCCGGCCGATTGTACAATTCGTGTGATTCTTGACAATCACTCGGCCCATATCTCAAAAGAGACAATGAAGTATCTTACCTCAAGGCCTGGCAGATTCATTTATGTGCATACTCCCAAGCACGGATCATGGCTCAATCTGGTTGAATCCTCCTTTTCTAAAATGGCTCGCACTTTTCTCCGTCATATCCGGGTTGAAACGAAAGAAGAGCTAAAACGACGCATCCTGCTTGGGATTAAAGAATTCAATGAAGCACCGGTCGTTTTCAAATGGAAAAAATTTGACCTTGAAATTGCTTAATGTAAATATATTATTGAAACGTTATACTAGGCATGTAAATCAACAAATAGGTAGAAAAAGAATATAAATAGGTAGAAAAAGAATATAAACGTAATAAAATAATTTTGGTTCAACCGGCTAATACATACTTTGACCGGTGAATTGCTTTGATTTTGAGTTTGAAATATTCCTTGTCACGAAATCCATACGCTTGCTTACTGAGAGTTTTGATTTTATTGTTGGTTC
>Ga0180009_10007704_pt1 | contig 10906 bp, 7 predicted proteins | sample OS_PC_MetaG_FD_123537 | JGI IMG/M metagenome (GOLD analysis project Ga0180009, IMG submission 123537) | Groundwater microbial communities from the Aspo Hard Rock Laboratory (HRL) deep subsurface site, Sweden - OS_PC_MetaG | ecosystem: Environmental > Aquatic > Deep subsurface > Groundwater... | reverse complement strand
GGGCTAGATCGAGCCGACAGGCGAGCGTTTTGGGGTGAGCCGCGCCGATCGCGGCGAGGGGGCTTTGCGAAAGCCCCCTGAGAAAAACCTAGACCCAAAGCAGCGCGAAGCGCTTGATTTGGGCCTAGCAGGATGGTGTGGATTGCAAGCGAGAAGCGCGATCGGAAACAACGCTCCGACGGTGGTGGCCTGCCACTACTTGGCGGTGTGGCGACATTCCTTGCGGATTGTCACGAACCCAGCTGCTACAAAGGTCCGGCAACCCGCCGGAGGCCCTGTTTGAGAATCGCAGCGATCGACATAGGAACCAACTCGATCCACATGGCCGTGGTTGACGCGCACGGCGAGGCTGGCTTCGAAGTAGTGGACCGCGCCAAGAGCATGGTCAAGCTCGGGGCGGGGCTGTTTCGTGCACGACACATGACGGACCGCGCCTTCGACGCCGGACTGGAGACGATGCGTCGGTACTGCAAGCTCGCCCAGAGCCTTGGCGCGGAGGAGATCCTCGCCGTGGCGACGAGCGCGACGCGGGAGGCCGACAATGGCGGCGAATTTCTCAAAGCCGTGTTCCATGCCACCGGGCTGTCGCCTCGGGTCATCTCCGGCGCCGAAGAAGCCCAGCTGATCTATCGCGCCGTGCGCCACGCATTGGAGATTTCCGACGAACGTGTCCTGGTCTTCGACATCGGCGGCGGGAGCGTTGAAGCCGTGGTCGGAGAGGACGATCGGGTCGTGCTGAGCGACAGCATGCGTCTGGGAGTGCAACGACTGCTCGATGGACGAGAGAAGCCGGACCCGCTGCCGTCCAAGCGGATCCATCAGCTGCGCGGCTACATCCAGGGTGCCGCGTATGATGTGGTCACCAGGGCGCGCGACGAAGGATTCCAACGCGTGATTGGTACGTCCGGGACGATTCGTACGCTCGGTGAGGCCGTGTTGCTGGCTTCCGGGGGGGCGGCGCTTCGGTCGGTCAATGCCCAACTCATCACACGCAAGGCGCTCAAGGAGCTCGCCAAGCGACTGTCGACGATGGACAGCGAATCGCGGGGGAAGGTTCCAGGCATCCCCGAAGAGCGAGCCGACGCCATCCACCTTGGGGCTGAGCTACTCGTTCAGCTGCTCGAGCTCGCGGGAAGCGATACGATCACGCTTTGCGATGCTTCGCTGCGAGAGGGCCTCGTGCTGGACTACCTCGACCATCGCCGGCCTCGGTCCACGACCCTGTGGCCGGTCGCGGACGTGCGCAAGCGCAGCGTTCTCGAGCTGGCAGCGAAGTACGACCGGGACGACCCGGGGGATCGGCACATCGCCTTCCTAGCAACTTCGCTCTTTGATCAGACCAAGGAGCTCCATGGTCTGGGCAAGGTGGAGCGCGAGTGGCTCGAGTTCGCGGCGTTGCTCAACGGCGTGGGACAGCACATCGCGTTCACCGGTCACCACAAGCACGCCGCGTACGTGATTCGACACGCGCGGCTGCGCGGCTTCACCGATGAGGAGATCGCGCTCATCGCGTTGGTGGTTCGCTACCACCGGAAGTCACTTCCGTCGAAGACACACAAGAGCTTCCGCAAACTGCCCGGCAAACACCGCTACGCCGTCCGTGTTCTCGCGGGGATCCTCCGATTCGCCGTCGGGCTCGATCGAGGACATACACAGCAGGTCAAGCGAGTGACCTGCTCCGAAGTGGATGGCTCCCTGCTTGTCGTGGCCCACGGCTCGACAGACCTGGAGCTGGAGCTCTACGCCGCCCGTCAACGCGTCGACGGACTCGCCAGCGCATTTCGTCGCGATGTTAGACTCGAGGGAGAGGCTCTGGGGGTGGTTGACTAAGGGACCGCCAAAGAACTCGCTGGTCCACCTTTGGAGCGTAGGGGCGCGGTCAGCGAAGCAGACCCGCCCGAGGCTGTTCAAGAGCGCGGGCGGGTTTGGCTAACCCGGCCCTACCCGGACGATGCGCACGCGCCGAACTGGACCAGTCATTTGCCCGGAGGTCCCCAAAGCCTACCGTGCCGGGACGTCGGAGCGGAAACAGGGGCTACCCGTTCTGCTCGACGCGAAGTTGAACCATGGCGGGTGACTCGTGGGTCGCGCACCACCCGCAGCTGCGGGCCCTGCAATGACTCTGGTGGACCGTAGGGATGGCCTCCACCGGGCGCGACGAGAGCTTGCGAACTTGGTCTGCGACGCTACCGAGCAAGAACTTGGTGAGTCCCTTGCGCGCGTGCGTCCCCATGATGATTCGTTCGACGCCGCTCTCCTCGGACGCTGCCACGATCGCTGCGACCACCTCACCGTGCGTGATGCGTACGCTGACCTCCACATTTCGTTCCTTGGCAGCGGCGACGTATTCCGGCATGCGTCGTTCGGCCTCCCCCAGCAGGTGATCGATCGCGGCGATGGGCGCTTTGCCCCGATCGGGACGTACGGGGGCGGACTCGTCGAGGCCTTCGGGGACGTGGACGACATGCATCAACACGACGCGTGCGCCGGTCTGCTCGGCAGCCCTCGATGCCTCGCGGACGACGTTTACGGCGCAGTCGGAGAAGTCGATGGGGACGAGGACGTTCTTGGATTGGCTCATTGGGTAACTCCGGCCCCGACAGGTATCAAGAACCGTTCCAGCGCCGTTTGCGTCGCGGAGCGCCCAGTTGATGCGGTTTTGATGGACGTCAGAATCGGCTGGCTGCCCTGACGTTTCTCAATGTTGCAACCTTCGTGTTTCGGGTTGAAACCTCGGGCCGGACTAGGCAACGACCGGCTTTTTCACGCGGGGAAGGCGAATACGGAAGGTGGAGCCGACGTCGCGCGTCGAGGTCACATCAAGGCGGCCTCCGTGCTGATAGACGATCCCACGGACGATGGACAACCCGAGCCCCGTTCCATCGCTTTTGGTGGTGTAGAACGGCAAGAAGATGCGCTCGATGTCCTCGATGCCGGGCCCGTTGTCCCGAATCACCACCTCCACCTCGTCGGCCACCGTGCGGGCCTCGATCCACAACTCTCCGCGACCCTCCATGGCCTGTACGGCATTGAGCACGAGGTTGAGGAGGACTTGCTTGATCCCCGCTATGTTGCAGTCGATGGGGATGGGTGCCTTCCAATTGCGGTGGACGACGACGCGGCCCTTCAGGGTCGGACCGGCGAGGGTCAGGGTGGATTCCAACGCATCGCACATATCCGCTTCCGAGACACAGAGGGATTCCTCCATTCGTGCAAACTCGCGAACATTCTTCATGAGCGCGCCCACCTGCTTGATGCCGGCAGTGATGCTGCCCTGGTGCCTCTCGATCTCCGCCCAGGTCTTCGCAGGCTTGGTCTCTCGCTGGATTTGCTCAAGCTCCCAGCGGATGGCTTGGGACACCGACGCTCTCGCGAACAGTTCCGTCGATTTCTGGAAGGCGGACCACAGCTGCGCGGACAGAAGATGACAGAGCTGGGACGCCATAACGATCTGGCTCAGCGGGTTGTTGATCTCGTGAATGATGCCAGCCGCCATCTGTCCTAGCGCCGCGATGCGTTCGTTTCGCAGAGCCTTGTCGCGCTTGCGGACAGCCACCAGCACCTCGGAGCATGTCTCCAGCAAGAGCGCGAGCAGCTTGAGTTGCTCATCATCCAGCTCGGCATCGGCATCCACAGCCAGGATGAACAAGTTGCCGGACACGTCTCGCAGGGGGAACACCAACACCCCGTCGATCCGCCGAATTGAATCGACCATCTGCCAATCCACGTGCAGCTTGTCGACCACCTGCCACGCCTGGGCCAGATCCATCGCCTCAGAAACAATCTCGATCTCTACACGCTCGCCGTCGACCTTTGCGATGAAACCCTGTTGGTCGTCGGCGAAGAGAAGAACCTCGTTGAGCACCGTCTTCAGCACTTCCATGACGGAGGCGGCTTCGAGCGTCTTGAGACGGCGGACCGCCAGCATGAGTCGCTCGAGGTAGTCCCGCTGCCGCTCGGACTGGCGTTCGAGCTCCCACTTACGGGTCAACGACAACGCAATTTGTCGGATCTCCTCCGGATCAAACGGCTTCTTGAGGTACAGAAGCTTGTCTGGCTGGCCGATCTCCCGCACGAGCTCCTGCCGATCCCGGTCCGAATAGGCCGTTATGAGAACAATTTCAATCTGCTGGTCGACCTCGCGGATCATCTTGGCGGTCTGCATGCCGTCCCACCCCGGCGGCATGCGGATATCGACGAAGGCCAAGGCATAGGGATTACCCTGCTCCACCGCGGCCTTGACCTTGCGATACCCGTCCTCACCCTGAAGAGCCGAGGTCAGTTCGTACCACTCGCCGGCGGGCAGATCACTTCCGGGACCGAACAAGGCGGCCTCCAGCCGAGCCGCCTCCGCCTCGAGCGTCCGCAAGCCCGGGTCCCTTGCCCTCAGGATCTCCTGATACGCGAACTGGATCGACTCCTCGTCGTCAATTACGATGATTCTTCGGTTCATTTCGGCTTCCCCCGCGCAGGCAGGCGTATCACCACCCGCGTCCCTCGTCCGAGTCCCTCGCTGATGAGATCGATCGAACCGTGGCGCGCTCGAATGTAGTTTGACGCATCGTGAAGGCCGTAGCCGGTTCCCCGCTCCTTGGTCGAGAACCCGAACCGGAACAGCGAATCGCGCTTCGCCTCGTCCACACCGATCCCCGTATCGGTCACCGCCACCTGGATGATCTCCTTGTCCCCATCAACGAGCAACGACGTGCCGATCACGATGCGTTTGACTGTGGTCGAAGCCATGTCGATGGCCTCGTAAGCGTTCTTGATGATGTTCGCGAGGATTTGGATCATCTTGTTGCGATCCAGCTCCACCTCGGGCAGGTCATGCAGATCGAACAGCAGGTCGATCTGCCGCTTCTCGAGCGAATCGATGAGCATTTCGGCGGCGTCCCGCACCAGCGCGTTGAGATCTTGGCGCGTCTCCTCGCCGGCGAGGCCGACGTACTTCTGCTGGACGCTGATGATTTCCATGATGTGACTCATGCCGTTGAGGATGTAGCGCAGGTCTGCTTCCAGGTTCTGCCTACGCCTTTGCAGCAGCTCGATGTTCGCCTGCATGAACTCCAACAGTTGGGCTCGCTCACGCGTCTCCTCGCCGTTCGCCAGGGCTTCGAGCTGAGTCAGGCGCGCTTGGATTCGGCCGAGGTTCTTGACTTCGCGTATGCCCGTGTGGTCCTCGAGGCCATGAGCCCTGACGTTGATCCAGGTCACCGCGTTACCGATGTTGTGAAGCACGGATACTGCGATCTCCGCCATGCCCGCCTGATGCGCGCTGCGCCCGAGTTGCTCACGGGTTTCCTCCAGGCTCGCGACTGCCGCGGAGAGCTCCTCGTTGGCCGTCTGCAACGCTTGCGTCTTCTCGTCCACCATGTGCTTGAGGTTCTCGGCGTAGTCTCGAAGGCGCGCCTCCATCTGGTTGATCTTGGTGACGTCCCGAATGATCGACAGAAAACAGGGTTGGCCCTCGTACTGAATTTGCCGCACTGACAGATTGGCGGGGAAGACTCGCCCCCTACGGTCGACCATCTCGGGCTCGAAGCTTTCGATCTGTCGGTCTTGCTGGATGCGGGCAATGATTGCCGGCCTATCTCGGTCGGCGTCTCGGTAGAACGACTTGACGTTCAGCTGCTCGCCTACATCGGCATTCTCGATCCCGAACATTTTCAGGAAGGCCGCGTTGCAGGAGTGCAGAGTGCCGTCCAAGCCGGTGATGGCGATCCCCTCCGGGGCGGAATCGAACAGGTTGCGAAACTTGGCCTCGGATTCCCGCAGCGCTTCCTCCACCAGCCGACGTTGTTCGATCTCCTTTTCGTAGAGCTGGACCTGGGAAGCCAGCTGCGAGGCTTGGGTCGCCAGCAAGGTCTCCCGCTCCTTGTAGTAGCCGATGCGACGCTGCAGCTCCTCGGGGGGAATGCGCAGGGAAGCGAGCATCTGCGCGTACACCTCGGACAGCGTTTCCGACTCGGAGCTCGTGTAGAGGTTGCTTCCCACGAACAGGGAGTGAGCCCCTGGCGTACCGATGGCTCCGGCCAGCGCGGACTCCGCCGCCGAGCACAGTCGTGTGAACTCCAGAATGCTGATGTGCGTCACGCCCTCCAACCGCAAGCGGCTGAGGCATTCTGAGATGATGTCGCTTGCCCTGGTGGGAGAGAGGTATTGCTCCAGAAGGGGACGGAGCAGGGCAAGCTTGGGCTTCACCTCGACGTTCCGAATCCCACCGGCGACAGCCGTCTTCTCGTACTTGGGCGACACGACATCGAAGAACTCCCGCGCCAGGGCCCGTTCCCGCTCGCTTCCCGCGTGAACGCACGAGACACCGACGTACAGCGCCAGATTGACCAACAGGGACCAGAACAACGCGTGGGAGACAGGGTCGAGCACGGTCACTCCCAGCAATCGTTCCGGCGCCAACAGTCTGATGCCGAAGGGGCCCTCGTCGAGAAGGGCTCTTCCCATCCACCCGCTCTTGACGAAGGTGGGCAACAGCAGCGTGTAGAACCACACCGTGAAGCCCCCTGCCATGCCCAACAGGGCCCCGGTGCGCGTGCCGCGTTTCCAGAACAACCCTCCGAGCGCGGCCGGAGCGAACTGCGAGACGGCCGCGAAGGAGATGATCCCCATGCTCACCAGCAAGTAGGATTCTCCGACCGCTATCTCGAATCCATAGCCGATCGCGATCACCGCACCGACCACGAACCAGCGGCACTGCAGCAAGTAGCTTCGCAGGAACCCCAAGGACTGTACCTTCTCGAACAGTGGCGTGAACAGGTGGTTGGAAACCATCGTCGAGAGCGAGAGCGAACAGACCATGATCATGGCCATGGCCGCGCTGAATCCTCCTAGAAATACGAGCAATGACAGCGAGCCCTGCCCGGCTTCCAAGGGCAGCTGCAGAACGAATGTGTCTGCGGTCTCGATGGATTTGCCGGTGAGTAGACCCGCCAGGGCGATCGGAAAGACGAAGATGTTGATCAGCAGCATGTAGACTGGAAACATCCACATGCTCGTCCGGATGTGTCTGAGCTCGAAGCTCTCCACCACGGCGACATGAAACTGCCGCGGCAAGAACAGGAATGCGGACATCGACAGAACCAGGTAGCTCATCCAGACCATGTAGGACGAACCGGTGTACTGGACGGCCGTGAGCTCGGCGAATTGGGGATGGCTGGCGAAGCGGTGCGCGATGTCACCGAAGCCGTCGAACATCCCGTAAGCAACGAATGCGCCCACCGCGAGGAAGGCAACGAGCTTGACGAGCGACTCGACAGCCACGGCCATGACCACGCCCTGATGCCGTTCGGTGGGATCGATTCGCCGAACGCCAAACACGATGGTGAACACGGTCATCAGGCCCACCACGAAGAGGCCAAGGTGATCCGCCACAACATGCGGCTGGGCGCCTACAAGCAAATCGAAGGTCGATAGGATCGCTTTGAGCTGCAGCGCGATATACGGTGTGACTCCTACCAGCGCGATGATCGTGACGAGGCTGGCGACGCTCTGGGACTTGCCGTAGCGGACCGAGATGAGGTCCGCGATGCTTGGGACGTGGTACTTGGTCTTGATGAGCACCATCCGGCGCACCACGAGCCAGCCAAACACAAGGGCCAACGTGGGGCCCATGTAGATCGCCAAGTAGACGAGACCTGAGGTCGCGGCTTTGCCAACGCTGCCGTAGTAGGTCCAGGTGGTGCAGTAGACCGCGAGCGAGAGGGAGTAGACGATAGGGTGGTTGCTGGGGTCATACCCCTTGCGCGCGGCGCGCTCCGTCACGAGCGCAACAACGAAAAGCATGCCCATGTAGGCGAGGATGGCCAGCAGGACGACGGAGGGCCTAAACACGGCCTTCCTCATCGTCGTCCTTGGCCTCGGCGTGCTCGGTGGCTTCGGGGGAACCCGGCGGCCGCTCCCATCCGATGCTCAGGATGACGTTCAAGGCGATCAGTACGACCCAGACGCCGAAGAGGTAGGCGTGATCCCCTGACAAAGTGGTGAACATGCCCGCGCTCCAGAAGGGCCAGCTAATGAGCAACAGGCCCGCGAGGAACACCAATCCGGCGACCGCGGGCTCCCGCAATGCTGAAGCGAGCTTCCGCATAGATCTCACCTACGGACCACCATCGTCCGAATTCACCCCCAGAAATTAGTGTACCCCGTCCACCGGGGTGCCTCACATCAAAATCTGGGAACGGTCTGCGGCGCAGCCCCCTCCTTGCCTCGGCAACTTTCTGGCGGGCACGTCACACGCGTAACTTGGTTCTGCGCCGGGTTCACGCTTATGGATACACTTGAGGCTGCGGGTTGGACGATGCGGACCAAATGAGCACCACGGGCACTGAACGCGGGCACAAGTGTCTCTCGAGGGCGCCTGTGTACTCACGCGCAGTTCTGGCCAGTGCCTGGCTCGTTGTCGCGGCCGTGGCGAGCTGGATGCTTCCGATTTCCCCTGCCCGGGGCATGGTCGATTGTCGGCGAACCAAGCATGAACCGTCTCCGTCGGGACTCCATCGATACGTCGTGGCCGCAATCGGCGATTCGCTGACGGATCAACGGATTGGCGGGGGACGCTATCTCGCAGCGCTTGCGAAGCGATGTCCGCAGAGCCGGTTTGATGCCTACGGGGTGGGAGGCCAGCGAACGAATCACATGCGCTGGCGTTTCTTGCACGATGTGTTTGGAATCGGTGCGCGCGGCAAGTACCAACCTCAATACACGCATGTCATCGTGCTTGGCGGGATCAACGACCTTTCGGCAGCGTCGATGTACGGCGTGGACCTGCGCGACATCCAGAAGAACCTATCGTACATGTACAAGGCTGCGAGCGTTCGCGGCGTGCAAGTCGTAGCGATGACGCTCCCGCCGTGGGGCTATGTGCCCGGAGGCAAGGATCGTCGCCCGGAGGCGACGCACCAGCTCAACGCCTGGATATTGGCGGAGGGACAAGCGGGGCGGGTGGGTCATGTGGTGGACATTCACCCGCTGCTGTCCTGCGGGGATCCGGACGCGCTGTGTCCGCGGTACCGGATCCGGAAACAGGACGCGATCCATTGGAATGAAGCTGGCCATGAAGTGGTCGCGGACGCGCTGTACCGCGAGGTGTTTGCCGACTGTCTTTAGACCCGAATTTTCGCCCACCTGCCACGCTGCCACAGGATGGTGGCTCCGAGCGCTTGCAGGGCGCGTTGCACCACGAGGGCGCTCCAGATTCCGACCAATCCCCATCCCATCACCGGTCCTGCGAGGTAGGCGAGCGGAAGGAAGACGCCCCATTGTCCGACGACGGAAAGCACCATGGCGGACCGGCTTGCGCCTGCCCCCAGAAGACCTTGGATGAGTACCAACCCGACGGCGTCGAGGCCGATGCTTGCGCCGAAAATGCGCAAAGGCGTTCTCGCGAGCTCCACCGTGTCCGGGTCGTGGAGGAAGCCAGCCAGCACGAAGTCGGGGAAGACGAACATCACCGCGCCGATCGTGACGAGCACCACGACGGCCAACTTGACTGTGTCCCAGGCCCATCGCTTCGCATCGTCGGGTTGACCGCGTCCGAGGGCTTGGCCGACGAGCGAGCCGCCCGCCATCCCCAGCCCCATGCCGGGCAGAATGGCGACGAGCGTCAGGCTCATGAGCACGTGGGCTGCCGCGGTTTGGGACGTACCGAGCCGTCCGAGGATCCAGAACAACGCGAGGAAGCCTGTCGAAAAGAAGACCTGTTGCACGCCGGTGGGGGTCGCGATCCGGGCCATCGTCAGGAGTGTGGCGCGATCGGGCAAGCCCCGAAGAAAGCCGAGGTGGCGAGCGTGACGCAGCCCCAGGCTCACGTAGTAAGCGCTTCCGACGAACGTGGAGATGGCGCTGGCGATGCCCGCACCGAGGGCACCGAGGGCGGGGGCGCCGAGGTGGCCGTAGATGAGCACCCAGTTGAGGGAGATGTTGAGCGCATGCATGATCAGCAGCGTGCGCAGGTAGAACCCCGGTCGGTTGATGCCGTTCCAGAATCCTCGAAACGCGAAGTTGGTTCCGATGGCCACGACCGATAGAAGGCGTGCCGTCAGGTAGGGCACGCCGATCTCCGCGACCTTCTCCGACGGATTGAGCATCGGAAACAGAGTCGGCGCCAAGTACACCAAGAGCGCGGTCAGAGGAATCGCGATGGCGACGTCGATGAGAATTGCGCCATTGAGGGGAACGGCGGCCTCGGACAAGCGCCCCTCGCCCTTCCGTCGCGAGGCCATGGCCTGCACGGCGGAGGACAGTCCCATGAGGAACGCGACCGCCACGAAGTTGGCGAAGCTGGCTGTGCCGACGGCGGCCAGCGATTCGTCCCCGAGCGAGCCCACCATGGCGGTGTCCACGAGGTTGAGGACGTTTTGCGACGCCATGCCACCAACGACGGGCAGGGCCAGTAGGCCGAGCGTTCGAATGCGTGGGCCCAGGGAGGCGTTTTCGAGCTCGATCAGGGAGGTGTGTTCGAGGGTGGTCACGTTCGGTCGTCGAGGCGGCGGGTCATGTAACCTTGGATGGGGGCGGGGGGGGCTCCGTTTCGGTGACCTACATGATCATCTGCAACTCGGTTTGGGGTTCTGCGCAGTCCCGCAGAGCAGGTCAGCCAGAATCCGAGAGCAACCAAATGAGGACACAGAAGGACGTCTAAGCGAAGAACAGCCCATTCTGCGATCTCTGTGTCTTCCCCGGTTCTCTGCTCCTCGCTCCACTGCCGTCCGAACGGACATTGGGTGCGCTGCACCTAGGCTCGACTTGAGCGCTTCTCGAGGCCAGTCCATTCGCTGGCGCTGGGTGGCACGGCCAAGCAAGAGTGCAGGCTTCTCCAAGTGTGCGCTTGGCCGTGTTTCATCGACTGCGCCCACGGCCAAGCAGACGCTTGCCGTCCTTTGGAGGCTTGCTT
>Ga0180009_10007703_pt1 | contig 10907 bp, 8 predicted proteins | sample OS_PC_MetaG_FD_123537 | JGI IMG/M metagenome (GOLD analysis project Ga0180009, IMG submission 123537) | Groundwater microbial communities from the Aspo Hard Rock Laboratory (HRL) deep subsurface site, Sweden - OS_PC_MetaG | ecosystem: Environmental > Aquatic > Deep subsurface > Groundwater... | reverse complement strand
GCGACCGCGGCGTCTTGTCTCGCCGAAGTTGTAACGAAGGCGGAAGCCCGCAGGGCGCCCGTCCTCCGCAGTAGCCTGCTTCGGAGGATGGAAAGCCGGGTTGGCTTCGGCGCAGTTCCGCTTCGCTTTGCCACAGATGCCCCGCGCGCCCGTCCTCCGTAGCAGGCTACTGCGGAGGGTGGAGAAGCGCGGGGAGCTTCACTAATCATTCCAAAAAGGAGGTATTACTAATGTTACGGAAACATATTGTTCACACCAAGAGGGGCAGAGTCATTTCGGTTATTATTCTGGGGTTGGGGGTGTATTTTGCCTTAGGCTTTTCACTGACGAATACACTTACCCTAGAGCAGTCTGTTGCCGTGGCAGGCTCGGAGGCGGCTCTGGAAAAATTGCAAAAAGCGGCTTACGAGGAAGGTAAAATGATGTGGTATGAAAGCAGTCCGGAGGGTCAATTTGCCAAAGTGGAGGCTGCTTTTAACAAGAGATACCCAAAGATTAAATTGGAACAGGTTCGTCTGAGAGGAGGAGACGTAGGAACCCGCATAATAGCGGAAAGTCAGGCGGACGCCCCTACTGCAGACGTGGCTGCCACCGGACTTGATATTTTGATAGGACTTGATGAACGAGGACTTCTAACAAGGGCGAATTGGGCAGACCTTGGTATCGCCCAAAATCTATTAGCCACTCCCTATGCCCTAAGAAGCATGGCGGTCACCTATTGTATAAGCTACAACACGAACCTAGTTTCTGAGGCGGATGCTCCCAAGAATTGGGAAGATGTGCTGAATCCGAAATGGAAGGGAAAGGTTGGAATCTGGCAAAAACCAAGCGCCCTAGCCCTATTGACACCAGCCTGGGGTGAAGAGAGGATTATCGAGTTTACCAAGTAATTGGCGGAACAGACGCCCGTAGTCTATCAAAGTAATTTCCCTCTTAACAATGCCTTGGCGGCTGGTGAAATCGCGATAGGGATAACAATCTACCATACAGCCATCCCTACCATAAAAAAGGGGGCACCGATTAAACTGGTGTTTGCCAGCCCAACTCCTTACGAACCCCTCTGCAGCGCCATACCATCAAAGGCGGCCCATCCCAACGCTGCAAAACTTTTTATCGCTTGGTTTCATTCTCTTGAAGGAGCACGGGCCTATGAAGATGCGACCAATAGGGGTAATCCTTGGATCACTGGAACAGAAACATACGAAATGCTGAAGGGCAGGGAGTTGTCTACTTTCTCTCCCGAACAAAGCAAGGATTTTGCAAATATTTCAAAAAAGATTGAAAATATTTTGTTGAATCGTTAGTGCTCCCTTGAAAATTATAGAATCTTATTTGGCCTCCCTCCGTCATATTATTTGGTCTTAATCCGTGGGGGGCCAAATATTGAGCCATGCCTGCCGATTTCAAAAAATAGAATGTATGAATTAGCCACTTCAAGGCCATCTTGAAATGCTTGTTGATTATTTGCGCCGAAACATATTTTCAGGTACATGGAGTTTAAAACTCTTTATTGGCGCTGTATTTCTGATCCTCATTTATCTGGTAGGCAGCCCTATTCTCTGCCTGCTGATCAGCAGTCTAAAGGAAACTGGCCTCCCTAACGATCCAGGGTTTACCCTGAGCAACTACCTAAGCACATACAGCGATCCTTATACATATGAACTCTTTTGGAATAGTTTCGTGTTTTCTATCGGAAGCACCTCAGTCGCCTTGTTATTGGGTATAACCTTTGCGTGGCTTGTAGAGAGAACCGATACTCCCCTAAGATCATTGGTCAGGGGGATGATCATATCCACGATGGCTATACCCCCAGTAATTTTGGCAGTGAGCTGGGTCCTTCTCTTGAGTCCAAGGATAGGACTTTTTAACCAAACTCTAATGGGGTTGTTCAATTTGAAGAATCCGCCCTTTAATGTCTACAGTCTTTCTGGAATGTTTTTTGTGCAGGGACTCGCTCTGGTACCTACAACGTTTCTGATGCTCTCCCCCGCCTTTAGAAACATGGATCCCAGTTTGGAAGAGGCAGCATCGGTTTCTGGCGCGGGAATGTTGAAAATAATTCGAACAATCGTCCTTCCAATTCTTAAGCCCGCAATCTTGTCAGCGTCAATCTTTGTCTTTGTCGTTGGCTTGGTCGTGTTCGACATCCCGGGCATAATTGGACTCCCTGTGCGGATTATGGTATTCAGCTCCCAGATCTTTTTCGCTACCCACCCGCCTAGTGGCTTGCCTGAATACGGAACGGTAAGTGCATTGGCCATATCCTATCTTGTCGTTATATCCATTACCCTGAGTATTTACTTTAGACTCACTAGACAGGCAATAAAATTTACCACTATCACCGGGAAGGGGTACCGTCCCAGACCTTTTCAATTGGGCAAATGGGGATATGTTGCTTTCTCCTTTTTCATTTTATACATTCTTCTAGCCATAGTTTTACCGCTCGGTGTTCTCATCTGGACGAGTCTCCTTCCCTACTACTCAAGTTTTTCTCTCAAGCAGTTTAACCTTTTGTCCCTAGAAAATTATCGTATCTTTCTGGAACACAGAAAGGTCGTCCTGGCGGTGAAAAACACCTTTGTTGTAGCCGTAGTATCAGCAACACTTGTAGCTTTACTCTCCTTTGCCGTATCATGGATCGTTATCCGCGTTCGCAATAAGAGTTCTCAAATCTTGGATCTCATGGCCTTTATTCCTCTGGGAATTCCACATGTTTTAATGGGGTTGGCTTTAATCTATGTGTATCTTACGCTCAAGTTTATCCCCATTTACGGGACCATCTGGATAATTACCCTTGCCTACGTGACCCATTATACCTCTTTCGGGACGCGGACCATGAATGGGGCGATGATTCAAATTCACAAGGATTTGGAAGAGGCCTCCGAGATAAGTGGTGCATCTTGGGTAAGGACTTTTCTCAAAATAACCTTTCCACTGGTACTGCCTGCAATGATTAGTGTCTGGGTATGGGTTGCGGGCCACGCTATGCGGGAACTTTCAGCAGCCCTGATGCTTGCCTCGGGAAGAAACCTCCTCCTTTCAACTTTACTGTGGGATTTTTGGGAGGGCGGGGATACGCCGGTGGCGGCCACAGTCGGGGTCGTTCTGATTGCATTTCTGGTTATTCTCATGGTTGTGGCCCAGTTATTGGCACGGCGCAGTCGCCTGCGTTTTTAGTTTGATACCTGTTGCCCTGTCAGATTGAAGGAGAGCCTTGATATACGCTTCTCATCCCATTTGCTCTCCTACCCCGAATTTGTTTTTATATCAGAACCAAACATCTTGACTTTCCGATTAGCGCTGATAACCTGACCGCGGTTTTTGCTAAACTTGGCCATACTCATCAAGGCACATACGAACGAAGGGATGCCATGCCTTCCAAATTGAAAGGAATTAAATCTGTGAAAGATGCATTGGCTGAAAGCCGTAAATGGTACAAAAAGAAACTTGCTCAGGATACGCTTCGGTCTTTGGAAAAAAATAATATAAGCGGCTTTTACGTGGAAACAGTAGAAGATGCATGCCGAAGGGCGCTGGATCTTATTCCGGCGGGAAGTAAAGTGGGTTATGGAGGTTCCCTGACACTTGATCAGATTGGAATTAAAGAAATCTTGCGGAGAGGGAACTATAACTTTATCGACCGTGAGCTGCCGGAAATAAATGAAAACGATCAAAATAGACTCCGCAGGGAGAGTCTGTTTTCGGACGTTTTTTTGATGAGCACCAATGCCCTTACAATGGAAGGTCATCTTGTAAATATTGATGGCTTTGGGAATCGCGTAGCAGCACTGATTTTCGGCCCTTCTAAAGTAATTGTCATGGCCGGAGTCAATAAGATTGTACCGGACAAGAAAGCGGCAATTCATAGAATTAAAAATTATGTTGCCCCTATACACGCCAGAAGAAGAAACAGGCAACTTCCGTGTGCTAAGGCTGGTAAATGCACGAATTGTCATGCCCCCGATAGGTTCTGTAATGCGCTAGTTACTATCGAACACCAGTATCTAAGGGATAAGGAAAGAATAACGGTCATAATAATAGGGAAGGAATTAGGCCTTTAAGAAGGCTTTCCCAGTCCAATGTTTATTCTGGTTGAAGGCACTTTAAGCAAGTTCAGGGTCGGCCAGGGTTGGGGTCGGGCCACGCCAACTATCCCATATCATGAGTAATGATCAGGAAAATGGGGCCGAGATTAGCCCTATAGGCCTTGACCCCGGCTTCATAACATCTCGTTATCTCGACCATGGATGTCACTCTCTCACCCGCTGCGCTCAAGACGCCGGACCGCGCCAATCATGTGGATTCCCTTCCGCGCGTAGTCTTCCTCGAGCAGTGCCAGGGCCCTTACGGCGGCCAGGAGGTGCCTTGAACCGCTCAATTTAGGTTGCAATCAATTCCCTGATTGCATAAGATTGAGGGCGCGCCAGGACTTTTATTTCTTGGGTCGGGGATTGTTCTAAACCACTTTTGGATTAGGAGGGAATCATGGATGAAGCCAAGGAGAGAATAAGGGTGCGAATCTCAGACCAGGAGCTCGAACGTAGGTGGAAGGCGGTCCGCTCGGCCATGAAGAAAGAGGGCGTCGATTTCCTGATTATGCAAAACACCAATCAGTTCCTGGGTGGTTACGTAAAATGGTTCACTGATGTGCCGGCCTTCAACGGATATCCCACGACCGTCATCTTTCCAAGGGAAGATGAGATGACGACCATCAACATTGGCCCGAAAATGGACCCTGAGAGCATCCTGACCGATTTGAGCACCAAGGATTGGGCCTTGAGGGGTGTGAAGAACCGATTTACCGCCCCCTATTTCCCCACCTTGCACTACAGTAAGACCTATGATGCAGAGCTGATTGTCGATCTGTTGAAGGCGGCCAAGGATTGCACGATTGGTTTTGTGGCCACGGGTCACATCCCAGCCCCTTTTTACAACCATCTAAAAACCCATCTTACCGCAGCCAAATTCGTTGATTCGACGGACCTGGTCGATCACATCAAGGCGATTAAGAGCGAAGAGGAGATCGTCCTGATCAAGAACACGGCGGCTATCCAGGACGTTGCCTTGGACACGGCCTTCAAGGCGATTAAGCCGGGGATGCGGGATCACGAGATTTTCGCTTTGGCTCAATACACGGTTCAGAAGCTCGGAAGCGAAGAGCAGCTCATCATGGCCGGCTCTGCGCCGATGGGGACCCCCTGCCCTATGATCAAAAGGCACTTCATGCATCGAGAAATCAGGAAGGGGGACCAATTGACCCTCATGATCGAGGTCAACGGCCCTGGCGGGCAATATGCCGAAATGGGCAGGACTTGTGTGCTGGGAAAGGCCTCTGAGGAGTTGCTCGAAGCCTATGAAGTGGCAAAGGAGGCACAACAGGTGACCCTGAACCTCTTAAAGCCGGGCACAGACCCAAAGGAGATTATTGCAGCCAACAACGAATTCTTGAAGAGCAAGGGGTTCCCCATAGAGAGAAGGCTCTATGCGCACGGCCAGGGTTACGATCTTGTGGAGAGACCGGCGATCCGCGAAGACGAGACCATGAAGTTACAGGCCAACATGAATATCACCGTGCACCCTACGGTCGGGACAAAGTCGGTCTTCGCATGGATTTGTGACAACTACCTCATTACAGAAAAAGGGCCGAGCGAGTGTCTTCACAAGACACCCAAGAAGATCTTTGAGCTCTAGCAGGCAGCTAAAAACGCCCATCTGCGGCGTTACCCTCATTCCTCCTCGTTGCGGCGTACTTCTATGTACGCCTCACTCCTCGGAATGTCGGGTGCCTTGCATCTGGACATTTTTGATCAGCCTGCACAGCGGGTATTTTTCAGCAACCTGCTAGATGACACAGCAAGAAAAAGGGGCAAAAGAGGGGGACTGAGGGCAACGAAGCAGAAAAACGTTTATGTGGCGTTCTTCGAAGGGCTTGCCGCCGATCCGGATAGATTCACAGGCCCATAGATTCGGCTACGAGATCGGTCAGATCCTTTACGACCAGCTTTATATTCTGCCTCCTGACCCTGGAAACGATGGTCCGCAGGCACTGCTGGCAAGAGGAGACGACCATGTCCGCCCCGGTGTTGAGGATCTCCTCGATCTTCATCTGTGCAACCTCCCCGGAGAGTTCCGGGTCCACCATTTCAAGATTCCCGCCCCCGCCGCAGCAGACAGACATCTGTCGGTTGCTTTGGAGTTCTACGAGACGAATGCCTGGAATCGCCTTGATCACCTCTCTCGGCGGCTCGAAAACGCCGCCGATCCGCCCCAGGTCACAGGGATCGTGATAGGTCACCGTGGCGTCGATTTCTCTTAGGGGAATCCGCTTTTCGGAGATGAGCTCTGCCAAGAATTCGCTGGCGGACAGCATTTCTGCATTCGCCTTATAGAGGGTCTGCCATGTGTGATAGCAGGAGGGGCACGTAAAGACGAGCTTCTTGGCGCCCACGGCATCAACCTTTTCCAGGTTGTGAGCCATCAGGGCATCGATCCTGTCCTTCATGCCGGCGCCGATGAGCGGATAGCCACAGCACCATTCCTCTCCTGCCAGGATAGTAAAGTCTACCCCGGCCTTCTCCATGATCTTGGCCATATTCAACGGAATCTTCTGGGCCAAGGGGTAAAAGGAAGCGACGCAACCCACGAAATAGATCACCTCTGCCCGCTCTTTTTCAAAGGCGCCCTCAGGCAGACTCCCCAGCAGCTCTCGCCAGTCCCCCCTCTCCTCGTTGTCTTCATCGGAAATGTTGTGGCTCTTTTCAAGGATACGGGCCAAGCGGTCGGCAATCTTCGGGTAAAGCCCTTCATGGACCAGGCACTCCCGGTCCATAAAAACCACATCCTTTGTCTTGAGGGATGGAAAGCAGGCGGCGGTGCATGCCCCGCACCCGAGACAACTGAACATGGATCTCTGTATCTCGGGACTCCATTCAAGTTTTCCTTCAATAATTGCCCGGGTAATGGCATTCCTGCCCCGTGGGGAGGCCGATTCCACCTTTCTGACCCTGTAAACAGGACAGTTGGGCAAGCAAAAGCCACACCGGTTGCACCTTGACACCTCCTCATAGGCCAGTTTGCGTAACTGGATGGTTTTCACGAAAACCTCATCTCCATACCGAAAACGCCCTTACAGCCCTCACAGGCCCCCCACAAATCGCCCGGGCGAAAGAATGCCCAGAGGATCCATCTGTTCTTTGATCCGCTTCATCACCACCAGGTCTCCTCCGGGTTTTCCCCACACCGGCAACCTCTTCTTCAATGGGATGGGGGCCCTCTCAATGACCATGTTGCCGCCATGCGCCGCGCACCTGTCAAGAAGCCCTCTCAAAAAAGAGACGGTCCTATCCACTAGATCGGCCCCTTCCCCGGCGACCAGACAGTGGATCCGCGAAATGCCGCTTCCTGCATGGCAAAAAAGGGTGAGATCCATGGGTGCCGACGCCTCTGCGAACTCGACGATTTCCGCGTAAACGGAAACAGGATAATTGAGCTTGACAGAAACCATGTTGGGATATTCGTCAGAAAGCCGCGAGGCCTGATTGCAGTATGCCTCCCAGAAACACCGATCCGCCTCCTCCTGGAACGCCCTGGTTTCCAGGGCTCCTGCCTCCAGTGCCCACTCCTTGATCTCCGAGTTCATACGACCGACGGCTTCATCCACCCCCTCCATGGCCACGGCAACGCCATACCCTCCCCTTCCTGGGGACTTGCCCCCCTCAAGGCCCAGAAACCCCCAGGCTCTTCCGTCCATCAATTCAACGGCTGCAGGCAGAAGGCGGCTGTCAAAGATCCTCGCAACAAATCGGGAGGCCCCATCAAGGGTTTGAAAAGAAAAAAGGCCTGTGGCCAGGCGCTCCGGCAACGGGAGGATCCGGAGGGTCATTTCGCAGAGGATGCCGAGGCTGCCGTGGGAACCGACCATGAGCTTGCAAACATCGTAGCCTGAGACGTTCTTGACCGTCTTGCCCCCCATCCCCACGATCTCGCCGTTGGACGCCACGTAACGGACCCCCAGGACCAGATCCCTGAGCAGACCATGGAGGAGTCGGGTGGGACCGCTGGCATTTGCGGCGATGATCCCCCCGAGGGTCGCCGTGCGGGTGTGGGGCGGCATGAGAGGGACAAAGCAACCCATATTTGCACGGTCGGAACATACGGCCACGTCGGATGAGGTCACCTGATTCGTGTAGGGGAGGTCACAGCGATTTTCCTCTCCGGCCAGGGCGGCCTGGATCGCGTCGAATCGAACACCGGCCTGGGCCGTGAGCGTGAGATTGCCCATATCCATATCAAGGATCTTGTTGAGTCTCTCCGTGCAGAGCACCAGGTCGAGTCGGCCCGGCACGTTGCCCTTGGAAATCTTGGAGCCCGAACCCCAGGGCACGACCGATAGATTCTCCCTTGCCGCCAGGCGTATCACATCGGAAATCTCTTCCGAGCTTTCCGGAAAGACCACCGCCCAGGGCCTTAAGCCCTCAACGGCATAAAGCCCCAGGGTTTCACCGTCGTCCCTTGTGTTGTCGGAACCGACGATTTTCCTGAGAGCCGCAAGGCTTGAACGTCTCTCTGTCATGCCCTTTCCTTAGGGGTTCAATGGTTGGGTTTCCGGAAGAACCTTCCCCGGATTCAGGATATTCAGGGGGTCAAAGGCATGCTTAATGCCCCTCATGAAGTCCAGGTCGCTCTCGGAGAAGATCAAGGACATCTCCTCGAGCTTTTCGATGCCAATCCCGTGCTCGCCGCTGATAGTCCCGCCCGCCTCCGCGCATATCTTCAGGATCTCAGAAGTCGCCTTGAGCACGCGTCGGCGCTCATCTTCATTCTTTTCGTCAAAAAGGATGAGAGGGTGGAGATTTCCGTCCCCTGCATGAAAGACATTTCCGATAACCAAGCCATACTTCGCCCCCGTCTCAATGACCCTGGTCAAGACCTCAGGGAGTTTTGTTCTTGGAACCGTCCCGTCGCAGACCATGTAGTTGGGTCGCAACCGGCTGACGGCGCCGAAGGCCCCCTTGCGGCCTGCCCAGAGCCTTGCCCTCTCCGCATCATCTTTTGCCACGCGGATTTCTCTAACGCCGTGCCGGTTGCAAATCTCCATGATCTTATCAGCCTGACGATCCATTCCGTCTTTCATGCCGTCCAGCTCGATGATCAACACGGCGGCGGCATCGGTGGGGTAGCCTGCATGAACCGATTCCTCAACGGCCCCCATCACAACCTTGTCCATCATCTCCAGGGTCGCGGGAACGATTCCCTCCGCGATAATGGCGGACACCGTATTGCCCGCATCTTCAATGGTATCATAGATCGCAAGCATCGTCTTGATCGCCTCGGGCGCACGCATGATCCGCAGGATCATTTTGGTCACCACGCCGAGCGTCCCTTCGCTCCCCACGAGCAGTCCTGTGAGATCATACCCGGGATGATCTTGAGCCTTGCCGCCCGTCCATATGACCGTGCCGTCGGAGAGGACCACCTCCGCACCCAGCACGTGGTTGGTGGTGACCCCGTATTTCAGGCAGTGAGGCCCCCCCGCATTCTCTCCAAAGTTCCCGCCGAGCGTCGAAACCTTCTGGCTGGCAGGGTCCGGGGCGTAGATGAAGCCCTGGCGGAGAAGCCGGTCTTGGAGGTCAAGGGTGATGACACCCGGTTCGACCGTCGCCGTCCTGTTGGGGATGTCTATCTCCAGGATGCGGTTCATCCTGGAAAAATGGATGAGAATGCCCCCCTTGATCGGGACGGTTCCACCGCTCAGATTGGTCCCGGACCCGCGGGCGATGATCGGAATCTTCTCCCGGTAAGCGAAGGCCAATACCTTTGAAACCTCTTCCACCGAATCAGGGAGAACCACCACGTCCGGTTTTCCCCTTGCCAGGGATGCGTCGTAGCCGTACAAGTGGAGGTCCATCGCCGAGCAGAGCACATATTCTCCCCCGACGATCTCCTCGAGCCTGGTTAACACCGCCTCCCGATCAAGCTTTCTCATAAACAGCCGCCGCCGCATCCAGTGCGCCCGGTCTCGCCTTGGCGCCCTGGGCCTTGAGTCCAGCCTCCAGGGCCGACAGAAAGAGGAATACGTTTCTCTTGCGGCAGGCGTGGCCCATCAGGCCTACCCGCCATATCTTGCCGGCCAGGGGTCCCAGGCCCCCGCCGATCTCCATGCCGAACTCGTTCAAGAGCATCTTTCTGACCTTCACGTCATCCGCCCCTTCCGGGATGAGGATCGCATTGAGCATGGGGAGCCGCTCTTTTTCCGCCACGAGCATCGAGAGGCCCATCGCCTCGATCCCCGCAACCAAGGCCTCATGGTTCAGCCGATGCCTCGCAAAGCGCGCTTCAAGACCCTCCTCGGCAATGAGGCGGAGCGCCTCTCTGAGCCCGTAAACCATGTTGATGGGCGCCGTGTGGTGATACTTTCTATCAGCGCCCCAGTAACTGCTCACCATGCTCATATCCAGATACCAGCTGACCACCGGCGTCTTCCGCTTCTTGAGGGTCGTGAGGGCCCCCTCACTAAAGGAGATGGGGGAGAGGCCGGGAGGGCAGGAAATGCACTTCTGCGTGCCACTATAGGCGGCGTCGATCCCCATCTTGTCCAGGGCGACTTCCATGCCCCCGAGAGAAGTGACCATGTCCACCAGAAACAGGGCGCCTGCGTCCTTGGCGATTTTGGCGAGATCTCCCAGGGGTTGGCAGACGCCGGTAGAGGTCTCCGCGTGAACAACGGCCAGGAGTTTTGGCTTCTTCCCCTTGACCGCCTGTCTGACCGCCTCCGGATCAACGGCCTTGCCCCACTCCGCATCCACACGGATGAGCTTGCCCCCGATGCGGTTCACAATATCGCACATCCTGGTCCCGAATACCCCGTTGACGCAGACGACCACCTCGTCGCCCGGCTCCACCAGGTT
>Ga0180009_10007702_pt1 | contig 10909 bp, 7 predicted proteins | sample OS_PC_MetaG_FD_123537 | JGI IMG/M metagenome (GOLD analysis project Ga0180009, IMG submission 123537) | Groundwater microbial communities from the Aspo Hard Rock Laboratory (HRL) deep subsurface site, Sweden - OS_PC_MetaG | ecosystem: Environmental > Aquatic > Deep subsurface > Groundwater... | reverse complement strand
ACTTCTGAAAGCAGAGGGTACTAGTAAAATATTGAATCTAGTACCGCTTTTCGATCAGAAGTCCCTGAGAGCGGTTGACTGATGCGACACAGGGACTTCTGATCGGCGGTACTAGTGTTCCGGGCTGAGTGTTCCGGGCTGACATTCAGGTTCCGGGCAGGGAACCATATGTCAGAGTCGGAGCGCTAGGGGTGGCACGCAAGTTGCAGGGACGACCGGGCAACATCAACGAACGGGTTACTGCATGAACTCCGCTGCTCTTGATCTCGCTCCCGGTACCGGTTTCGGCATATTCGCCAAGGCCCGGGTGGAGACTGCCGTCGTCGCCCCGGCCACTCCGGTGGAACTCGAAATTCTCACATCTCGACGCGACTTCGATGCACTCGAAGGCGAATGGACCGCTCTGTATGAACGCGCCGGCAGACCCGGAAATCCGTTCCAATCCTTTGCCTGGAGCTGGCACTGGGCTAATAACTTCCTGAAAAAACCGACCGCAACAGGTCGCACCAGCGAATTGTTCATCGTCACCGGACGCAAGGCCGGGCGCCTCACCATGATCTGGCCGCTGGTCCGTCAACGCACCGCCGGACTGAAAACGCTGACCTGGCTCGGCCAGCCTGTGACCCAGTACGGCGACGTCCTCGTTGAAGGCGACGATGCACTGGCGCAGATGCGCCAGGCCTGGGCCCACATCCGCGCCAACGCCAAGGCCGATGCCATCACGCTCTACAAGGTGCGCGACGATGCCGCCGTCGCACCTTTGCTGTCCGAAATCGGTGCGGTCCTGACCCACAAGGATCGTGCACCTTACGTGGACATGTCCCAATCAGGTACGTTCGAGGACTATGCTCAGCAACGCTACTCGAAAAAGCGCAGGAGCTACTTACGCCGTTATCGCCGGCGCTTCGAGGATCTGGCTGAGGTTCGCACCGAAGTATTGCCGTCAGGGACCAAGGCACGCGCGGTGACCGAAGAACTCCTGCGATTCAAGCAGGACTGGATGCAGTCGAGATCCGTGCTTTCCCGCGCCCTGAGTGATCCGCGAACCAGCCGCTTCTTCCTCGACACTGCTGCTGATACCGAGCGCCAGACCGGTTGCCGCATATCGGCGACCCACCGCGGCGACGAACTGATCGGCGCTAATCTGACTTACGTCGCCAAGGGCCGCGCCATAGCCCACGTCATCACCTACAATCTCAAATACGACAGATGGAACCCGGGCCATCTGACGACCTATGAAGGCCTCGAACCCTGCAAGGCCGAAGGCATCGATGTGTTCGACTTCATGGGACCATGCGCGCCATTCAAGCTGGAATGGTCCGACGGCACGGTGGACGTCAACGACTGGGCCGTCCCTCTGAGCGTGAAGGGCACGCTCTGGGCGCGGATTTATCTCGGCTTTGCCAGAGACCGTCTCAAAGCCGCTCATCAGGCGCTGCCGTTGTCGCTGAAGAAACTTACCTCCCCTGCACTTTCTACAGTGCTCACGGTCGGCTGAACCGGTTGCCTACCCTCTGGCATCCGGTCTGAACGGCCCGCCATCAACGAAGCGAGGGTAATGCCCTCGCTTCGCCTGTTCAGTCGCTTCGGTGCTGCTATTTCACGCCGAGCTTTTTTTGCAGGTTTGACGACGAGGTTGTGTACTGGAACAGTAGCTTCTTATCCGGATAAATATAGCGGTGGGCCTGCTGTGCCATCAGCGCCCCCTCGTGGAACCCGGACAATATAAGCTTGAGCTTGCCCGGATAGGTATTGATATCGCCGATCGCGAAGATACCTTTCTCGCTGGTCTCGAATTTCTCCGTATCGACCGGGATGAGGTTTTCTTCGAGGTTGAGCCCCCAGTTCGCAATCGGTCCAAGCTTCATCGTCAGCCCGAAGAACGGCAGCACCCTGTTGATTGGCAGCCGCTCCTCGCCTTCCTTGGTCTTGACCGTAACCCCTGCGAGGTTCCCATCACTTCCATCCAGACCGGTCATCTGGCCGATCATCAACCGCATCTGACCGGACGCGACGAGCTCCCGCATTTTTTCGACTGAGTGAGGCGCCGCGCGAAAGTCGTCGCGACGATGCAAAAGCGTCAGCGAATTCGCAATCGGCTGCAGGCTGAGCGTCCAATCGAGTGCGGAATCCCCGCCGCCGACGATCAGGATGTCCTTGCCGCGGAAGTCGTCCATGCGACGGACCGAGTAGAACACCGACGTTGCCTCGTAGGCCTCGATTCCTTCGAGTGGCGGCCGCTTCGGCGTGAACGACCCGCCGCCGGCTCCGATCACCACGACCTTGCAGAGGAATGCCCTGCCGACGTCCGTCTTCAGCAGGAAGCGACCGTCAGCCGTCTTTGTCAGTTCGTCGACACGCTCGTTGAGATGGAACATCGGATCGAACGGCTTGATCTGCTCGATCAGCCGGTCCGTCAGTTCCTGGCCCGTCACCACCGGAAGACCCGGAATGTCGTAGATCGGCTTTTCAGGATAGAGTTCCGCGCACTGTCCGCCGATCTTGTCGAGGATGTCGATCAGATGGCATCTGATATCGAGCAGCCCGAGCTCGAACACCGCGAAGAGACCGACAGGCCCGGCGCCGATAATAACGACATCGGTCTCGACCGGCGCTCCCGCGGACGCATTGTCAGACCCGTTCTCAGCCCCGTTCTGAGCCCCGTTCTGAGCCATGTCCATGAGAAACCATCCCTATCATTGCGCTTCCGGCGCGAAGCCATGAAACACCAGCAAACCTTGCGGTGCAAACTTTCCCGCCCCGCAACCGCTGGCACCCAATACCAATCACGCGGCAACCACGGCGGTCGCCATAAACCGTGCCGCCAGCCTCAGAACTGCTTGGCCGGCACCTGCACGATCAACCCGTCAAGTTCATCGGTGACCTTGATCTGGCAACTCAGCCGGCTTTCTTCGCGCACGTCGAAAGCGAAATCGAGCATATCCTCTTCCATTTCGGACGGACTGCCGGTCTTTTCACGCCATCCGTCGGCGACATAAACGTGGCACGTAGCGCAGGCGCAGGCGCCGCCGCATTCGGCTTCGATTCCTGGAACATCCGAGAGTTTGGCTGCTTCCATGTCCGTCTGGCCGACCGTTGCATTGACGATCTGCCTGGTCCCGTCAGGCTGGATGAATGTGATTTTTGCCATCTGCGGCTTTCGGCTCCCTAGTGTCCCGGATCGAACGACTGATCCCTTGCGTGGATCGGCAAACGTTCAAGGATCCAAACAAAGCACAAACAAAGATTTGTCTGGCGTTACGTGCTGGCGCGAAGCTACCCGGCCGGGCATCAAGCGTCAGTTTCGCAACACCAGCGTCCATGCAGCACCGCTGCGATCGCCCTCAAGCCCAACCACGGGCCGCGCAGGCACCTGGAAAACAGCGCATCGCTGCAGTCTCCGCCGCTCCAGGCGACCGACACTTAGACGCGCATCGGGCAAGCATCAAGCCCGCTCAATGGCGCAGGTGCGCAATCAAGCGCAAGGCGGTGGAATTTCCGGAAAGATTGACCGGCGCTGACCTGCACCGGATTCGCGCCAGGCAATCAGCCGATCTCTGCCAGGGTCAGCGTAGCGACATCAGCCACCAGTTCGGCCGAGGCCGCCCGCGCTTCCGGCGTATCCGAACTCCGCTCAGCACTCTCCGCGGCACGCCCTAGCCGGAAGGCTCCGACGGCTCTCGCCGTTCCTTTGAGCGTGTGGGCCGCCATCGCCCATGCCGCCTTGTCCCTGCAACAATCGCGAAGCGTTCCCACCGATGAATGAACTTGATCGCGGAAAAGCTCCAGGACTTCGCGTTGTAGCTCCATATCATCGAGAGTGTACCGCCGCAGATGCGCCAGATCGAGCAGCGCCGGTTGGTTTTCCACGGCAGGCTCGAGCGATTTCGATTCGACGATCGGCGATTGTGCGAACATTTCGCAAACTCCCAGCGGCCATTGTCATCAAGAAACCCACAGGCTGGATGCCCGGAGTTTCGATGGCACCATCATCTCACGACCAGAGAAACATCCCGTGAACCGCCGCCGTCCAATTTTTCCCGATGTTGACCTATTAAATTAACAATTTCCAAAACTTCCACGCAGGCAGCGTCACGGTTTTGCCGTCAAGCTCGCCTAACGCTGCCATGGGGTGCAAACACCGGCTACTGGGGGACGCTCCGGCGTCTGATTGAATTGGCGTCGGAAAACGCAAACAAGCGTTTGAGCTAACGCCACGGTTCGGATTAACATCCCATTTGTGCCAGCAGGGGAGAATCCGGCACAACTTCGGACGGGTGGATGGCTCAAGACAAGAAGATCTCAGACGATAGCGACTCAGTCTTTGCAGCGACGGGAACCGATGGGGGCCCGCGGCCGCCAAGCCTGAACGCGCGCTTGGCCGCCACTTCGACCTCTTCGTCGGAAGACTTGGAGCTTACCGCTGCCGCTGGCCGCGACTCCGACCCGCGGACAGCACAAATTGCGATGGGGACCTTACCCCCGCCTTTGCCGTCCTCTTCGACGGCGACAGCCGGCGTGGCACCGCCGCCGATCCCTCTGGCCGGCACTCCCGCACCCGCCAGTCCGGCAACCCCCGCCACTCCAGCAGCCAAAGACAGCCTACCTTCCAGCAATCTTCCCGGCGGGTCGACAAAGTTCAAGGCAAGCAAATCCCCGGGCCGCTCCAAACCCGCCGAACCCAAGCTGTCGATCGGCAGGCCAGCCAAGTCCGGCGCGACCGAAACCGCCCGGCCGGCAGCGCCGACTCTCGACTTTTTCGCCAAACTTCAGGCCGAGGCCAAGAGCAAGAAGGCTGCTGCGTCCCCACCTGCTCCTGCCTATCCGGACGAGGAGCCCGATGAGGCTGCCGGGTCCCCTGATCCCATTCATCCGGCCGAACCCGCCGAATCGATAGAGCCGGCTGAATCTGGCTCGTCGCGACCTGCCCGCCACGCCCGCCGCGAAGCCCGCCGCCGGCCCGCCGGCCCGGTCCGCGAGCGCCTGGCCGCAAACGACGACGCCCCCTCGATCGGCGGGCTGATCTACGCACTTCAGCAGAAACCATCCACGAAGCCATACCAATATGCGGCCATCGGCAGCATCGTCTGGGCGCTGCTTGGGACCCTCGCGCTCTGGCTTGTCCTCTCCGCCGAAGCGGACCCCTACGCCGCGTTGCTCCAGAAGCCGACCACCTTCTTGATGCTGACCGCAGTATTGGTCCCTATTCTGGTCTTCTGGTTCCTCGCGTTGCTGGCCTCGCGATCCGACGAGCTGAGCCTCAGATCCTCGACGATGGCCGAAGTGGCAATCCGGCTCGCCGAGCCCGATCGCCTCGCCGAACAATCGACGGCCTCGCTCGGGCAGGCCGTGCGCCGCCAGGTCGGTTTCATGAACGACGCGGTCAGCCGCGCGCTGGGCCGGGCAGGCGAACTTGAAGCCCTGGTCCATAACGAGGTTTCCACCCTCGAACGTTCCTACGAAGAAAACGAACGCAAGATCCGCGGCCTCATCCAGGAACTGTCGGGCGAACGCACAGCTCTTTTGAGCACCAGCGAAGACGTTCACACCACTCTTAAGTCGCTTGGTTCGGAAGTCCCCGCACTCATCGAGAAGCTCTCCAGCCAGCAGCTCAAACTCGCTCAGATCATCGAAGGCGCCGGCGAAAACCTGACCTTGCTTGAAACCTCGCTGTCGCAAGGCGCCCGTCATATCGAAAGCTCGATCGGCAACCGCACCGAACAACTCCAGTCCGTCCTGGAAAACTACACAGGCGCCGTCGATGGCGCACTGCAGGCGCGCACCGAGCAAATGCATTCGATGCTCGCCGACCACACCCGCGAGCTTGGCTCCACGCTTTCCCAGACGGCCCAACACCTTGACAAATCGCTCGGCGGGCACAGTTCGCATATCCGCAACATGCTCGAACACCACACCGGCCGCATGGGCGAAACGCTCAGCGACACCACCGGTCAGATGCAGGGCGTCCTTGAAACCTACACCACCGCCCTTGCCGAAGCGCTCGCCAACCGCACCGAGGAAATGCAGGAAGCCTTCGAAGGCTACATGCTCACCCTCGACACCTCGATATCGAACAGGACCGACAACCTACAATCGGTGTTCGAAGCCTACGCCCACGCCCTCGACACCACATTGGCAAGCCGCGCCGAAGCGCTCGACAGCCAGCTCGTGGCACGCACCCGTGCCCTCGATGACGCCTTCAACGACCGCCTGCGCCTGTTCGACGAAACCATCGTACGGACCACCTCGGCCATCGACGAAGCCGTCGGCGAGAAGGCCGTCGCGCTGACCACCGCCCTCGATTCGCACGCCAAGAACTTCCGCGATACGCTGACCCGCCAGACCGCCGAAATCGACGATACGCTGACCAACGGCATCTCCGCCGTGCGCCGCTCCAGCGAGAACGTGACGCGCCAATCGCTCAAGGCGATCGAGGGTCTCGCCAGCCAATCCGAGATGCTCAAGCGCGTTTCCGAAAACCTGCTCGGCCAGATCAATTCGGTCACTACCCGGTTCGAAAGCCAGGGCCAACTCATCATGAAGGCCGCCAGCACGCTGGAAGCGGCCAACTACAAGATCGACTCCACCCTCAAGAAACGCCATGTCGAGCTGTCAGGCACCTTGAACCTGCTATCCGACAAGGCCGACGAATTCTCCCAGTTCATCGAGGGCTATTCGACCAACATCCAGGACCAGCTCCTGCTCGCCGAAAACCGCGCCAAGGCCGCCGCCGAGGATCTCCGCCAGGGCTCCCAGTTGCATCAGCGCGAGACCCTTGCCGACATCGAACGCTTCCGCACCGAAGCCAGCGAGCAAAGCCAGCGCGCCCTCGCCGATCTTCGCGACAACTTCTCGCATGTCTCCGATGAAGTCACATCCCAGTTCGGTAACCTGTCGACGCGCTTCGATGAAACCTCCGGAGAAGTCCGCGAGCGCGCCCGCGAGGCTGCCCGCGCCATCGAGGAAGAACAGGCCCGCATCTCCGAAAAACTCCAGAGCATCCCAACCACGTCGCGCGAGAGCGCCGAAGCCATGCGCCGTTCGTTGCAGGATCAGCTCAACGCACTCGAAGAGCTTTCACAGATCACCAGGAAGGAAGCCCGCAACCGCGACATCGCCGAACCGGTCCGACCGAACGAGCACGCCAGAGCCCCCGCCCAGATTCCCGCAGGCCCGTCGTCCCTGCGTGACGGCTATGACCGCGAGGCTCACCAAAAGGACCGCTCAGAAACCGACCGCCAGCTTTCCAGCCTGACTTCGAGCCTCGCCCGGGAACTTCATTCCCGGCCGCTGCGCACGACGACAAAAAGCTCCAGCGCGGCCACCGGTCCTGCGCCGAGTCAGCCGGATGCTCCCAAGAGAACGGGCAGCATCGGTGCGCCGGCCAGTCAGCGTCCCGAGCGTTCCGCATCCACCGCACCGAACAAGGCCGCGCCGGCGCCGTCAGCCTCCCCGGCCAACCCTGCCCGCCCGCAGAATCACGCCGCCATCGACCCCCGCAACGGCGATGGCTGGTCACTTGGCGATCTCCTGAAGCGCGCGTCATTCGACGACGACTCCGGACCCGATGCGCCAGCCCAGCCGCACGCGCAGTCCAATCCGCAGCCTCAGGCATCTTCCCAAAACCAGGCGCCGCCGGCGCGAAATGCGGCAAGCGGAGCCCTGCCCGACGTCTCGCTGATGGTGCAGGCAATCGATCCGGCAACCGCCGACGAAATCTGGCAACGGCTACGCTCCGGCCAGCGCGGCATCATGGTCGCGAGCCTCTATCCCCAGAACGCCCGCGCCGCCTTCGACGAACTGACCCGCCGGTATCGCAGCGAGCCGCAATTGAACGACGCGATCAACCGCTTCCTGTCCGACTTCGAACATAAGATCAGAACCGCCGAGAGCACCGATACGACAGGCCGGCTCGTCCAAAGCCAGCTGTTGTCCGAAATGGGCCGCGCCTACCTGTTCCTGGCCCACGTCAGCGGGCGGCTCGACTGATCGGAAGCCTGCGCAGCCGCTGGCGAGGGACTGTGTCTGCACTGTTTCTGCATCCGGCGCTCGCGGCAACGGCATCCCTGGCGCCAGCCCGGAGCAAGCAGACATCAGGCGTTGCGTCTCGCGCAGCCAATCCGCGTCGACCCGGCAAACCGTTGAAGGACTGACGTGGACCGCGATGCCCGCCCCGACCCGCACCGAAATTGAAATCACCGGCATCCGCATCGAGACGTGGCCGCTTTTGCGCCCCTTCGTCATCTCCCGCGGCGCCAAGACAGAAGCCCGTGTCGTCGTCGTCGAGGTCCGCGCACGCGGCACAACCGGCCGCGGCGAGTCGGTTCCCTACGCACGCTATGGCGAAACGCCGGAAGCCGCCTGCGAACTCCTTCGTCGGCACTGGCCGCTCGACTGTCAGGCTTTGCAGAACGTCATGCCGCATGGCGCGGCCCGCAACGCACTCGACTGCGCGCTGTGGGACCTCGAGGCAAAGGTCCTTGACCAGCCTGCCTACGCACTCGCCGGCCTCCCTGCGCCGAAGCGGGCACAGACCTGCTTCACAATCAGCCTCGGAACTCCCGGCGACATGGCGCGCCAGGCTTCCGAAGCCGGCAATCTTAGGCTACTGAAACTCAAACTCGGCGGTGACGGCGATGACGAACGCATGCGCGCCGTGCGGGCCGCGCGCCCCGATTGCCGCCTGGTGGCCGATGCCAACGAAGCCTGGAGCGAAAACGATACGCCGCGACTGCTCGCCATTGCCGCCGAACAGCGTTTCGAAATGATCGAGCAGCCGCTTCCAGCCAACGCGGATGCCGCGCTGGCATCGCTCCCGCGTCCGCTTCCCGTTTGTGCCGACGAAAGCGCCCACACCAGCGCCGACTTGAAATACCTCGCGAACCGCTACGATGCCGTCAACATCAAGCTCGACAAGGCCGGTGGACTCACCGAAGCCCTGAAGATGACCAACGAAGCCCGCCAAATGGGATTCAAGGTGATGGTCGGATCGATGGTCGCAACATCTCTTGGAGCTGCTCCCGCGATGTTACTGGCCGGTTCGGCCGACTGGCTCGACCTCGACGGGCCGATGCTCTTGTCCCGCGACCGTGCCGACGCGCTGCAAATCGTCGACGGCTGGATCGAGCCGCCGCTGCGCGCACTTTGGGGCTAACCTAACGCCGTTTTGCCGGCCTTGCCGGGCCGCATCCGATTCGGCTCATGACGTTCCCGCCATCGCCCGCACACCAATCCTTTGCACCGCCAGCCCGGCTGCAAGCCCGATAGCTGCCGCCCCCGCCTTCAACAGATACGTCGAGCCCCCCAACGCCGGATAAAACGATCCCGACAACAGCGTCGCCGCGCCCATGGCAACGCCCATCGCGATCGTCGCGTAAAGTGCCTGCGCCGTCCCGGCCAAGCGCACATCCACCGATTCCGAAATGAACCGGATCGCCGCCAGATGCGACGCGCCGAACGTCAAGGCGTGCAACGTCTGCAGCAGGAACAATGCCTCGATGCCTGGATCGAATGCCATCGCACCCCAGCGCACCACGGATGCAACCGCCCCGGCGATCATCAATTGCACCGCCGAAACCTTTCGGAAAATCTCCCGTGACCACGCAAACAGCCCAACCTCGGCGAACACGCCAACCGCCCACAACACGCCGATTATTTCGGTCGGCACGCCCTGTCGCGACCAGTGTATCGATCCGAACGCATAATACGTCGCATGCGCCGCCTGCACCGTACCGCAGGCAATGAGCACCAGAATGAAGGCGGGTGATCGTATCAGCCCGGCCACGGCCGCAAAGTCGAGCGACCTCTCTGGCGCGATTATCGCTTCGTCCACACCACCTGTCCGCGCATCTGCCGGCAATTGCGTGCCACCCGGACGCTCACCCGGCGGCAGTAGCATTCCGGCAGCTGCCGTCGCAACGCAACCGGCAAGCACCAGCCAAATCACGATCCCGATCCCCAATTGACCGACGAACCACGCCGCCGCCGAACTCGCCGCAATGAACGTCAGCGATCCCCACAACCGCATTCGCCCGTAATCGCAGCCATTGAGCCTCACCCCGCTGACCGCAATCACCTCCGCAAGCGGCATGATCGTTGTCATCGCCAGCGACAGCCCCACTGCCGCCGCCAGCATCGCGTAGAACCCATCGAGCTGACTGAGTAGCGCCGCCATCGCCACTGCGACGATCGACAATCCGATAATGAACGCCCTGTGTCGGCCGCTCTTGTCGGCCACAAAAGCAATCGTCGGCGAGACTGCAACACGCAGGAAATAGGGAACTGCCACGACCAGCGAGATCTCTGCTGCACTGAGCCCCCGCCACTCCAGCCAAAGCGGAAGAAACGGCAGATGCACGCCATAGATGAGGAACAACGCGCCGAAGAATGTCCCGACCCGCACTCCGTAGCTAATCGGCGATCCGGCAACGTGTCCGGGATTGATCGGCATGACGGCACCTGACTGAGTAAGGAAAAGTGCAACTGCGGCTCGCGCAGCGGCACGGGCCGCGCCGCGGAGCCGCCCTGCCCTGTGGCGGCGTCTCCGACCTTCGGGTGTCGATCGTTCGGCCGGACTACCATTAAGCAGCGATCGCAGAATCGTGACCTCGGCAAAGCCCCGTGCTCTGCTTCAGTGCTTCAGATCTCGAGCCGACCATCTAGTGTGGCGTCGCGCCTAAATCGGTGTGCTGGCCGCAACCGCTGACGATTTAGGCGAGACATGAAGGCCACTAGCGAAAACAATGGATTAGTGTGGCGTTCAGCGCGCCTCAATTGACAACTCCTCTGCGGCACCAACAGGTCAATTAAGGCGCGACGCCACACTAGTGTTCTGGATCAAACATTTGATTCCCGGGTGGAGGTCGTCAAATGTTTGTGAATCCAGAACACAATCAAAAGGTTGCCTAGT
>Ga0180009_10007701_pt1 | contig 10910 bp, 10 predicted proteins | sample OS_PC_MetaG_FD_123537 | JGI IMG/M metagenome (GOLD analysis project Ga0180009, IMG submission 123537) | Groundwater microbial communities from the Aspo Hard Rock Laboratory (HRL) deep subsurface site, Sweden - OS_PC_MetaG | ecosystem: Environmental > Aquatic > Deep subsurface > Groundwater... | reverse complement strand
GTCAGCGACAGAGGCATCATCCGTCCGCCTTATAAAAAGAATATCAAGAAAGTAATCGGGACACATCCCATTTAAATGGGGTTTGCTTTTATTAAGTTATTTTAAGACAAGCTATGATGTAAAAGTAGTTTTAATTTGTTAAACAGGGTAATGATTTTTTAAATGGGATGTGTCCCGAAATGACCGAACTTAGCTGGGTGGATTATTTAAAAAGAAGAACTGGTAAGAGTCCTGATGTTTTAACCGGGATCGGTGATGACTGCGCCTGGGTTAAGCTGGGCCGGGAGAAGTTTTTGTTGAAAAGTGATTTGTTTATTGAAAATGTTCATTTTAAATTAAATACTGTAGGGAACAGTCGCGACTGTTCCCTACATACGATTGGCCAACGGGCAGTGGCCAGAGTTTTATCGGATTTTGCTGCCTGTGGAGGCTGGCCTAAGTTTATCGGGATATCTTTAGGCTTACCCGGCCATCTAAATAAAAAAAACCTCAAGCTGATTTTAAGCGGTGTTCTTAAGCTGGCTAAGCAATATAAGTTTTCTTTAGTCGGCGGCGATACTTCAAAAAGCAGCCGTTTATTTTTAGATGTTTGGGGCCTGGGAACAGTCGATAAATTTATTGCCCGGGATAAAGCTAAAACCGGAGACTATATTTTTGTTACCGGCCAGCTGGGCAACAAACCTTTTAATCAGCCGTTCAGGCCTAGGTTGGAGGAGGCTAAGATTTTAGCCAAAAATTTTAAACTTACTTCGATGATCGATATTTCCGATGGCTTTATTATTGACCTTTGCCGGATCCTGGCTTTAAGCCGAAAAGGTGCCTGTGTTGCTTTTGCCGATGTGCCGGTTACCGGGGGCAGGAAAGATCTATACCGTGGCGAAGACTATGAACTGATATTTACGGTTAGCCCTTCTGACAAAAAATTAACTTTTCTAAAGAAAAAGTTTTACTGTGTTGGCAGGATAATGCCGGAAAGCTTTGGCTGTAAAATAAAAAAAGGCAATAAGTTATCTAAGATCGCTTTGAAGGGTTACCAACATTTTTAATCTCAATGAAAAAGGATAAAGTATTAAAGTTAGACAGCAGTTCAACTGCCGAAACCATAAAATATGGCCAGCTGTTTTCTAAACTGATAACCGGCGCTGAGGTAGTGGTGTTAGCTGGAGCTTTAGGCGGTGGTAAAACCACTTTTGCCAAAGGCTTAGTCAAGGGCCTGGGCTATCGGGGAAGAGTTTTAAGCCCGACCTTTACCTTGATCCGCCAGTACTCGGCTAAACGGCTAAAAGTTTATCACGCGGACCTTTACCGTTTGAATAAAACCGCTGCTGATGATTTAGGTTTTGAAGAGTTTTTTTACTCTAAAAAATCTTTGACTCTTATTGAATGGGGTGACAAGATAGTCAAAGAGCTCCCCAGTTATCTGGAAGTGAAATTTGCTTACTTAGGAACTAACCGGCGTAGACTATCGTTTTCGGCAGTAGGTTGTGGCCGGGAAAAAATTTTGGAAATAAAAAAGGTTTTTAAAAATGAACTTATTAGCCGTTGAGGCAAGCTCGGAGAATATATCGCTTTGCATAAAATACCGGGGTAAGGTTATTTCTGATTTTAACCGCAAGATCCAGTTTGGGGCATCTTTGCTTATCCAGCAAATCGATTGGGAGTTAAGAAAAAACCGTATAAAGCTTAAAGAAATAGATGCTTTTGTGGTCGGACAGGGCCCGGGCTCGTTTACCGGCTTGCGGATATCTTTTAGTTTGATCAAGGCTTTTATGCTGGCAACTCAAAAACCGGCGATAATGGTAGGCAGTTTTTTTTCCTGCGCTGAAAGGTTAAAAAAGGATTCTAATAAAATAGCGGTAATCTCTGATGCCCGGCGTAATCTGATTTACGCAGCTTCATTTAAGGTTAAAGATGGTGCTCTTAAAAAAGAAGCTAAAGAAAAACTCTGTTTGTTGGAAGAGTTTATCAGCACCAAAAAAGATTATTTATTTGTAAGTTATGACCGTAACTTAAGAGATAAAAGTTTAGTTTTAGAGCCAAAACTTAATTTTTATTCTAAGGATATTTATCCTTCGGCCGGCCATTTGCTCCTTCAGGCTGAATTGTGTTATAATAAAGGTAATTTTACTCCGATTGAAAAGTTAAAACCTTTATATTTACACCCGAAAACATGCCAAATCCGGAAAAATAAATAAAAATAGTTTTATGTATAGACCATTATGGATAGAAGTCAATCTAAAAGCCTTAGGGGGTAATTTTAAGGCCATTCGTAGTTATCTCGGCCGTAAGGTCGAGGTCGTGGCTACTATCAAGCAGTCGGCTTACGGCCACGGGCTTATTCCGGTAGCTAAAAAACTAGTTGAGTCAGGGGCTGATATTTTTGGTGTAGGAAGCCTTGAAGAGGCGATAACTTTACGTAAGGCCGGGATCTCGGCTTCGATAATCATTCTTAGCGCGGTGCCGGATAGTTTTTGCGATTTACTTATTGAGCATAAACTTATCCCGACCATAATTGATATAAAGTTTGCTAAAAGGTTAAACCAGCAAGCTAAAAAAAGAAATTGCCGGATACCCGGACATGTAAAGATCGACACTGGCATGGGCCGCTTAGGCCTGGATTATAAGGATGCCGGTGTTTTTATCCGGGAATTATCCCAGTTTAAAAATATTAATTTAGAAGGTATTTACACTCATTTTCCGGCTGCTGACAGTGACCCCAGTTTCACCCAATATCAGATAGAAGTTTTCAATCAGTTTATCAACCAGCTTAAACTTCAGGGTTTTGAGTTTAAATTCCGGCATTGTGCTAACAGCAGCGGTTTATTGAGTTACCGTGATTCTCATTTTAATATGGTCAGGCCGGGTTTGATCCTTTATGGGGTTAAGCCCGAAACTGAAATCGATATCGGGATCAAGCCGGTATTATCTTTGAAATCAAAGGTTATTTTTACTAAAAAAGTTAAAAAGGGAGCTGGAGTAAGCTACGGAAGGACTTATATTGCTAAAACCAGCCGTCATATTGCTACGGTAGCAGTTGGCTATGCTGACGGCTACCCTTGGGCTTTGTCTAACCGGGCTAAAGTCTTGATCAAGGGTAAATTTTTCGATGTAGCCGGCAGAGTCTGTATGGACCACATCATGATCGATTTAAAAAATCGAGGCGATATCAAAGCCGGAGAAGAAGTTATTTTATTAGGAGAAAGTAAGGGTAAGTCTATATCTTGCGAGGATCTCGCTCAGTGGTCCGAAACCATTCCTTATGAAATCTTGACCCGCCTTTCAGTCAACATCCCCCGGATTCACATTAATTAACAGTCATCTGGACGATAATGTCATCACAGGTATACGATGCCCTGTCTTTTCCCCAGGAGTGTAATACCGGTGGAACGCAGGTGAGATTTCCGCCGCAGGCTTGTTTGCATTCTTCTTGTATCGAAAAAGAGCCGATGGGCTGGCAGGTTTCTACTTGAGGGTGAGTTATTGCGTTACAAAAAGCATAGTCGCTGTCATAGACGTAGGCTGACTGCCAAGGATCTAAACCGGTGCCTTCAATATAAGGCCCATCCCAAGCATCAACTGCTGTTTGGGTCCATTGGCAGCCCCAAAACGGCGCTGCTTCGACTTCTGGCTTGGTAAGCAAACCGGCTTCTGGCCAGGTAACTAAGATTTCAAGTTCCCCTGTTCTAAAAGGTGGGCAGCCCCGGATGACTTTTTGAGTATCAATATATAAGGTAGTAATACCTGAAACTATAGATTTTAAATCAGCCACAGTTTTAGCTACCTTGGCTTTTTCAATTGCCTTAAAAGCATTGGGAGCAATGATTGCAGCCAGTATGGCGATGATGGCAATGACTACAATTAATTCGATCAAAGTAAAACTTTTTTTCATATCGAAATAATTATATCATAATAGGTGGCTATCAAGCAAATTCAGCGAATCAGGGCCAGGCCGGTGATGCCGATAGTTAGAAAGAAAAGCGGAGCCATCCAGGGGCTTAAGAAAGCTAGGATGATTCCTGATTTACCCAAGGCAATACTGAAAGAGGCAATGAAGTAATAGATAAACCCGAAGATAAAACCTACCCCCAGGGAAGTCAACCCGACTTTGCGTTTTTTGATCTCCAGGGCAAAAGGTAAGATTCCGATAATCAGAAAGAAGTGTGAGAAGGGGTCAGCTAATTTCTGGTTATACTGGATGATCATTTCTTTAAGCTTTTCCTGCGAACCGATTTTCTTTAACTGCCGGATTTCTCTCTTTAAGTCTTTAAGCGGCCTGAACTCCAAAAGGATACTTTTTTTAAGCAAAAGCTCTTGGGGGTTTTCAGCCAGGGCAATTTCTTTCTTGGCCAGGGTTTGGCTGTCAATTCGCAAGCCGTTTTTATCAAAAAGGTTTTCTTTAACCAAGTTGGCTACCCACTTCTGATCCTGGTAAGTGATATCTTTACAGATCATTTCTTTTATAAAGTTACCGTGCTCATCTTCCTGGAAAATAGCCACATCAGTCAAGGTTTTTTCCTTGGGCGAGAATTCCAGGGCAAAAAAGATAAGGTTTCCCGAAGCGAATTTAAAATTTCGTTCCAGGGAAGATTCTTCGAGGTTCTTTTTTATAAATCTCCTTTTGATCTCTTCAACTTTTTTCTGGGAATTGATCAGGACTTCTTCCTGAAGGTAAAAGCCAAGAAAAGATATTATCAGTGAAAAGAGTATCAAGGGCATAGACAGGGCTATGATACTGACTCCGGCCGAACGCATGCCCACGATCTCATTAGAACGGTTAAGTTCACCCAGGGTATAAAGCATGCTGATCAGAATGGCAAAGGGGCTTACCCATTTAAAGATCCAGGGGATCATCCCCAGGTAATAGCGGGCCAGGATAAGTGGGGGGGTTTTTGATTTTAAGATATCGCTGAGATTAGAAAAAGTGTCAACCAGAAAAAACAGGCCGATAAATATCGCCAGGACAAAGAAATATCCTAGGGCTGCATTTTTTAAGGTGTATCTATCGAGAATTCGCATGTTTATAGATAAGGAAACTGCCCAAAAGCAAAACTATAACATTAGATAGCCAGGTGCCGACTATCGGGCCTACAATTTGACGTTCGATTAAGGCTTTTCCCAGTATGTAGAGCAGGTAATAGGTAAGAGCGCCCAAGCAGGCGATACCGAAATTTATCGATTTTTCACGGTGACGCACGATCAGGGAGACTCCGAAACCTAAAATGCTGAAGGCAAAAATAGAGAAGGAAAGATTTATTCGTTCGTTGAGTTCGGTTACAAAATCGCGGGCATCTATTCCTCTTTGTTTGAATTGATTGATTTTTGCCAGAAGTTCTTTCATCTCCATATCCGAAGGCTTTTTCTCAACCCGGGCTTCTTTTTCCTTTTCAATGGGAATATTTTTAAAGAAGATCTTAAAGTTTCCCCGGACATCGCGTTTTCCGGCCGGGTCGATATCATGGTAATAAACATCTTCCAACTTCATCTTTAGGATGTCGCCTTCAACGATGAACTCACCCTGCTTGGCTACGATCATAGTAGTAGCTTTTTTATCTTCACCGAGCATATAGATGATGACGTTTTTTAATTTATTTTCCTGTTTGTCCGATACGTAAATGACGTGATTCTCAAAATGTTCGAGGAATACCCCCGGCTCGATAAAAGCCGATATGTTTTTCATCAGTATTTTTTTTACGCTGTGGTAACGGTAAGTAAGCCCGGGGATGACTTTGTCATTGAGGATAAATAAAAGCAGGGCAAAAATGACTCCGATCAGGATAAAGATGTGGAGGATCTTAAAAGTCGAGACCCCGGCCACCCGCATGGCGATTATCTCATTATCGGCGATCAGCCGGCCCATCGACAAAAGTACGCCCATGAAAAACGACAGGGGTAGGGTGTAACGTAACAGCGGAGGGAAGGCAAAGGAAAGCAGTTTAAAGGCATCGCCGATATTAATGCCTTTACGCACGATCATATCCGAGACATCGATCAATTTTCCCATCAGCAGGACGCTGCTTAAGATCAGGAAGGAAAAAATGAATACGCTAAAAAAATCTTTGAGGATGTAGTTACGGATTATTTTCATAGTTTTTAGCCGCCAATAGTTTTAGCTAAAGTTAATACCGTGATTGAGCCTGCTCCTTTTTCTTTTAAGCTTTGTGCGCAGGCAGCCACCGTTGCCCCGGTAGTAAAAATATCATCAATTAAAAGAAGGTTTAAGCTTTTTACCGTTTCAGCGGCAATAAACATTTTTTGGGTATTTTCCTGCCGTTTAGCTCTCGACAGTTTCACCTGGTTTGGCCTAAACTCAGCAACCCTTATTATATCATTTCTTAAGGGGATTTTAAAATGATTTGATAGAAATCCTGCTAGGATCTCAGCCTGGTTGTAGCCACGGGTTTTTAGCCGATGGGGGTGCATTGGGACAGCGATTAAACAATCATAGCTTTGTTTTGAGAAACCGATATTAATGAAATGCTGAATCATTAACCGGCTTAAAAATCCGCCCAGATAATCGCAATGCTGGTATTTAAATAAACCGATCAAACTGCTTAAGGGTTCCTGATATTTAGCAGCGCTGATGACCTTTTGGTAGTGAACTGGCTTTTCCCGGCAGGCTTTACAGGTATTATCGTCGGCTTCCGCGATCGGCTGGGAACAACACAGGCAAAGCGGCGGTTTTAAGAAACTTATTTTCTCTTGGCAGTTATTACAAAGAATGCTGGATTCGATTTTTTTCTGGCAGGAAAAACAGGTCAGAGGGAACAACAGATCCCGAAAGGCTTTCAGGTATTTTTTGAACATATAGGTAATTGTAAGGTTTTTCCTTTAGAGTTTCAACAGTTTATTTGGCTATCTTCTAATTTATAGTATAATATTAGCTGTAGGAAGAGGTTGTTGATGATATTATTGGGATTTTTGTTAGGCATTATTTACTGGTTTTTTTCTGCCCTGGCTGACAGCTTTATTCTAGGCAGGATGGGTTTCATCCGGAATATTTTTACTCCTGGGCCGGGAGAGCTGATCAACCGGCTCTCAGGGGCTTTTTTGTTTATGGCCATGGGTTGGTATTTTCGTCGGGACTTAATAAAGCGAAAAACTACCGATAAAGAACTGGATAGCCAATATGGTTTGTCACCCCTGATGCTGAATCAGCTGGGGTCTTTGGCTTTTGTTTTTGACCGGACCGGAAAGATCTTAAGGTTTAATTCCAGCTGTGAAAAACTTACCGGTTATTCATTTTCTCAGGTAAGAGGTAAATATTTTTGGAAATTGTTTCTTGAACCCAGCAAGGCTAAAGTAATGCGGGAAAGGCTGGCTTTTATCGGTCAGCAGGATTTCATCAAAGAACATGAAACTGTTTGGCTGATTAAAGGGGGTAAGCGCCTTCTTGTAAAGTGGTCTAATAAGGTGATCCTTGATCAAGGATCAAATCCAAAATATATTGTAAGCGTCGGTACTGACATCAGTGAATATCAGGTAAAACAGAGCCTTTTTAAAGGTTTTAACCGTCAGTATCAAGGTTTGGTTGATAGCATTGGTATTGGAATCTCGATCGTCTCCGGAGATCTGACAGTGGTTTATAAAAACCGCCAGTTTAAAGAGTGGTTTCCCAAGGAAAGCGCTTCTGAACGGTCGGTCTGCCATGATTTGGTCAGTAATTTTTCTTCCAAGGCTTGCGGGCTTTGCCCGGCCTGTAAAACTTTCCTTGACGGCTTAAGCCACGAAACTATGGTTGAAGTTAATACTTTAGGTAGCAAAGCCGCTTATAAAGTGGTTTCTTTTCCGGTTATCGACGAGAAGGGTAAAGTTGTGAATGCAATTGAAACGGTCCAGGATTTTACCAAAATAAACCAGCAAGAGGAGGAGATAAGGCATAGCTATCTTGCTCAGGCGGTGATCAACTCGTTGTTACGTTTTTCCTTGGAAAACATCAGCTTAGAAGGATTTTTAAAATGTGCTCTTAGCATTATTTTATCTACGCCCTGGCTTTCGGCCAAATCCAAGGCTATAGTCTATCTGGTGGGTGAGGAACCGGAAACATTGGCTTTGAAAACTCATATTAATCTTTCCGAGGAGGAAAGCCGCGGTTTGGAAAAGATTTCTTTTGGTGAAAATCTTTGTGGAGAAGCAGCTCGATCAGCCCGGCCGCAATTTTCTCAAAATGAAAAAGCCTACAGGCATTATTACCTGCCGATTCTTTATTCAGGGGTTGTTTTAGGAGTAATGGATATCTATCTGGATCAGGGCCATATTTACCATAAGCAGGAAGAAGAATATCTTGCTGCGGTTGCCAATACTTTAGCCGGAGTTATCTGGCGTAAAAGCAATGAAGACCGCTTTCAAAAAATAAACAGTTGTTTTGTGAATTTAGGAGTCGACCCTTTAACCAATATCCAAAGCTTTGTTTCTTTAAGCGGAGAGATCTTGGAGGCTTCGGCTATGTTTTATCAGCGGCTGGACCTTAAAACCAATGTTTTAGAACTAGTTAGTCAATATTTAAAGCCGGCCAGTCAGGTTCCTGAATTAAGGATTTATGAAGATTTTTGTAAGCAGGCTATTAAAGATAACTCTGAAGTCGTAGTCAGGGATATATCAGGAATTTTAGAAGAAGCTAAAGGTTCTTTGGGCCCAGTGGATAAATTCAAGACTTTTATCGGTCAGACCGTGAAGGCTGCCAGCGGGCACAAAGGGTTTTTGACTGGTTTTTATAAACATAATTTCAGGCTTAAAAATGACGATCGGGAATTTTTAGGGATCATTGCTTCGGCGATCAGCGTAGAAGAGGAGCGGATTAATACCAAGCGCAGCCTGGATATTGCCTACCAGGAGTTAAAGAAGGCCCAGCAGGAGCTGGTGCAGACTGAGAAATTATCGGCTTTGGGCCGTTTTTCTTCAGGCATGGCTCATGAAGTTAAGAATCCTCTGGGCATTGTTTTGGGGGGTATTGAGTTTTTAGAAAAGAAATTGGAGAAATCTGATAAGGATATAAAACTGGCTATAAAAAAGATCAAAGAATCGACCCTGCGGGCTGATGGCGTGGTAAGAAACTTGCTTAAATTTGCCATGCCCTCGGAAATAAAAACCGAAAAAGTCAATCCGAAAACTTTGATCAATGATACTTTATCTTTAATTCGCTACCGGGTTTCCTTGGTGAATATTAAAATAGTTACCGAGTTTCTTAAAGAAGATATCTATATTTCCGGAGATAAAAACCAGCTTCAGCAGGTTTTGTTTAATCTGATCACCAATGCGGTTGAGGCTGTTCCTCAAGGGGGTCTGGTCAGAACTATAATTAGACAATCGCCAGCCGGCGAATTTTTGGCTGAAGCTGCCTGTCTTATTGAAATAATCGATAACGGCCCGGGGATAGCCAAGGAGGACTTAGCTAAGCTTTTTGAGCCTTTTTTTACTACCAAACGTGACAAGAAAGGTACCGGCTTAGGATTGTCGATTTCTAAGATAATCATTGAGAATCATAAAGGGATGCTGACCGTAGACAGCAGTCCGGAACAAGGAACCGTAGCCAGGATCATCCTGCCGCTGATTGAGAGTTGACATCTGAGAATTACGGTGTATTATTTTTATAGAGGAAGAAGTATCCCGATAGTAATCGGGATTTCGCTAAATAGCTAAATTAAGGTGCTCAATGAAGAAGATACTAATTATTGATGATGAAGAAGATTTAGCTTTTTTTGTTAAAGCTAACTTAGAGCTGGCCGGAGATTACCAGGTCAGTACGGCTACCAGCGGTAAAGAAGGCATAAAATTAGCCGCCCGTTTTAGGCCGGATATAATTCTTCTGGATATTATGATGCCGGCAATGGATGGTTATGAGACTTTGCATAAACTTAAGTCTGAAGAAAAAACTCTGGCTATTCCGGTAATAATGCTTACGGCTAAAGCCGATGAAGATTCCAAGATGAAAGCTGCTACCCTATATAATGAAGATTACCTCGTTAAACCTGTCCAGATAGATGTTCTCAATGCTAAGATTCAGGAAGTCCTCACACGCAGAAATTCTTAATTTAAACCAGCTTCTCGACCGGGCTGCGGCTGATTTTTCCCAAAAGACAGCTTTGGTGTTCGGGGCCAGAAGAATTACTTATCGACAGTTGGGTGAGTCAGTAGAAAAATTAGCCAGTTCTTTGTATAATCTGGGAGTAAGGAAATCGGATAAAGTCGCCCTTTGGCTGCCGAATTGTCCTGAGTTTGTTTTTTCTTTTTTCGCTGTTTTGCGGCTGGGAGCGGTAGTAGTGCCGATCAATACGATGTTTAAACGGGAAGAGGCCTGTTTTATCATCGAGGATTCCCAGGCCAAAATCCTGATCTGTTCGATCGATAAAGCCAAAGACAGCGAAAATATCTTAGCCCGGGTAGAAACTTTGTTTAATTTGATTTCTTTGCCGGCTCCGGCTCAAAACAAGCTGGTGCTTAGTTTTCATGATTTGCTCAGGCATCCTAAGGGTTATTTTTTAGACAGTCCTTTAGCCGGAGATGATTTAGCCCAGATAGTCTATACTTCCGGGACAACCGGCCGGCCCAAGGGAGCTTGCCTGACTCATAAGAATTTGATTTCCAATATCCAGGATTGCGCTAAGATCATAAAGTTTAACCAACGGGATTCGCTGATCTGCATTTTACCGTTGTTTCATTCTTTCGCCTTGACTGTTTGCATGCTGCTTCCTATATATAAGGGGGGTAGGATTGTGATCATGCGTGCAGTCAGGCCGTTTAAGAGAGTGATCCGGGCGATTTTCCGCCAAAGGGTTACTATTTTTATTGGTGTACCTTCAATCTACAGCATTTTAAGTGGTATAAAAATGACGGCTTTTCAAAGGCTGGCTAATTTTTTTATTAACCCGATACGTTTATGTATATCAGGTGCTGCTGCTCTTCCGGTTAAAGTC
>Ga0180009_10007700_pt1 | contig 10910 bp, 15 predicted proteins | sample OS_PC_MetaG_FD_123537 | JGI IMG/M metagenome (GOLD analysis project Ga0180009, IMG submission 123537) | Groundwater microbial communities from the Aspo Hard Rock Laboratory (HRL) deep subsurface site, Sweden - OS_PC_MetaG | ecosystem: Environmental > Aquatic > Deep subsurface > Groundwater... | reverse complement strand
GTTCTACTACTAAACTTTATAAACCAAATGCATTTACGAGAGTAGATGCAAAGATTTCTGCCGACAACAAAGAAAGAGCTCGACGCCCTCGGATGGAAAGAGCTGGATGTCATAATAGTATCAGGGGACGCGTACATAGACCACCCAATGAGCGGCACTGCGCTCATCGGCAGGCTGCTCGAGGCAAAAGGCTACAAGGTGGGGGTGATAGACCAGCCTGACTGGAATTCTGTCAAGGACTTCACACGGCTGGGGAAGCCGAAGCTCTGCTTCTGCGTGACCGGCGGACACATGGACAGCTCGCTCGCGAACTACACCCCTCTGAAAAAGAAAAGAGACGTCGACAAGGCATACGCAGGAGACAAGGGAAGGCCAGGAAGGGCGGTAGTAGTCTACTGCAACATGATCAGGCAGGCATACAAGGACGTGCCGCTGGTGATAGGAGGGGTAGAAGCATCGCTTCGCCGGCTCGGGCACTACGACTTCTTCGACAACAACGTGAGAAGGAGCATACTTCTCGACTCACGCGCAGAAGTTCTCGTGTACGGCATGGGCGAGAGGCAGATACTGGAGATCTGCAGCAGGCTGAAGAGCGGAAAAGCGCTTGAATGCATACGCGGCACTGTCGTGAAACAGAAAGAGCCGCCGAAAGACGCAGTGCTGCTGCCCAGCTTCGACGAGACAAAGAAAGAAAAGCAGGAATTTGTCAGGTCATTCAACATACAGACAAGCAACTCAGACCCATTCACAGCGAAACCATTGGCAGAGAAGTACGAGAACAACTACGCAGTGCAGTACCCGCCAGCATACCCTCTCTCGACAGAAGAGCTCGACTTCATGTACTCGCTGCCGTTCGCCCGCGCACAGCACCCGAAATACAGGTTCCCTGTAAAGATGCTCGAGCCCATACTGTTCTCGATAGTCACGCACCGGGGCTGCTTCGGAGGATGCAACTACTGTTCGATCAACTTCCACCAGGGAAGGTACATCCAGAGCAGGAGCGAGCAATCAGTGATCAACGAGATAAGACAGATGACAAAACACCCTGCATTCAAGGGATTCGTCTACGACATAGGCGGGCCCACAGCGAACATGTACGGCATGAACTGCAGGAGCTTCAACAAAGGAGAGGAAGAAGTCCGCGTGCCGTCGATAATCGACGGCAAGGACGTCGTGTTCAGGCACATCCGCGGGTTCGACTGCCAGAACACCTGCCTGCCAGGGCCGTGCAAGAACCTTGACCATGACCACAAGAAGCTCATAGGCCTGCTAAGAGAGATAAGAAAAGTTCCCGGAGTCAAGAAGGCGTTCATCAGGAGCGGAGTCAGGTATGACCTCGCAATGTCACAGCCAGAATTTGTTGAGGAGATCGCAAAGCACCACATATCAGGACAGCTCAAGGTGGCTCCGGAACACGCAAGCAAGCGTGTGCTCGAGCTCATGAACAAGCCAGACATAAAAGTGTATGAAAGGTTTGTTTTAGAATACTCAAAGATGAACAAGAGGCTCGGCAAGAAACAATACCTGGTGCCTTACTTCATAGTCGCGCACCCTGGCAGCGGAGACAAAGAGGCAGAGGAACTCGCGCAGTTCATCAAGAAGAACAAGATACCTACAAAACAGGTCCAGCTGTTCACACCGATGCCGATGACAATATCAACATGCATGTACTACACAGGACTGGAGCCGCGAAGCGGAAAGAAAGTGCATGTGCCTTACACTTATTCTGAAAAGAAAAGACAGAAGCAGAAAGCGACAGGAAGCTAATCACTGAGCACTTTCTTCAACGCGCGATCAAATTCCTGTCTCCTCAACAGCTGCTCATAGCAACGGACATAGACAGGCACAGGAATCCTCAGCTCCTCTGCGTACGAGCGTATCCTCCGCGCGCTACGGGCGAGAGCAGCATAATCCTTGCCCCTGGCTGCAGCACCACCTTTTTCGATCTCAGCCACAATGCCCATCCTGCAAGCTGACTTTCGGGCTGCTGAGAGCGTAGCCACAACATCAATGCAAACAAAATCACGGAGGTCGCCTATCAGCTCAGAAGTGGACAGAACACCCTCATAATCCCCCTTATTCAGATAGAGCGGGATCTTCTCAAGCAACTTAGCTTCCAGGTTGCTACGTGACTCGTCAGAAAGCTCTGGGAAGAGCATCGCCTATTCCTCTGAAGGTCTTGAAGATACACACATATAAGAATTATTAGGATCAAGAGCGAACAAGTACATCACACCATCATATTCCATACTGTCGGAACGCCTGGCAGCACACCTTGAAGAATTCTCAAAATTGCTGCCGTCCGCACCAATCTGCCTAAAGTGAGCATCCAGCCGTGCCTGCATCTCTGCCTGCATCTGTTCCTTTGTCTTGTATTCATCAGACATTTCTCAACACCAAATGATATAGGATAAGAGCTAGTTTATAAACCTTTCGTTTCGTCATTACCTATCAGTGGTTACAAACAGAAAAGCTTAAATAGGCCCCTAAATCACGAAAAAAGACGTAAATAGTCTTAAATACAAGTTTGTATTAGGGCGTAATAAGGTGATTGAAGATGCTCGAACTGATCCTCGAAGGCATAACCAGCATAGCAAGGTCAAGCATGGCAAAGATAGCAGAAGCACGAGCAGTCAGTCATGCGCACAAGCTGCGTGAACAGCACAGACTGGAAGAAGCGATAAGAGCATACATAGGGATCGCGGACAGCAATCAAGACAGCGACCAGAAGGCAAGGTATCTCTTCGAGGCAGCGACCATCGCGATCCTCAGCGAAAAGTACTGGTGGGCACAGAACCTCGCAAGGATGGGCCTCAGCCATAACCCCTCAAGCAAGTCATTGAGGGACGCACTAATATACACTGTCGAATATTATCAAAGGATACAGGAAGAGATACCAAGCAACGTGGTGCACCTCACAAGGGTGAAGGGACAGGAAAAGAACCCTCCTCTCAGCAGAACATACGGGAACACTTCCTGAAGCAGGGCACTTCAAGAATCAGACATTTTTTATAAAGAAGTTCCAGGCGCCAGAGCCAAATAATGTAATCAGGGTGACCGCAACGCCTGCGATTATGACACCTACGACGCAGGCAATGAAAAACTTCCTGTAGCCAAGGCCGAGCAGATAAGAGCCCAGCGCACCAGTATACACCCCAGAGCCAGGCAGCGGCACGCCGATGAAGAGCGCGACGCCCAAAGTCCCGTATTTTTCGACATAAGGATGTATCTTCTTCTGGGTCCGCTCGACAAACTTATGGTATACCTTTCCTATGACCTTGACCTTGATGACCAGGTGGACAAACTTATCAAGAAGGAAATACACCAGGATGCCAAGGAGGATGTTCGCGACAACGCAGATGATGAATACATCGACCCAGTCCATGTGCTGCTTCAGGATACCATAAGGTATGGAAGCCCTCAGCTCCAGCGCCGGGATGAAAGTGATGAAGACCAGTTCCAGTATCTCCCTGAGCATCCAAAAACGGTTTGAAGGCGGCTTTAAATATGTTTTGAAAACCTTTTTAAAAAGAGAATCGAAATTCACCACTTAGAGCGCCTAAAAACCCAGAATTCCAAGATCCCAAATCAAAACCTTTAAATAGAAGAGGGCATTCTAAACCACTCGTAGGGCTTAAATCGAGAGGTTTAAGGCGCATTATAATAAAACAACAAATGGGGTGAGTATTAATGGGAGACATATTGGTTGTTAAGGCAAAGCTCAAGGAAGTCTGCAAAGGATTCAATGTTGCAGGAGACCTGGCAGAAGCTCTCAGCGCAAAGGTCAGCGCAGCTGTCGACGACGCTGTCAAGAGAGCAGACGCAAACGGCAGGAAGACAGTCATGGGCAAGGACGTGCCGTTCAGCTTCGAGTGCAGCGCAAAACACGGCGAGAACCTCATAGTCAAGGCAAAGCTCAAGGAAGCCGCAAAGGGTTCCAATGTCGCAGGAGACCTCGCAGAGCACCTGAACTGCCTCGCGCACCAGCTGCTCAAGGCCGCATGCGAAAGGGCTGAGTCAAACCAGAGAAAGACTGTGATGGCAAAGGACCTGTAATGGTCCATTTTTAATTTTTTAGTTATTCTTTTTCTTAATGCTTAAGATACTACTTCTCACACCAGGCTTCGCTATGTAGTCCGCAGAAACAAAAATAATGCCGACTCGCAAGCTCGTCTGGCATTATTGAGCTTGCAATCAAAGATTGCAAGTATAGTTGGATTTTGGGCTGATGGAAGACAGAAGCAATCTGATTATCTGGCTGCTGCCAAAATCCAAAGAAAGGATAAAAAAACACTGTTACGAGGTCACGTATTCACGCGCCTGAAAACGAAGACGTTGGGCTACTTCTCCGAAGCAAAACGGGCAAGGTTGTAGAGGTTGTCGCCGCCGCCAGCACTGGAGAGGTCGATGTCGTAGTTGAGGACAAGCGCCCGCAATTCATCCTGAGCAGTGTCCTGTCTTACGTAAAATCCCATGCCTGTCGTCCTTCCATACCTTTTAAACCAGATGTGGGTAAACCAGATGTGGGAATACTTCTTCAGCCTCTCCTTGTCACCATCAGCTGCTGCAATCCAGGCAGGATGCGTGTTTTATGAGTCGATTTGGAGAGCCAAATAGAAGATTTTAAATACTTCAAACGTGTTATACATAATAAACATATTAAACGTAATACACGGGTGAGACAAATGGTAAGCATAACATTATCGGTGCCGGAAGAGCTGAAGAAGGAGATGGACTGCTTTCCTGACATGAACTGGAGCGCAGTAGCCAGAGAAGCGATAAAGAAAAGGATCATGATGCTGGAGAAGTTCAAGGCATTCACGAAAGACAGCGAGCTCACTGAAGAAGACGCTTTAAGGCTCGGGAAGGAAGTCAGCGAGAAGGTGATGAGGAGGCACAAGGCTGCAAAATGATATTAGTCATAGATGCCAATATACTGTTCTCAGCGCTCATCAAGAACAGCGTCACAGCAGAGCTGATGTTCGACAAGTCCCTCGAACTGTATGCCTGCGAATTCATGATAGACGAGTTCTTCAAATACGAAGACATGATACTCCTAAAGACCCACCGCACGAGAGATGACTTTGTGACGACAATGCACCAGCTGAAGGATATCATCACAGTCATACCGCAAGAAGAGTATTCGCAGTCCATGAACCAAGCAGAGACCATAACCCCGGATAAGAAAGATACGATGTACTTCGCATTGGCTCTGAAAATGGGTTGTGGACTCTGGTCCAACGACAAAGAACTGAAGAGACAAGACGCAGTCAAAGTCTACAGCAGCGAAGAAATACTGAAACAGAAATAATCACTTCTTCCCGGACTTCTTCTTGGGCTTCTTAGACTGCTTCTTCTGCGCGACCGGCTTCTGGACTGGAACTGGCTTTGCTGCGGCAGATCTCGGCGCGGGCAATGGCGCGCCCTTCGCCCTGGCCAGCGCTGTCTTGTGCTTGTCGATGACCTGCTGGACACGGTCAAGCTCGCCCTTGCTGTGGATGCCCATCCTCTTCAGGTCCTTGTGGCGCTCCTCAAGTGACCTGAGATGCGACTCGACATCTGCGATGTGCTGCTCCTTGGTCTTCGGCACGAACGGCGTCCGGGAAGGCACATCCTTCTTCTGCTTTATCCTGCGCTCGATGTCCTCTATCTTCCTCTGCCTGTCCTCGCCAGACTCAGAGATGTGTATGTGCGCCGCGGCCAATGCCTCGCGCAGCTCAAGGATCTTGTCATCCTTCTCCTCAATCTCCTTTGCGTAATCCCTGCCGATGTCTATGAGCTTCCGGGAAAGGTTCTCGACCATAGACCTGAGCTCAGTTATCTGACGGGTCTCCTTCCTCTGCTCCTCGAGGATCTTCTCCTCATCCTTGATTATCTCCTGCATAACATCCTCAAAAGAGCCCAGCTCATGCTCTATCATCTGCTTGGTGCTGCGCTTGTTGAGAGAGACAGCCTTGATGCTCTCTATCTTCTCCTTGACCTTCTGCTTCTTATGACTACGTTCCTCGGCCTGCTTCGCAGCAGCAGAAAGATGCGTGACAAAACGCCTCATCTTCCCAGGGTGGAACTTCTCCTTCTTACCTAAAGGGGCGTCAGACTTCAGCTCCGGATAATCATCTGGCTTGACTGCCATCGCGAATCACTTCATCAACCCGCTCATTATGTCCCTTCTGCCAGGGCCGGGAGGCGCGCCAGGAGGACCCAATGGAGGAAGCTCCTCCTCTTCCATACCCTCAGGAGCACCCAACGGAGGCAGACCACCACCAAAGCCGGACGGACCTCTAAATCCAGGAGGCGCTGGCCGCGGAGGTGGAGCAGGGCCGAAGCTCGGCGGAGCAGCCGGTCTCGGAGCAGACCTGGGAGCAGGACCCCCAGACAACGGAGGCAGAGCAGGCTTCGACACAGCCTTCTCGCTGATCTCCTCAAGCTTCTCCTTCACCATGTCAGCTATCGCGACTATGCCCTTCGCTATCTTCTGGTTCTGGTCGATGAGCGTCTCGATCTTGTCATTGATAGGGCCTATCTGCTTGGCCACCATCCCAGTGTCATGCTCCTCAAGCTTCATGTCCTCAGCAGCCTGCTTGAACACCTCGAGCATGACATTGAGGCTCTTGTTGAGATTATCGATGCTGGCCTGCAGGTTCTCGCCAGACTCAGAACCTTCAAGAGGATTCTTCTTGAAACGGTCAAGCTCCCTCTTCAGGGCCAAGAACTCTTTCTTAGAAACAATCGCATATTCTTCCTCATCCAAATCAAACACCCCTTTTTCTTTTTTGCAAGCAAAATAAAAATGAATTATATGGGAAAAACAGGCACCGAACTTTATAAAGATTTCTGTTTTAAACTTTGTTTACAGGCCTTTTCCACTTAAAATTCTGAGTAGATACGGGTTCTGGCATGATGTGAGAGATGAGAAAAAATAGCGCCCCGCAACGCCCCACCACTGCGTAGGACGAAACTAATTTCCACAGCATGAAAATGTTCTCGGAGAGCTTCAGTCTTTAGGGTAAAGTCAAGAAGTGTGTCATGCCGCGCTCGCTGCGATTCTCTCGCTGCCTATTTCTGCTGAACTGCGACATTTAGCACCTATTTTGCACTCAGCTCACTAGGCGGCATGACACTTAACTTGACAGCACCGGTCTTTAGAGAAAAAGATAAAAGAAAAAAACAAAAAAAATTGCTGCATCACTGCAGCTTGGTTATCACCGGCGGCCTGTTCCTGTTCAGGACAGTGATGTGCACGTCCTCTTTTGCCGTGTCTATGCCGTCGCTGACAGTTATGGTGACATCATACTCGCCTGCGTCATCATAGCCTGTCTGCTTGGTGTCCGACGTCATCCAACCCGTGTATTTCACGGTCAGCTTGTCGCCATCAGCATCGACTATCTTAGGCTTCAGGGTTATCTTGTCACCCTCGTACACGGTCAGGTCCTGCGCTCCTGATATGCTTGGAGCAGAGTTGACCTTGTTCACGGTCACCTTGACCTTCTTGGTGACCTGCTTGTCGCCGTCAGATGCGGTCACGGGCACGTCATACGCACCAGCATCGCCCCTCTTGGTCTTCCAGGTGCCGTCAGCAGCGAACGGGTCTGCGAAATCCACCGTGACCTTGTCACCGTCAGGGTCTGATGCCTTCGCGACTATCTTTGCGGTCTTGCCCTCATCCACAGTCACTGACTCAGGCACGTCCAGGGTTGGAGGCCTGTTCACGTCAATCACCGTGACGGTCATGGTCTTGCTGTCCTTCTCGCCCTCAGGATCTGTGCAGGTGACGGTGACGTCATGCTTGCCAGCATCGTCATAGCCGAGCACCTTCTCGCCGGATGTCATGAACCCTGATATCGTTATGACTACCTTGTCGCCGTCAGGGTCAGTGCACTTCGGGCTGATGGTGACCTTGTCGCCCTCCTTGGCGGTCACGTCCTGGAGGCCTGAAAGCACAGGCGCGGAGTTGGTCTTCAGCACCTCGACGCAGAACTCCCTCTCGTCATAGAGCTCGCCGTCAGAGAGCTTGACCTTTGACCAGGTCTTGCCTGCATCGCCCTTCTTGGTCTTCCACATACCCTTGCTGTCGAAAGGCTCGTAGAAAGTCCAGATGAGCCTTCCAGCAGGACCTATGTCAGGGTCAGGATCATACCCTTCAGGGACCAGCTTGACTGTCTTGCCCTCATCCACTATGAACTCGCACTCGCCGTTAGTGTCTCTCGCGACGATCTTGGGCTGGTTGTTCTTCTCAGGCTCATTGTATACTATAGTGCCTGCCTCACAGTATTTGGAGTAAGGCTCGAGCTCGATGACCTGGTAGTCATACGAGTTCAGGTCGCAGTACTTGTCGTCCACGACGCAGCTCCCCTCAGGGAATATGTACCTGCACTCCTGCCTTGAGAAGAAGTACTTGGTGTAAGTGTCTGAAGCCTGCTGCTTCACGTAAGTCTGCGGCGGCGGCAGGTCTGCCAGCACCAGGATGGCAAATAGCAGGACAGCCACTGCTGCAGAACCTATAAGGATCTTCCACTTGAGAGGGGACTCCCTATACTTCAGACGTAAATATGTTCTTCGGTGAAATCTCAATCCAAACACCTCCGGGTTTTTTGTTCATTCAGTTTATCATGTGAAAATGAATAAGCGTTCAGCAGCAGCCCATTACTACATCCACTTCGTCTTTCCTTGCCTTGTCCTTGTCGCATCCTGAGATGACGACCGGCTCGGCCTTCTTCAGCACAGGAGGGGCAGGCGCAGGCGCGTGCACTGGCTTCGCATCCTCGACAACAAACACTGCCGAATCAGCCTTGGTCGTGTCGACAGGATATATCGAATCATAGACCACAACATCTATCTCTCCGGCAGGAGATGATGCAGGGCAGGGCGGGCACTCTGCAGGGTAGTGGACCTCCAAAACATCAGGCTTAGCAGGCTGCGGAAGCGCAACCTCGACGACCGACGGCGCAGGAGGCACGACCTCTACAACAGAAGGCTCGACAACAACAGGAGCAGGCTCCGAGATGACTACAGGAGCAGGCTTCGGCCTCGGGATCTCCTGGACCTCAGGCATGAGTATGTGCAGCTTTGTCCTCTCAGAATCAACACCGCCGAAACCGTCAGTGCAGGTGACATCCACATTGTAGACTCCGGGAGGCTCGTACTGGATGTAAGCGACATCCTTGCCATTGAACCTGAATGATATCTCGACAGGGTCGCCGTCAGGGTCGACGCATGTCGCGTCTATCCTGGCATTCTCGCCGCGGGTGACGAACACCTCGGGGACAGGATCAAGCACTGGATTGAGATTATTGGGAAACAGCTCTGCGCATGCATGCTTTGTGTCCTTCAGCTCGCCGTCAGAGACAGACACCCAGAAGTTGAATATCCCCCTCTGGCCCTTCAGGGTCTGCCATCTCCCATAGATGTCAAAAGGCGGGCCGAACGCCCACAGAAGACGTCCTGCAGGGCCTATCTCAGGGTCAGGGTCGAAAGCCTCTGGCCTGAGCTGGATGAGGTCTCCCTCGTATGCGGCGACAGGGCACGCCTCAGAATGCTGCGCATAAGCGATGAATGACAATGATACAGTTATCAATAAGAATGCCAGAGGAAAGAACAATATCCTCATCTTCTTGGATGTAGTCACTGTCTGAATACTAACCATGTTTCACCCGGAATTGGATACGAAAATATGAGCTCCCCCACTCAGATACGCCACACAGGTGTGATAAAAACACTATATATATTTTGCTCAACTTCTTTTTAAAGAGTCATAGTCGATTAATTTACAAAAGAAGAGCATTGAAAAAGCTTAAAAAAGAAACCGTCAAAAAGCACTGAACAAGCTTTATAAATGATGATTATATTATCCTGGCATGTTCTGGGGGTTAGACATGCGTGCCTGAAAGGTACAGGATAGGAGTGTATAAAGGAGAAGACCTAGACAGCAGGATCGCAGATTATTCTCAGAAGCTCGGAGAAAGGACCGGCAGCTGCATGAGCGTGATGAACAACGATAAAGGAGAGGTCACGTACCAGGCATCCTGGAGAGAGGACGGAGAGCTGTACGCGATAGTCGCTGTGGCGATGAGACCGACAAACAGCATCCAAGGCACTTCTGTCAAGAAGCTGCGAGGGGTGATAGTGGGGGTGACCGGCTCTGTCGACGACAGGGTAAGAGATATACTCTTCGGCTTCACTGACGCGCTGCAGATCAGCACGGACACGCTCAGAGGGAGCGAATGGCTCAAGGCAGGAGAAATGATAAACAATATAAAAGCAAAAGAGCTGAAACCGCAATAGAGAGGAAATGAACATGCACATCAAATGCGTCGTAGGGAATTATGAGGGGGCCGACCTCTCAAGCAGGATCCAGGAGCACTATTCACCCCTCAGGCCACCCAACTCATACGGGCAGAGCACAAACATCCGTGAGGAGATGATATTCTACACGTTCAGGATGCGCGACGCAGAGACACACATCATAATAGCGAAGGCAATACCTGACGGAAGACCTGACAGCAGAAAGATAATAGTAAAGGCAGCAGGGCCCATCCCTGAAATGGTAGACTGGATGATCGATGACCTGGTCGGTGCACTGGGCATAGACGTTTCTGAAGCGAGCAAGGAAGACAGCAGGAGAGTTGGGATAGAAGACACAATAGTCCCGATGCCATAGGCCAGTCTCATTCTTGACAGGCAGGCATACTGGCGCGAACACTCCTCAATGGTGCATAAGATTTAAAAACAGGCGATAAAAACATATGCTGACATGAAAAGACTGCCGCTGATGCTGATTGTCGCACTGATGCTGAGCGTGCTAGGCGCAGCTGCGCAGGACCTAACAACATCCCTCACCGCATCACAGGATGTTGATCTCGCACTGTTCTACGGAAGGGGTTGTCCGCACTGCGTGCGCGAGGAAGCTTTCC
>Ga0180009_10007699_pt1 | contig 10912 bp, 20 predicted proteins | sample OS_PC_MetaG_FD_123537 | JGI IMG/M metagenome (GOLD analysis project Ga0180009, IMG submission 123537) | Groundwater microbial communities from the Aspo Hard Rock Laboratory (HRL) deep subsurface site, Sweden - OS_PC_MetaG | ecosystem: Environmental > Aquatic > Deep subsurface > Groundwater... | reverse complement strand
TCTGCATGCCTGGTCGTCATTACCACCAGTACACACGAAAGCGGGCCCTGTGTCCAGCACTTTCGCGGATCCGGGCCTGCCGGTCGGGACGAGAAGGGCTACGGGATCACCGAATGTTTACGACGTCCCAAACTGGCTGCTATCTGGGGAGTGGCATGTGCACGTACGCGAGCTGGACGAGCTGCTCTCGGATGCCGCCTTTCGTGTGGCTGACGCCGCATTCCACATGCTGTACGCAGACCGTCCGTTTCTCTACGCGTTCCAGCTCCTTGTTTCGCGGCGGGTTCGTCAGATCGACTTGTCTGCATATCCCGAGGTCTTCCTACGTCCCGGCGTGCTCAGGCGCCCGAACAGCCTACCCGCGTGGGTCAAGCGGGCCGTCTTTCACCGCGACCGCGGTCGCTGCCAACGTTGCGCTACTGACCTGACCGGTGTGGCCATCACGAACGAGACGATTCGGATCGACCACATCGTGCCGCTGGCTGAATCAGGTACCAACGATCCCACGAACTTCCAGCTGCTCTGCGAGAAATGCAACCTCGACAAGGCTGCGTCGATAGGGTTTGACGAACAGCGGGTGCACACGTACTGGTAGTGCCCCAAACAAGGACATCGAGCAGTCGGCGCGAGGTAGAATGCGGAAGAGAGCGTATGGGCCGCTGCTCGTGTCCACCACGTTGGGAGTACAGCGAGGCCTTGGAGAACGTAACATCGAAGAAGCGCGCCGACGGCCAGATGTCGGGTCTGGCGGGCGAGTTCTTTGTCGCCGCAGAACTGTTGAAGCGCGACATCCAAACGTCCGTGACATTTGGCAACGCCAAGGCGATCGACCTGCTCGCGCACAACGCAGAAACGTGCACGTCGTACACGATTCAGGTGAAGGCGCTGCGCGCCAACAACTACTTCCTTCTTGATCCGCGCAAGTTAGTCGCCGACCACGTTTACGTCTTTCTGCTCCTCAACGGTTCTGGGCAGCATGTTCGCTACTTCATCGTTCCTGGATCAGAGCTAATCGAGCATCCGGACCGATTCGGGAGAGGATTCCGCGACCCGAAACTCCCAGGCATCCTTCCTCGTGACCTCGCGGACTTTGAGGACAATTGGGCGGTCTTCGGCTGCCCGCGCTGACTTCTGCCCCGCGCTTCGAATGGACGGAGGCGCAGCATGGAAGAGCGACGCTCGGCCGCCGTTCCAGACGCACAAACGTCACCTGGTGAGGAGGAGGACTCATGGTGAACGCGGTCGATCCAAGAATCTCAGCGGCATGCACCAGAGCAGATGATGGTCTGTGGGCCGCACTCGCGCGAAGCCAGGGTGGTGATGCTTGCCACCCTGCTACGGGGAAGCTCGTGTTCCCCGCGTACCGTAGTGACCGCCTGAGGGTCAGTGAGCAGGAGGCGCGCTTCGCCTTCGTAGAGGCTTTGTGCTCCGGCCCGCTCCTATACTCAGTTGAAGTACCGACGAGCAAGCGGTACCAGTTCGCTGGCAAGTCTCACCTGTCCGCACAGACAGACCTGTCGATACACGACCCGGCCGGGAATCCTATGTGCAACGTGGAGTTCAAGGCCAAGGGGTTCAGCCCGTTAGGCAAGGAACACTTCCCGATCTACAAGGACCTGCAGAAGCTCCTTCGGGAACCGCGTTGGGGTCTCTGGTTCCACCTGCTTGAAGCTGTGAACAACTCGACGATCAACGACCTGCTGAGCGTCATGGCCAGGGAGATGGAAAGGGTCCGAGACGAGTTCAGCACAGATATAGAAGCGCCAGGTCTGACGATTCACATCTGTGTTCTGAAGCATGGCTTCTCGATTCAGCGTGACGTGGCTCTAGCGGGAACTGCTGGCGCCTCAACCTCTTCGCTCGGTCGACTTGACTTGGAGGTCTCGCGCTCGGGACTGGTGAAGGGGAACGATTCGAGTGGATGGGCCGTGCATGCTCGAAGTGACCGGGCATCCAACCATGATGTGCAGCCGACCGGCTGATGGGCATGCGTTGGAAAGGATAGGGGGCGACGTGCAAGACTCGCAGAGGCACCGCAGACTGCTGCGCCAGGCAAAGCTGCTTGCGAAGCGGTATCACGAGGTCACGGGCCGGCCTCTGGGAGTAACCGGCGAGATTGCCGAGTATGAAGCTGTCATGCTTCTCGAGCTCGACCTCGCACCCGCGCGTCAGTCAGGCTACGACGCCGTGCGTCACACTCCGTCCGGCCCTCACCGGCTCCAGATAAAGGGGCGTCGCCTTCCGAACGGCCGCACAGGCGGGCGCATGGGACGCATCGACCGCGAGAACCCAGACTGGGATGGTGTCCTGCTCGTTCTGCTGGACGAGGGCTTTGACGCAGCGGAAATCTTCGAAGCCGATCGCGCCGCAGTTGTAGAGGCTCTCGCGAGGCCCGGCTCGAAATCCAGAACCGAGCGCGGGGCTCTCGGGGTGTCACAGTTCAAGGCGATTGCCCGGCGCGTTTGGAGTCGCGAGTAGCCCCGCCGCCCACTTGACGCCCGAGTTCCCAGACTTGTAGAGTCTGCCTACATAGGTGGGCCGAGCGGCCCCGGCGGAGTCGGGCCCGGTCGCGGAAGCACTTGTGGCGTCGTCACGGCAGCCATCTGAGGTATCTGAGGTAGAGGAGAGGCGGTGTCGAGAGCCGGGTACTGCTCCGAATGCGGGGCCAAGGTGCAGTTGCGCGAGGATGACAGCTGCGAGCACGGCCATCCCGCCGCCTCGATCTCTCGCCGCTACTACGCCGCCCCCACCGCGGCGCATGTCGAGTCGGCACAGGCGAAGCCCCCCAGGCGAAAACGGAGCCGGGCCGCGATCGTGACTCGCAACGGCAAGGGCTTCGCGCGGTCGGTGCTTCCCGTGTCGAGCCCGCCGAGCTTCTCGCCGCCGTGCACGCCCGCCGGACGTAGCGAACGGCAATCCCGGGGGTTCACATGAGAGCCAGGCCACCAGCCCTTCCAGACTCGCTCACCGTCGAACTGCTCGCTCCCTGCGGCATGAACTGTGGGGTCTGTATCGGTCACCTCCGTGATCGCAGACCGTGCCCAGGCTGCAACGACCAGGACGACTCTGCCAAGCCGCACCACTGTGTCGCGTGCCGCATCAAGCTCTGCGAGCACCTCGCCGAGGATCCGGACGCATCCTGTGTCGATTGTCCCGAGTTCCCGTGCGCCCGCCTTCGGCAGCTCGACAAGCGCTATCGCTTGAAATACCGCATGAGCATGATCGAGAACCTCAAGGAAGTGCAACAGGACGGGCCGGAGACGTTCGTCGAACGCGAGCGCGTCCGCTGGACGTGCGGGCATTGCGGCGCGCTCGTGTCGGTGCATCGCGCGGAATGCCCAGGGTGCGGCGAATCCGCGGAGAACAGCTACGGTGCCGGCCTGACCCGCACTTCGACCGCGACGACGACCCCGGGCGACGCCCCGGGCCGGTCGGAGAAGAAGGGGTCCGGGTGATGAGACCGTGGTGAGCAAACAGGCGGATATACGCTTCGAGAAGGCGACGGACGCCGCCGGCGTCCGCTCCGCGAACGAGCGCGCGTTCGAGGGGAGCGTCGAGGCCGACATCGTCGACGCCCTGCGTCGGGACTGCCCCGACTTGGTCTCGCTGGTGGCGGACGATCACGGGGTCGTCGGCCATATCCTATTCTCGCCCGCGGTGGTGGAGTCGGGAGATTGGCGTGTCGCCGGCATGGGGCTCGCGCCCCTGGCGGTCGTGCCCGAGCGCCAGGGGGGCATCGGTTCGGCGCTGGTCGAGCGGGGGCTCGCCGAGCTGCGGGAACGAGGCTGCCCGTTCGTGGTGGTGCTCGGGCATCCCGGGTACTACCCGCGGTTCGGGTTCGAGCCCGCCTCCAGTCGGGGAATGGTGTGTCAGTGGGAGGGTATCCCCGAGGAGGCGTTCATGGTGCTGGTGATGGACGAGGTCGCGATGGACGGCGTGTCCGGTGTCGCCCGCTATCGGCACGAGTTCGACGCGGCGGTGTAACAGGCCAGCACCGTGAGCAGATCCACCACGCACAACGGAGACGCGTTGAACACATTTGCGTCCATTTCCGGAGGCCTCGCGATCAGACCGGCAGACCCGGCCGACTTCGCCGATATCCTGCGCCTGAACGGCGAGTGGGTGCATTTCACCAGTCCTCTTGACGCGACGGCGCTGGCGCAGTTGCACGCACAAAGCCCCTACCACCGCGTCGTAGAGTCGGACGGTCGCATCGTCGCGTTCCTTCTTGCGATACGGGAAGGCTCCGACTACGCGAGTCCGAACTACTGTTGGTTCGCCGACCGCGGCGGTTCCTTTCTGTACGTGGACCGGGTGATCGTCGATGAAGCGAACCAGGGCCAAGGCGTCGCCCGGATGCTCTACGCCGACCTGCTCGCCTTCGCACGGGAATGGGGATTCGACCGCGTCGTGTGCGAGCTTGACATCGATCCCCCCAATGAGGCGTCACGTCTCTTCCATGACAGTCTCGGCTTCCGCGAGGTGGGCACGCAGTTGGTGGCCAACGGAACCAAGCTCGTCTCGCTGCGTGAGCTTCTGACGAGGAGGCCGGCATGAGTGCTGCGCCGATGTCCTGGAAGAGGGGGCGAGGCAAGCTGGGCGTCATGACGCCACTGCTCGGCACGTGGCGGGCGGAGGCCGAAACCGAGATGGGGAAGGTGGTCTGCGTCCGTTCGTACGAGAAGGTCTTGGCCGGGGCCTACGTCCAACTGAAGGCGGATTGGCGATTCGCCGACCGGTCGTACAATGAGATCGCGCTGATCGGAGTTGGCGAAGACGGTCAGGTGCGGTTCTGGTCGTTCACCTCCGACAAGAAGCAGTCGACCGGTTGGCTGGCCGACGTCACCGATCTTCATCCGAAAGCCATCGGGTTCGAGGCCGAGATGCCGGGCGGGCGAGGACGCATGGCCTACTGGCCGCATGAGCGGGAGGGTTTCGTCTGGGTGGTCGAGTCGGCCTCGAAGAAGGGCTGGACCCGTTTCGTCGAGCACCACTACTCGGCGGTCGACTGACCATGGCAGGACTCGATCGCTGCCGAGCATGCTCGGCGAAGCTCATCGAAGGGCCCGACGTCCAACGGCAAGGGGCCAGCGAGCGGTTCTCCGTCAAGGTAGACGGCATCCCGACGAAGGTCTGCCCCTCAGGTTGTGACGTGAGCTACTGGTACTGGCCCGACTTCGGAGTCGAGGTCTTGGACGCCCTCACCAGATCCACGGGAGGGGTCGCTCGGCGACGCCTCGGATTCCGGAAGACTCGGCATCTCTGTCGCCAGTGCGGCACGGAGCTGGAGGACCACGGAGATCGTGGCACGTTCCTGGCGAAGGGGCGGCTGCGGAAAGGCAGCGACCTCAATATCTCGATCGAGGCGCCGTGCCTGACATGCCCGGGGTGTGGGGCGAAGTCAATGCCGGCCCAGACTTCCACCCATGACCCCTACTACGTGGAGTTGGCCAGCCTCCTTGGCGAGACCGTCAGCGAGGGCCTCGACCGGGGCTGAGGCGCGACCCTCTTCGACGTCTATCGGCGGCCGCAACCGCGTGAAGACGACCTCATCCCGACATCATCTCGACCGCATCGTGACGCGGCCGTGGGACAATGGGGTTGCGGCGTCGATTCACGGGAGAAGGAGGCACAACCATGCTGAAGAGGTGGAAGCGAGTCTGGCTCCCTCTCGCATTGGTCGCGGTGCTATCGCTTGCGACGGGCGCGGTGGCTGTAGCCGGGGGCGCTGACAAGGGCGCAGGTGAGGACGGCGACAGCGCGAAGGGCGACTACGTCAAGAGCGACTACGCGAAGAAGGCGTCCGAGAAGCCGAAGGGCTTCACGCTCGAGGACATGGCGGCATGGCCTGCGGAGAAGAAAGCCGAGTGGAACGCCGGTGTCGCCGAGAAGGCCGCCTGGCTCGAGGAGAACTGCGGCGTCCCGGTCGCGACGGAAGAGGTGGCGCCCGGCGTCGACGGGATCGTGTGGACCGCCGAGCTCAAGGACGCGCTAGCGGACATGAAGACCACGGGGTAGGGCTCTGGCAAGGACGGCTCGTAGTCCGTTCCCGGCGTGACGCGGAGGCGACGATCCTCAGCGTCCGGAAGCCCCTGAATGGTCTCCCTGCCCGGCGATGAGCGGGTGCCGGTGAGGGTGACGAATGGAGTCGAGGGTGAGGTCAACATCCAGCTCCGGCCAGCGAACCTGATCGGGGAAGGGGCGTTCCACGTTCAGGACGGCGGACACGCGCGCGTCTCGAAACCAGGGGAACTCGTCGAAGGGGAGGAACAGCTTCTCCGCGCCCACGAGGAGCCAGAGTCCGCGGGGAGCGATGTTGGATACCTCAACCTGAGAAGTGCCGACGCCAAGCGCTTCTGATGTCATGTTCGCGCTCCCTGATGATACGCTCGACAACTCGGATCTCCCTCGGCGACAGATCCCTGCTGGCTGCCAGTCCTATTCGAGGCTCGATCCAGAACTTGGCCTCGCCCTCGGCTGACTGCACGTGCACGTGCACCCGGCCTTCTTCTCGCGAGAAGAAGAGGAATCTGTAGCCCCGTTCGAGGAACACGGTCGGACTCATCTATTGTATGCCCGCCCCGGCAAGAAGTCATCTCGGGCTCGAACGACCCGGCACTCAGATGGTCGGGATCGTGGCCTGCATTCGGATCGAAAGCTACCGCCGCCGGGTGAGCGGGTCTCGGTGAGCCGCCAGACGATCATCTCGATCGAGAACGGGCGCTACAATCCGTCACTCGAGTTGGCCTGGCGATTGTCCAAGGCCCTCGGTATATCTATCGAGGATCTCTTCGACTTTGGGGAGGTAGTGCAAGTGCGAACCACGCGCACGACCATGTTGCTCCCGGCCCCAGGTCCTAGGGTAGTGTGTGCCTAATGTCGCTCTGTCGATGGTTGAGGTCGGGAGGCTGAACCCGTGCCCGAGGTGTCGGTGGTGTGGTTCGCGTCGAAGGTCGATTGGTGGCTCAGGATCATCCTCTTCCTGCCGCCGATGGCGTCGCTGGCGGTACTTGGTGCCAGTCTCGCAAGCGGCGACCGCGGAGAGATCGTCGTTGCCGCGATCATCTGTGCGGCCGTCGCGGCGCTATATGGGCTTCTAGTCATCCCTATCCGCTATGGCCTCGGGTCCGACGAGTTGACCGTCCGGTTCGGCGTCTTCCGCCAGCGGATTCCGCTTGCCGCTATCCAGGAAGTCGCACCTTCTCGCAACCTGCTGAGTTCACCGGCACTCTCGCTCGACCGCCTGGCGATCCGCACCGGTCCTGGGCTCCTGGCAACGACGATGATCTCCCCGCTCGATCGCGAAGTGTTCCTCACGATGCTCGCCGCCAGGGCCGGGCTGAAGCTTGATGGCGGCCGCCTCGTACGGGGCTAGGATGCTCGTCGTGGTCGCCGGCGTCATGTTCTTGTACGAACTCGCGTGGGACGGGGAGCGCGAGTCGTGGATCATCGTCAACTACGGTTGGGGTTAGGTCGCTCCGACTATTCGGCCACGACCGGCACCGGAGCGCGACGCAGCAGCGCCTCCCCGGCGAAGAGCGCCAGCGCCACCCAGACCGCGCCGAACCCCAGCAGCGCGTTCTTCGACACGGTCTCGTGGTAAACGAGCACACCGATCAAGAACTGGATCGTGGGGTTGATGTACTGCAGCAGGCCGACCACCGACAGGGGGATCCGCTTCGTCGCGGACGAGAAGAGCAGGAGCGGGACGGTCGTCACCAGACCGGCACCCACGAGCAACGCGGTGGTCGTGGCGTTCGAGTGCAGGAACGCTCCGGCGCCAGCCCGCTCGGCCAGGGCCAGGTAGACGACCGCCGGGATGAAGACGAGCCCCGTCTCGAGCCCTAGGCCCACGACCGTCCCGAGGGGTGCCAGCTTCTTGACCAAGCCGTAGACAGCGAAAGTCGACGCGAGCGCGAGTGCGATCCAGGGCAGACGGCCGTACTCCACGGTGAGAGTCGCGACGCCCGCCACCGCGAGGGCGATCGCCACCCACTGCACGGGGCGCAGCCGCTCCCTAAGGACCACCACGCCCAGCAGCACGCTGAAGAGCGGGTTGATGAAGTACCCGAGACTCGACTCGACGATGAAGCCTGCCGTCACCGCCCACACGTAGATCAGCCAGTTCACCGAGAGTACGATGGCTGCCGTAAGATAGGCGAGCAGGGACTTGGGCTGGGCGACCGCCCGTCGGAGCGTGCCCGCCTGACCGCGGGCCACGATGATCATGCTCAACAACACGAACGACCACGCGATCCTGTGGGCCACGAGTTGGGATGACGGGACCGCGCTCAAGGCCTTCCAATAGAAGGGGAAGAGGCCCCAGACGGAGTATGCCGCGACGGCCTGCCAGGTGCCCTTGGTCGTGCTGGAGTTTCCGTCGGGCATGGAGCGTGGTCCGATCTGCACGTGTGTGCATGATGTTGTACTATACGTGCGATACAGTAGCACAACGCTATGCAGCGCATCGGCCGCTACGCGCGGCCTCAGGAGTGATCCATGGAGCACGTGAACAAGACGATCGGCGAGAACCTCAGGCGGCTTCGCGCAGAACGCGGCCTCAGCTTGGACGCCGCGGCGGGCGTTACCGGCGTGAGCAAGAGCCTGCTCGGTCAGATCGAGCGTGGCGAGGCGAATCCAACCATCTCGACGGTCTGGCGCATCGCTCGCGGTCTCAGCGTGGCGTTCACGACCCTGGTCACGCCGGCGGACGGCGGCTCCGAGGTAGTTAGACGCGCCGACATCGAGCCGGTCTCCGAGGACGAGGGGCGCATCCGGAACTACCCCGTCGTCCCGTTCGACGCGACTCTCGGTTTCGAGATCTCATACGTCGAGGTCGATTCGGGCGGCGCTCTCGAAGCCGACCCCCATCCCGGCGGTACTCAGGAGTTGCTCACGCTGGTGTCAGGCGACCTGTCGATCAGGGTGGCGGACGACGAGCACGAGCTTGCCCCAGGCGATTCGATCCGCTTCAAGGCGGACGTCCCGCATGCATACCGCAACGGCGGGTCCGCGCTGGCCCTGTTCACGATGGTGATGGTCTATCCTCGAGCCGGTTGAGGCGCCGCGCACGGCGTCGCTGCTCTAGGCCCCCTCGGCACGCGTGATTCTCAGCGTTCAGGAGGACCCTGCGCTGTCACCCCGTCCGGAGACGAGCGGATACCGGTCGGGGGCGCGGATGCAGTCGAGGGTCAGGTCGACATCCAACTCAGGCCAGCGAACCTGATCGGGGAAGGGGCGTTCCACGTTCAGGACGGCGGACACGCGGGCGTCTCGAAGCCACGGGAACTCGTCGAAGGGGAGGAACAGCTCCTCGGTGCCCACGAGGAGCCAGAGTCCGTGTGGAGAGATGTTGGATATCTCAACCCGAGAAGTGCCGACGCCAAGCGCTTCTGATGTCATGTTCGCGCTCCCTGATGATTCGCTCGACAACTCGGATCTCCCTCGTCGGCAGACCCCTGCTGGTCGCCAAGTCTATCCGAGGCTCGACCCAGAACTTGGCCTCGCCTTCAGCGGACTGCACGTGCACGTGCATCCGGCTTTCTTCTCGCGAGAAGAAGAGGAATCGGTAGCCCATTTCGAAGAAGACGGTTGACTCTATTGTATTCACACCCCGGTCGGAAGTCATCTCTTGCTCGGGCGCGCCGGCACGGAGGTGGCCGGGACCGTGACGGGCTTGCGGATCGAAGACTACTGCCGGCGGGTGCGTCGGGGCATTGAACTTTGGCCCAGGATGCTTCTGGTGTTCGCGGTTGCAGGCTTGCCCTCTCGGCGATAGTCCGCTAGCATGAACGTATGTTCCATGAAACGGAATATACAGACCATCAAGCAGAACTTACGTTCCGGCTGACGGATTCTCCTACCGCGCAGGAGCGTGTCCTGAGCTTCCTGTTGAACGAGGCCGGAGAACCGGCCACCGAGGCGGAGGTTCGCGATGCCGTCGACCTGCCCAAGACCACGACGCACGTCGCCCTAACCGCGCTTGCGGAGCAGGGCGTTGTGAAGGCGCAACGCGTGGGCAGGACGGGCCTGTACTCGGTCGACATCTCCGATCCCCTTGTACGGACCCTCAAGATCGCCCGGGCGGTTCGCCGCGTGCAGTTGGTCGTGTCCCCGCTGAGGGCCGAGATCGATCTGGTCGTTCTCTTTGGAAGCGCTTCGTGCGGGGAGGATCGGGCGGGCAGCGATGTGGATCTGTTCGTGGTGGCGCGGGATGCCGAGCGCGTTGGGTCTCACTTGGCACGCCACCAGTGGCTGCAGGCCGTGGTTAGGACCCCCGAGGCGCATATGCGGCTCATCGCTGACGGCGGTACGTTCGCCACGGAGATCACGCGTGGCACAGCGATCTGGGAGCGGCGGTGAACGAGTTCGAAAAGTGCGTGAAACGAGGAGGCTTGAAGGAGTTCCCAAGCGTGGGTCGAGACGCCATCGACACTACTACGCGATGTTCCACGCGGCTCGGGCAGGTGTCCTAGCCAAGGGGTACGTTGAGAAGAGCCACTACTGCCTACTCGTGGCCTTCCGGGAGTTCTATGCCGGGGATGACGCTGGTCGCGGGCTGGCTGGCGGTCTGGAGCGGGCGAGGCAGCTTCGGGAGAACGCGGACTACTTGGCAGAGTTCACGATCGAATCTGCGAGGGCGGTCCTTACGGTCGCGGAGAGGTTCGTTGCCTTCGTGGAGTCGCGGGTTGGCCCGGAGTCTGCCGCCGAGTAGGACTGACTTGTTCCGCCGGTGAGTATGCGGGTCCTACCACCTCGAGTCTGCCCGAGCCAAGGTTCCCTACCGTTAAGGAAGCGTCAAACAACAACTGAGCGGTCGCTGGGACGGATCACGTAGTTCCATTCGGGGTGGAACTCATCCCGAGTGAGGTTGACCGCCGCCAGCTGCGCGTCCGAGACCTTGAGGCCGCGC
>Ga0180009_10007698_pt1 | contig 10913 bp, 13 predicted proteins | sample OS_PC_MetaG_FD_123537 | JGI IMG/M metagenome (GOLD analysis project Ga0180009, IMG submission 123537) | Groundwater microbial communities from the Aspo Hard Rock Laboratory (HRL) deep subsurface site, Sweden - OS_PC_MetaG | ecosystem: Environmental > Aquatic > Deep subsurface > Groundwater... | reverse complement strand
AAATAATTTCTAAAGAAGAGTATGAAAAGTTTGAGATAAAATAAAAGAATAGATATGAACAACTTTAACCCGGAACAACCATACAATGATTTACCGATTCTTCCTCCGTCTTTTAATTTTGATGACGTTGAAATCTTAAAAAAAGTTAATACCACTAATATTGCTTTAGCTCGTTTAAGCGGTGAGGCTAAGTCTATCCCAAATCGTCAAGTACTAATCGAACCTCTTTCATTTCGTGAAGCTGTTGCAAGTTCCGAAATTGAAAATATTCATACTACGTTTAATGACGCTATTGAAGCAACCTATATTGAAGAATCAGAGCTAAAGATTGAGCAAAAAGAAACAAAAAATTATAGAGAAGCGCTTTTAAAAGGTTATAGATTAGTTATTGATCAAGAATTCCTTAATACTAACTCTTTTATTACAATCCAATCCATTTTAGAACCATCAAAACCCGGTATAAGAAAAATTCCCGGCACAAAAATTCAAAACAGAAGCACCGGCGAAATATTGTTTACACCCCCGGAAGGTGAAGATTTAATACGTAAATTACTTAAAAATTTTGAAGATTATTTTAATAGTAATTCAGATGAAGTCGATCCGCTAATCAAAATGGCGGTAATGCACTATCAGTTTGAAGCAATTCATCCTTTTCTTGATGGTAACGGTCGCACCGGCAGAATACTTATGGTTTTATACCTCTGTATGGTCAAAAGATTAGAACTTCCAATCCTTTTTATTAGCGGGTACATAAACCAGCATAAAAGCGACTATTACAGACTGCTTAGAGAAGTTACCAAAATAGAAAATTGGAAAGAATGGATTATCTATATCTTAAATGCCGTTGAATCCCAATCAATTGCTACTACAAGTTCTGTTATTGGTATCAGAGAATTAATTCATAAGTATAGATTAGTTATCCAAAGTAAATCTAAAATTTATACTGCGGAACTTGTAGAATATCTTTTTAGTTTTCCGTTTTATTCTCAAAAAACTATGCAAACTGCTCTCGGAATTTCTCGCAATACTGCTTCGAAGTATTTCGCTGAATTAGAACGTATTGATTTGATTAAGTCGCAGAAATATAAAAATGATAAAATTTACTATTTGCCGGAGTTTCATAACCTCCTTAAATAGTCAAAATAAGTTCTTTGCACAATTTATTAAGAAATCTGAGCATTGCTCTGCACCTATGCCCAAAAAATTAAAAATTTTGTGCATAGCTTAAGCCACTTGCCCAATATTTGAAGGAAATAATGCATAGATCAAACTTTATTTACCAAACGTGGCTCAATTGTGTGATTTATAAACCACGTATTTAACTCAAGGTCTTTTATAAATCACGTTCGTTTATAGCCGTTTTATACAATAATAACTTAAGAACGGTCAAAATTATGAAAAAATCACAACAAGAAATTCTAAAAGAACTTTTTTCATATATCTTTAACGATAATACCCCGTCGGATAAACTCAGAAAAATGGATGGAAATAGGAGAGCGCACATCACAAAAAAATTGGAAATAAATTTCCCGGATAAACTTAAATCTGCTTCGCGTACCTACACAAATAACCTTGCAACAATAACCTTAGTACAGCGTTTTATTTCAGATCAATTAAAAATAGATGACCAGCCTTTTCTTAATTTTGTTGATAGAATACAATCAATATATATGCGTCTTAAAGAATCTGATGATATTAATGTTCCTGTTGAAGACCCAAAACATTTTGATACAATTACAGATGAAATATTAGCTGTTTATAATCTGCCCTCGTCTGTTTTCTTTAATTCAATGAAATCAACTGTTATGTATATTTTTGAAATCTGTGATATTGGGAAAGCTCCAGACGCACCAAATTTGAAAAAACCAAAACCGTTATCATCAGCGCCCCTTTTTGAAGGCTTGGAGTAATTATAGATGCTTATTCCTTCTAAATACGAAGACATAAATTCGAACTTGTTGGTTTTAGGTTCGTTTGTTATACAAGCGCTTAAGAAACATTCTTATAACATAGAAGACCTGTTCCAGCGGTTAAAAAAAAATCATTCAATTAACTTGGAACAGTATTTTAATGTAATTACTTTTCTTTGGCTTGCTGATATTGTTGTGTTAAATACTTATCAAATTTCTCTTAACATAAGCGGGAAGAAAGATGTTTCTAAATAAAATTTATTCCGAACCGGAAGTTTTTGAACCTGTAGAATTCAAAAGGGGAATAAATTATATCTTCGGAAAAAAAGAAGTCAGTACCCAAGAAGAAGTAAAAAATTCATTAAACGGTATCGGCAAATCCACCTTACTTGACTTAATGGATTTCGCATTGCTTTCAAATTACAACAAACGCGATAGTAAGCGTCTTTATGCAGCTTATCAAAAAGGCATACTAAAAGGCGTTTCAATCATTTTGGATTTTGAAGTAGACAAAATTCAGTATTCTACTAAAAGATCGTTTGATAAACCTACTACCATTTATTTATCGATTGATGATAATGCCTACGAAGAATATCCAATCAAAAACATTAAACCGCGTTTATGTGATATAATATTTAGAAGAAAATATACAGGACATTATTCCGATAAATGGTTAAGAAGACTTCTGCCGTTCTACATTAAAGTCCAAATGCCGGAAAAAGAACCTTTCCTAAATCCTATTAAATATATACGCGAAGCCAAAGAAATTGAACTGAATAATTATCATTTCTTCCTGTTGGATATCGACAATAAAATTTCTTACAGAAATCTGCAAGTCCAAACAGATCTGACTAAATTGGAAACCACAACCAAAGAAGCGAAAAGAATAATTACGGAAACTTACGGCGCTATTAAAATGCCTGAGATAGACAGCAAGTTAAGAAAGTATAAAATTGATATTGAAAAACTGGAAGAATCAATAAAACTATTTGAACTAAGTGAGAAATATAAAATAGATCAGAATAAACTGAATAAGTTAACCGAAGAAATAAAAGAATTGATGTTTCAAAATAGCAGCGATGAATTGAAGATCAAAAGTTATCAAGACAGCCTTAAAATAGATATAAACATAAAACCAAATACTATTAGAAAATTATACGCAGAGTTCAACCAGCTTTTAGCGGAGAACATTAATAAATCTTTGGAAGATGCAATTAGCTTTCGTAACAACTTAGTCCAATCCCGCCGTGAATTTATTCAAGATGAAGTAGATTCACTTCAAGAAAATATTAATAAAAGATCAGTTTCGATAGATCAAAAAACTAAAGAGAGAGCCGGAATTTTTAAATTGCTGAAAGCAAAAAAAGCAATTACGGATTTAACAGAAGCGCATTTCACATTAAATAAGATTAAAGAAGAATCAGCAGAGCTTAAATCGAGAGTTAAAATACTGAGGGATTTAAATAAAGAAAGGGTTCAGATAAATCAGCAGATAAATAAAATTGAAGCCGATATTCTGGAATTTGAAGAAGAAATAGCGGACAAAGAATTGGAGTTCTCAAAAGTTTTTTCAGATATATATAATGCGTTGTATCCTGAAATTGATGATATATCAGTTTTCGATATTACCACAAATCTGAAATCTGATGCAAAAATTCAGTTCACTGTTTTGCCAAATAATGAAATGTTTTCTAAAGGTCGCAACCAAGGCAGAACTTTAATTTATGATTTAGCTGTTCTTTTCAATTCAATAGAAGAAAAACTCAAAGCCCCACGCTTTTTAATCCACGATGGTATTTTAGATGGAATGGATAAAACGCATTTTATTGAACTTGTAAAATACCTTGAAGAAAAAAGTCTGCAAAATTATGAATTCCAGTATATTCTTACTTTAAACGAAGAAGGCGAGTTGACAGATAATTTTGGCGATGCCGACGAAGTAAATCCTAAGAAAATTGAAAAAGAAGCGGTTCTGGTATTAACACCGAATAAGTTGTTGTTTGGGAAAAAATTTTAACAATCGGGAGGATTATTATTTTTTTATTTCTCCGTGAGATACTTTTTTAATTCTATCAATATAACTTTTCAAACTCTGTTTTCTTTTTTCATCAGATGCTGTTGAATATTTCATACGTACGTTGTTACTGGCTTTTATGATATTATTTCTTACTTCAATTCCCGTTATTTCAGTTGGTCCTATTTTGTATCTCGTTTTTCTATAATTAATTCTCAATCCGTTAGATGTAATTATGTGTATAATTTCCGGTAACAAATGCTGGAAATCTTTTTTTGATGAAAAACTTAGATCATCTACAAACCGTGTGTATTTAATTCCTTTTCCTTCACATAATTTTAGTAAATCTAAGTCTATTGGTAGCGCAGCTAAATTAGTAACGTAATTACTTGTTGGAATACCTTGCGGGACATTACCCTTATATGTTGTTAATTTAGTAATAATAGAACTAACGTCCGGAGAAAAACCATTTTCAACAAACACTTTATATACATCCTTATTATTAACGGAAGGGAAAAAGTCTTTAAGGTCTGTTGTAAAAAAATATTTATTCCCTTTATGAATGGCAGCGTTTGAGATATTATCTTTACCCTTTACACCGCCCTGGACAAAATCTTGAAATTCATATTTCCTAAGTATCTGTATCTTTATTCTATTCTGTATCTCTTTTAATCTTCCTATGCTTGGGCAAATTTTGCGTGTTTCAATAATTCCGTTTTTTATTCTAACCGTTCCGTCTTTGTTCATTTTGGGTTTGGGGAACGGTTTGTAGAAATCATCTATCTTTGATAAGATTTCTTCAATTTCTTTTTTATTTGTTTGCAGTAAATAGTATAGATGCTTTAAACTTCTTATAGCAAGCATATTAAAAAAATTCTTTTATTAAACCATTTAAAGATGGATGCAGATGTTTGAAGAATTCTTTTTTGTGCGGCGGAATGTCATTATCTTCTAACGACATAAAGAAAATAATTGGCAAGGGTATCCCTAAATATTTACTTATTCCTTCGAGTGTAGATAAGGCCGGTTCTTTCTTATTGTTTTCAATTTGTGAAAGATAAGTAACTGATATATTACATGACTCGGAAAGTTCTTTCTGTTTTATGTTCTTATCCGAGCGTATTGCTTTTATAACTTTTCCAATATTCATAATAAATCCTAATTAAAAGAATTAAGAAGACTCTCCACTAAAAAAAGTTTTTAATATCATTCCAAGTTTTGGGATCTGCGAGTATTTTCAACAATTCAGTAACAATAGTCTGAATGATAGCTCGTCTTTGAGATTTGCTGCTTTGAGAATATTGAACTTTCAGTCCTTCCAGCTTTAGCCTTACATTCTCTAAGACGTTATGCTCTTCTAGTGAAAAAGAACTACGGTTCCTTGAAACGAATGAATCAAATGATTCAATCAACTCTGAAATTGAGTTTTTCTTTTCCATAAATTTCTCCTGGAAAATTAGGTTTGACGGCAATATTGCCGCCCGCCTGAAAGTAATTATGCCGTCCGTCGTAGCTCTTTATAAGAGTCTTCTTATTCGAAAAAATGCCCGCCTTATAATGTCATCGTAGTATAAATACATTACTAACTTATAATAAATATGTATTACTCAATGATACTTACTTGTTAATACCGTAGGGCGCACAACAAAATGGCTATGCCATTGTGTAACCTAATACACTTCAGTTTTTCGGCGATAACTACTTATCTCAATTACAGATTTTCAAAGAACTTGTGCAAAGATAACAAATATTAACTAATAGTTCAACTACGTCTGGTAAATTTTAACTGATAGTTTAATAAATTCTTTTTCTATTTACTCCAAGACTCTATTCTGGAAAATTTTTACAAATAATAGTCTTATACTGGAAAATATTTACAATTTCATCTTCGTTCTGTGTTTATTCTGGAAAAAATTTATAATTAACGCCGTTCATCATCTTAAAAATATACTTATTTTCTTATTTGCGTCACTTTTCCTATATAGGAAAAGTAGATACTTTAGGAAAAATTATGTACTTATTTCTATTACTTTGTCCAGTATTTTAATTAAAAAACTGGACATTATCTTATATCTTCAGTATATATAGGCTATGAAAATCACTGAATACATATCAAGTTCTGTTGATAGGTTGCCGAAAGGCTATGTTTTCACTTATACTGATTTTATCAACGAGGTGAAAAATATTGGAGCGAAGCGGAAATCCCGACCTGTCGGGAAAGAAGCCGTTATTAAAGCACTTAACCGTATGGTTGCTTCCGGCAAAATAACCAAGCTTTCGAAAGGTAAATTCTATAAACCCGAAAAATCTGCCTTTGGCAAATTGCAGCCGAATCGTTACCAGATTGTAAAGGACCTGTTGGAAGAAGACGGTAAAATTACCGGCTATCTAACCGGGTATAGCATATACAACCAATTGGGATTGACGACCCAGATAAGTAATATAATTCAAATCGGTAAAAATACTGTACGCCCTGCGTTCAAAAGGACCGGATACAAAATTTCATTTGTCCTGCAAAAAAATAATATAACAAAAGACAATATTCCCTTACTTCAAATCCTGGATTCAATTCGTTATATAAAAAAAATTCCGGATACTACAATTAGTTCTACATGCGAAAGGTTAATAAAGATTATTAAAGATTTATCCGAGAAGGATAAAGCAACCTTGGTGCGCTTAGCATTAAAATATCCACCTGTTGCAAGAGCATTGCTCGGAGCCTTGCTTGAAGAAATATTGAAGCGAAGCGGAAAACTTGTCCCGGCCCTTCGGGATACCGACCTGTCGGGAGAGAATACCTATCTTACTGAACCTCTTTATAAATCATTAAATCCTATTACAACATATAAAATACCCGGCGCGGGCAAAGTTCTTTCTTCAATTAACAAATGGAACATCAAATGAAATTACACACTGCCGATAAAAAATTTTTTAGCGACACAATCAGAGCGGCTTCTGAACATCTAAATATAAACCAAGTGTTTGTTGAAAAAGATTACTGGATTACACTTGTGCTAAACAGATTATCCAAAACTGATTATGCAAGTGAAACGGTATTCAAAGGCGGTACATCACTTTCCAAAGGTTTTGATTTAATCAATCGTTTTTCTGAAGATGTTGATATTGCAATAACAAACACAGAAGATAAATCCGGGAATCAAGTAAAAAATATAATAAGAGAGGTTGAAAAAGGAATCACAACTGAACTTAATGAAGTCGATTTGGAAGGAGTAACCAGCAAGGGTTCTAGGTTTCGTAAATCGGTATTTGAGTATTCAAGTATAGATTCGGAAAATAAAAACAATAGACTCATAGTTGAAATAAATTCATTTGCAAATCCTTTCCCTTATCAGCAATGCACAATAAAAAGTTTTATATATGATTTTTTGAAAGCAACAAATAATGAAAAATATATAGAAGAATATGTATTACAGCCGTTCACAATAAATGTTTTGAAAAAAGAACAAACCCTACTGGAAAAATTAGTTTCATTAATAAGATTTTCATTTGCTGAAGAAACAGTGTTAAGCATCTCTTCTAAAATTAGACACTTCTATGATTTATATTATTTATTGAATGATGCCGAATGTAATGAGTTTATTAAATCTAAAGACTTCAAAAAAAGATTTGATGAAATATTGGAACATGACAAAAATTTATTTGACGAGCCCGAAAACTGGAAATCAAAAAAACTAAATGAATCACCATTAATAACAGATTTTACGAACATCTGGCAGCAATTAAAAGAAACATATAAGAGAGAACTTTCAGCGCTTGCGTATAACGAAATACCCGATGAAGAAAAAGTATCCGGCAGTTTTAAAGAATTAATAAAATTGATTCAATAAATTAATTGTTAAACTCATATCGGTTCTTTAAATCCTCATCAACACAAACCTCTTTCCTCAAACAAGAGAAAAATCTTTATGTGTTAAGCAACAAAACAAGTGAGGTCTCAGCTCATCAAAAGAAATGGGACAGCCAGATTTACATAAGAAACATTATGCAACTAACTTTGGCAGTCCCAACGAACATTTGTAGTTCTATCGAAGTCGCATAATGTCGCCTTATGTAAACTCGGCACCTTACATATTCAGTTAATCATCGCTCCACTACGGTCGCCCCTTCGGGAACACACCTTCGTTTCGCTTACATTGGCGAAAAGACATCAGTAAAACCTTTCATTGATTATTCTGTCATAATATTTTCAGCCGAACATCGCTTCATTACGGCGGCTCGTTCCTCGACACGCCTTCATTCAGCTTTCATTGGTATGGACACTTTGGACACAATTTCTCTTTCTTTTCAATCGCAGTTTAAAACCGCTAATATTTCCGTCCAATGAGTCCAATCAAAATTTATCAGTGTGAATCAGTTTAACCTGCCCGTCCGGGAGACGGGTCTGTGTCAACTGTGTTCCATTAACTCTAATGTCAAACAAAGGCAAAACAAACATAAACATTGATTGTTGTCTCAAACTTGTTCAATTCATATTTTTTCTGTGAAGTAACTGTGAGTTTATTGCTCAATGAATAACAAACTTGATCTCAAAGAAATTGTATCGACAAATCTTTTTCAAAGATTACGGTCACTAAAACTTATTGATGAGACAGAACTCCGCAATCTTAAAATCAGAAATGAGTATAAAGAATTACGCAATAGATTTTCCGCCGAGGCTTCTATCCAAATTTTAATGGATAAATATTCGCTTTCTGATTCAGCGCTTAATAGTATTCTTTTCCGAAAAAGAATTTCAAAATCGAAATTCCCTGTAGTCTATTCTTAGTATCTAACAAGTCTTTAAATAGCCTCACTTTCAAATCTTTACAGTGTAATAAACTTCATTCTTTTTTAGTATTGAACCACAAACTATAACAAAATATAAGAGGTACTAAAATGGCAATAGTAAAAGGTTCGGTAATTGGAAATTTGAGCGGAAGACTTGGTAATCTTTCAGCACGTACAATAGAGGGGAGAACAATCCTTGCTGCAAGGCCTTCCAGTTTTAACGCAAGTCAAGATCCTGCCGTAGTAGAAATTCGTAAGAAGTTTTCTTCAACTGCAACTTTCGTTAAAACATTGATCTCACTTTCTGCTTTATACGAAATATGGAAGAAAGTTAAAACATCCGGTATTTCTGTTTATAACTACGCTTTCAAAAATAACTTCGCGTATTCTTCAGCAGAAAAGCCCACAGATCAGAATATTATTACGCCCGGCGGTTTTGCACTCCCGGTGCAATCGGCAACCGTTGATTCTGATAATGTTTCAGTTGAGCTTTTAGCTCTTAACACAGCTTCTGTTTTTAGTGCGGAAGAAATCAACCTTTCGGCAAATGGAGTGTTATGCTACTTCAACCCTACTAATCCCGATGATCCGGCATATCAAATCACTTCACTTAGTGCAGAACTGGCGAATTATGATTTCACACAGCCGTTCACTGTTGATATTGCACTGAATGTATTACAGCAAGCTGTAGCAGCTAAATACCAGAACTCAATTTTATACTTTATTGCTGCATCTAAAGATGCCGATGGAAAGGTAGTTCAGTATTCTGCAACCTATACTAAAAACACATAGTCTTTAGTATTGACAACAATTATCCGCTGTAGTTTTACAAAAGCGGAATCCTTCCAGAAGTCCCGATTTTCTTCGGGACTTTTTATTATCACTCAATCATTTCATTTGTAGTGCTGCCGATTCCTTCGCCCTATTTCATTCGTTTAGTTAACTGCATCCCGATGGTTTGTCAATAGCAAAATCATATTCGTTTCATTCAAGATAGCCGGTTACTACACTCATTCAACAAGGCTATCATAACACCTAACATTTAGCGTCAATGAATGTAGCTATGTCTCTGTCGTTCCATAACTACATGAGGAATTCCAAACACATTATTTGTTAAACCGAACCTAACATTTGTAAAAATATATTTCGCCCGCTTTTTTTAAAGCTTAGTGTTATTCGAATCTTTGTAATCAATCGGGGCAAGGGTATATAAACGAAGCAGCTAAAAAGGGACAAAAGTTTTTACCATAGTGTTATCAATATTAGCGGGCAAAAACTTTCGCCCTTTTCTTAACGCTGCTTCGCCCTTGCCTTGCATTATCAAGTTTACTTACACCATCACCGCAACCTGACATTCTTTCGCAAAGAAGTATTTAAGCGGGCAAAATATGTTTTTTGAGGGGCAGTACGCTCTTTCATTTAATTACTAACTAAGCGAAAGGAGTTAATATGTTAACAAATCAAAAAAAGGATGAGCTTAAGCTTTTATTGGAAGATTGTAAAAATTCCGGCTGGATTCCTAAACACGATTGCAATAAAAATCTAAAAATTATTTCTCAAACGCACTCGGTCAATACACGGCATAATATTGTAGTTGCTCAAACTAAACAATGCAGAATCTGCGGTAAAGAGTTTGAAGAATCGAACCCGGAGGGGATATATGAAAGTTTATGAAAGCAGTTACCCTACAAAGCGGGATTATACAAAAATCCCGCAAATCAAAATCAAAAATAAAAAACTACTTCAACATGGTTTTAAGATAGGAAGAAAGTTTGAGGTAATATATCAACCGAATAAAATTACTCTTGTACTTATTGCTAAAGAAGATAGCAATCATTAAATTAAAAAAACAATGTCACTCAATTTAACTAACCATATTAACCAATCACAAAAAAACAAGGATGTACCTTCAGAAAGTGGGTACAAAATGGGTACACAGTCGGTACATTTTCGGTACAATGACAGTGGGATTTTAAGGAAGCGCAGAAACAAAAAAAGCCTCAAAACAATATGTTTTGAAGCTTTTCTTTGCGGGGCCGACGAGACTCGAACTCGCGACCTCCTGCGTGACAGGCAGGCGTTCTAACCAACTGAACTACAACCCCAATTTTTAAAAACAATTTTAAGAACTCGAAATCTTCCCGACAAGTCGGGACGTTCTAACCAACTGAACTACAACCCCAATTTTTAAAAACAATTTT
>Ga0180009_10007697_pt1 | contig 10914 bp, 12 predicted proteins | sample OS_PC_MetaG_FD_123537 | JGI IMG/M metagenome (GOLD analysis project Ga0180009, IMG submission 123537) | Groundwater microbial communities from the Aspo Hard Rock Laboratory (HRL) deep subsurface site, Sweden - OS_PC_MetaG | ecosystem: Environmental > Aquatic > Deep subsurface > Groundwater... | reverse complement strand
TTTTCCGAGTGTTTTTATAGTCTTTTGTTTATTGTTCTTCCTCTGTGCTCCCAATTCTAAATCCCCTCATTTTTTATAATCCTTATCCAACATCCAAGTGTTGTTTCGTATCCGGTTCGCGGGTGTTTTTTACTGTTTTTTGGTAAAATAAAGCTTTCCTAATAAAAGGTTTTATCATCAAAACAACTGTCAAGAAAGCAATCAATAATATTCCTAGATTAATTAGTCTTATGGATATCATATTAGTTTCCTACCGTTTTTCAAGTATTTACTTTAAACTTTTTTATTCTAAAACTTTCCAATGCCCTCCTTTGTCTGGCCCAATCCTTTTTATTTGTTTCTGTTCTTTCAGATTTTGCATCTGCCATTCAACACCTTTTACTGTCAAGCCTGTTTCTTCAGCAATTTCTTTAGCGGTGATAGTCGGGTTTTCTTTAATTAATTCGATTATTTTCTCCCTAGTTTTCTCCCTAGTTTTCTCCCTAGTTTTTTCTTCCAACTTTTCCATTGAGATTGTACTCATTTCAACAAAGAAAGTCTGAGTTTCAAATTTGAAGGACACTTTATTTTTGTTCTGTTGGCAACTATCTTTTATTCTTTTTATTCCTGTTCCGACGCGTTCCATAAAATAAGTTCTTGAAAGCAAGTCTGCAATTAGCCTGTTCCTAGGTTTGCTGGACTTCCCGAATTCTTCCTTAGGAACCAAAGAGCATCCTGGATTGTTAATCATTAGAAAATTCTTTAGTTTTTCAACTGCAACCTCACCATTTTCGGAGTAATCTCTATGTACTACAGCATTAACTATTGCTTCTCTATATGCTTCTTCTGGAAATTGTGGGTATTCTTCTCTTTTGCTTCCTTTAATTTCAAATCTGACAGGTATGCATTCATTAAGATATTTTATAGCGAATTCTATGTTGCCTATAATTCCCTTATCAACTTCTTTTTTATCCAAAATATCTACTCTTTTATTTCCTCTAAAATGCACACATCTTATTCTGGAGTTGCTAATATATTTGTAAGGTTCTTTTGCAAAGAATAAGACTCCTGCATTTGTAATACCAATTTTTGTTAATATTTTTAGATTTTTAAGAATATCATTTCTTTTTAGATTCTTTGAAATATTTGCCAGGTTTAGAAAGTAATTAAACTTTTCATCATCAAAATCCTTAAAATTAAAATCAGCACAGATTTGTTCATCAAAACGAATTTTTCCTTCTTTAACGCTTAATTCTATTATCTGATTTCTATTTAATTTCTGAGAATTTGTACCAAGTCTTATGTAAAATCCAGATGAACATTGGTAAGGTTTGTTTTTCCCTTCTTTGATATCAATAATTAAAACATCTTCATATTTTTCTAATTTTATTGCTATTGGTGGGTCACAATTATTTGCAGTGTCCTGTATCTCTGATTTAAGTTTATTAGTGATGTTAACTCCTTTTATCTGTTCATCATCAGATATACCTAGGAATATCTTGCCTCCACTAGCATTTGCAAAAGAAACCATCTCTTTAGCAAGTGTTTTATCCATCGATTCCTTAAATTCAATAAACTGTCCTTCTCCTTCTTGCAGAATAAAATCAAGCTCTTCCTTGTTCATATCAAAATCCTCCAAGATTTTGTATTCCAAAAAATTAATTTTTTGAGCATATTAAAGCTTTTTTTCAAACGAATCAACACACTTATTTGTATAAAATTTGAACTTTCTTATAACTTTTACTGTTTTTCACTGGACATTTGTGCGTGAAATTTATAGCTTTTAAACTGCTTAAGATTTAGAATCAGAGAAAAATATACTAAAATACGAAATATTTATATATTACAATATTACAACTATTGTAATATTATAAAATGAAATATGATTTGCTTGTTCGGAAACTGCACACCACTGAAGAAAAATACATCACTTCAGAAAAGATTAAAGAATACTGCGAAGTATTAGGCATAAGCTACAAAGAAGGCATAGTCTACCTCACAAGAACAAAACACCTTCACACCATACTAAGAGGCATATTCTACAAACCAAGCATAGAAGAAAGAAAATTTCACACTCTAAAAGTGAATTATCTAGAAGCAGTGTCAAAAGCTCTTAGCATAAAAGGTATTAAAAAATGGTATTTTGGACTTGAAACAGCAATAAAATTCAACAATCTAAGCCACGAGTTTTTCGCAGCGGACTATATATTAAATGACTCTATTGCAAGAACAAAACCCATGACAATACTAGGAAACAAAATATTGTTTCTAAAAATAAAACCAAAACTGTTTTCCTTTGGCATCAAAAAAAAGAACAAAATAAATTATTCTGACACAGAAAAAACACTCCTTGACATCATTTATTTAAAGAAATATTCTGGATTAAAAGACGATGCAGTCATGGATTCTGTAAGTTCTTATATCAATAAAGCGTCTATTTCAAAACTTAAAGAATATGCTCTGCATTATAATAAAAAAGTTGAAGCGCTGGTGAAAAGATTATGAAAGAACTCGTTGACTATCTAAGCGGAAGACTAACTATTGAAAATAAGTCTATGCTTGAAAAAGACATTCTCTTGCACAGAGTACTCTTTAAACTAATGAATGAGAGCTGGTTTAAAGAGGAATTCGCATTTAAAGGAGGTACATGTATCATCAAATGTTACTTAGGGTATTATCGGTTTTCAGAAGATCTGGATTTCACCTACATTCAACAAGAAGAATTAGCAAATATTAGTCAAAAAGAAGTGCGAAGAATACTCTCAAAGAAAATAAACGAAGTATTGACACTATTGTCAAGCGTGACTTTAGAGCTAGGACTTGATTTTAAAAAAGACAAAGCAAATGATAGATACGTTGAAATTGGCGGAAGCAATAAGTTTGTCACATTCAAACTATGGTATCATTCTGAACTCTTAAACGTGGAACAATTCATTAAGATACAGATTAATTTTTTCGAATTAATAACTGAGATTATCATTGAAAAGAATGCACTCTCGCTGTATTCAAAGATTCCTGAAAAAGAGATGAAACTATTATTTCCCGAATATATTGATATACTTAGTGATGTCTCGCTTAAGTGCTATAGCCTAAAAGAAATATTATTTGAAAAAATAAGAGCAATACTCACAAGAAGAGGGCTTAAAAGCAGGGATTTTATTGATGTATTCTTAATAATGGAAAAAGAATCAGTCCATCTTCAAAAAAACAAAAAGAAGATAATTGCAAAGATACAATTTATGCTCAGATATGACAAATACATTCAAAATATTTCATTGTTTAATTCTAAGAAAGTTATGATTGGAGCTGAAGAAAAACTAATGTTGCTACCTCTAAAAAAAGGTTTTGAGAGTTTTCTTGATGAGTTCTCAATGTACCTTAAAGAACTATTTGATGAAATTAAAATCTCAAATTAAGCCATCATCTCGTTGGTTAATAAACCATTTTTCGTAGTTATCTAAATATTTCTGGTAATCTTAGAATTCTTTCTTCCTTTCTTCTCTGACTATTCCGCTTGCTTTGTGTAGGTTTTCCGAGTGTTTTTTATCGTTTTGTTTGTTCTTTTATTATTCTCACTTCAGCAGCTCTAAAATATTATCCTTGTTTATCAGCTTATAATTGTTCCAGCCAAGAGGCTTTCTAACTGAGGATTTCCTGAACTTAAATTCAAAAGCAAATAAATCTCCTTCTCTTTCCTCCACTAAGTCAACCTCTGCCCCGTCATATGTTCTCCAGAAATACTGGTTGGCATATATCCCATTATACTCGCGGTATTTCATTCTCTCTAAAATGCACAGGTTTTCAAATAATTGCCCCGCGTCATCTCTGGATTCAATAAAGTTAAAGTTGTTTATTATGGCATTTCTTATTCCTAAATCAAAAAAATAGATCTTCCTCAGCTTTGATATCTCCTTCCTTTTGTTCTTTGTAAAGGGGGGCAGCCTGAAAATTATGAAATTCTTTTCCAAAAGATTAACGTATCTTTCAACTGTTTTTTTATCAACCCCAAGAAGCTTAGAAAGCTCATTATATGAAACCTCGTTTCCAATCTGCAGTGCAAGTGCTTTGAGAAGATTGAATATTAAATCGGAGTTCCTTATCTCTTGGAATTCAAATATGTCCTTGTAAAGGTAGCTTGTGCTAAGCTCTTTGAGCAGTTCAATCTTTTTATCGAACGATTCTTCTTTTGCAACTTCCGGATAGCTTCCAAAAATGAGGTTTTGCTCAAATTTTTTCATTAGCTGCAGCTTTTCCTGGTAAAGTTCATTAAGCGAAAGCGGAAAGAGATTAAAAACATGTTTTCTTCCTGTCAGAGGCTCATGTGTGTTGTCCAAGAGGTTTATGCTTGAAGAGCCTGTTACAATAATCTGTTTTTTATCTTTGAAATGCTCCACCAGAAGCTTGAGGGTCTCTCCAATAGATTTCACTTTCTGAGCCTCATCAATGAAAATCATCTCAGCGTCTTCTACAAGCCCCTTTAAAAATTCAATATCCTTATTATTAAGAAGCGCTCTTTCTGTAGGGTTATCGCAATTAAACACTTTTTTCCTATATCCTTCTAAGATGCTGTTGCTGAGTGTTGTCTTGCCGACTTGCCTGGCGCCAACTATGATGATGATCTTTCCGCCAAAACTTTTTTCTTTAATCCTGTTTTCGATTGTTCTTTTAAATTCCATCTTCTTCCAGGACGTTAATCCCTATTTTCGGCTTAATATAGGGATTATAATCCCATATATAATTGTTTCTGTTTCTATCTTGCCTTGTTTTCCGCGCCGTAAAGATTTTCAAAGTATTTTTCTTTTATCAGCGTTATTTTCTTTAGTTTTTGCATCGTCTCTTCTAAGTCTATCAGTATCCACTCATTGCTTTTTCTCTGCTTGACTGCTTCATTCGTTATCTTGTCCCAGTCTACGTCTTGCTTCATCTTTATGATTGTTTCTATGTCTTCAAAGTCTTTCTCCCTGCCAGTTATTGCTTTTAGCAGGATTATTAACTCTTTTTGCGGCATGTAGATTATCAGCTCTTTTTTTCCTATGAAATCCCTCCTTTGCGATACTGCTTCCTGGCTTATCCTGATTTTAAACCCAAACACATTTTTTACGAACAAGTCAAACCGTTCCTCTCCCCTCGAATACATCACAGGTTTTGACATGTCTTTTCTCCTTTTCTCATCATACACTCCTGCAAGTGATCGCTCCTTGTATCCAAGCTTTTTTATCGCATCGATAAACTTGTTCCTATCAGTCACGTTTTCAAATACTAAATCTATATCTTTTGTGGTGTTCTTGTATCCTTCAAACATCATGGCTGTTCCGCCAATAGCCATACATGAGATATCTTGTTCTAGATAATTTGCTATCAAAAAGAATAAATCTTCTTGGTCTTTTGTGCTTATCAAAGTTTATACCTCTTTGGCATCTTTCTGCATTTTATTTCATGCCTTGCTTCTTCGTATAGTTCCAGCACTTCTCTTGTCAGGTTCTTACTCTTTGCCAGGTCAAAGAGCCTCTTCCAGTTCTTCACATGTCTAAACAGGTGTTTTGTGGCTTGAAGTGTTCTATAATCCCCAATCCTTATGCCATCGATTATTGCATGCTCTACTGTGTAGTTTCCGTGTGTATAGTGTTTGAATGATGAATTTAACTTTTCAGGTGAATACTTGTTTATAATATCATAAAAGCCATTTGTCTGTTCTTGCTTGGTATTTGCAATGGTGTAAATCCTCTGTTGCTTTCCGCCGCCGCTTACCAAGACAAATCCTTGTTTTTTTAGTTTGGAAAGAAGGTTTATTGCACTCTGTATGCTAATCCCTCTTTCCTTTGCGAATGTCTCGATTGTAAACTTACCTTCTTTTAGCTCCATACATGTTGTCCATACGAACTAATATATAAACTTTTCCTTTTACATATTATGTTTAGATATTTTCTTAATTTTTCCCCCCTCTTACTATCCCACTTGCTTTGTGTAAACTTTCAAAGGTTCCTGCGTTCACTTTAGTGTTCTTTGATGGGTTTTGCATTTTCTAGTTCTTTTATCAGTTCCCAAGGGTATCTCCCGATTCCCTGCTTTTTGCCCTGCAGGCTTGTTGAGTAAGTGTTTGCAGGGTATTCTTTTGCCAGTTTTTCAAGAGCGTTTTTCCTGACTTTCTGGAAATTGACTTTTGCTTCAACAGCTGTGAGTCTACCATTTTCTATTACGAAGTCAACTTCTTGCCCTAAAGTTGTTCGCCAATACTTTGCCGGATGCTTGTTTTTCAGCAGCTCTGCAAATATGAATGTTTCAAATACCTCTCCAGATATTACTTTTGGAAATTCTTTTAAGTGCAGCAGGTGCATGAGTCCTGTGTCCAGCAAAAATACTTTTGGCATCTTTGTAAGCTCACTTCTCTTGTTTTTGTGATATGGGCTTGCCAGTCTTATTATGAATGTGTTTTCCAGCAGCGATAAATATTCTCTGACTGTAAAGGAGTGTATTCCTAGTGTGTTTGAAACTTCATTGACGTTTAAGAGTCTGCCTGATTGTGCTGCCAGCAGTTCAAGCAGCTTGTTGAATGAATCTATGTTTCTTATGTTTCCTATGTCTCGTATGTCTTTTCTTATGTATGTGTTGATTATCTGGGATAGCAATTTTTGTTTAACTTCAGAGACAGGCTCAATTACGACTCCAGGATAGCCTCCAAATGTTATGATCTCCTCAGCCAAGCTGATTAGTTCATGATTTATTGCTTCTGAGTTTTCGGCTTTAAGAGCATACTTTTTTTCTTTGAACTCCAGAAACTCTTCAAAGTCAAGAGGATAAACTTCAAAGGTGATTGTTCTTCCTGCAAGGCTTTGCTTTAACTTCTTTCTTATCTCAAAAGTGGAAGATCCTGAGACTATAAGCTTTATTTCAGGGTGGTGGTCATGTATGACTTTTATGAACTTGGTTGGGTCTTTTAAGTATTGTATCTCATCAATCAACAAGAATATTTTCTTGTCTTTTACTGCTCCTCGTTGAAGCAGGTACTCATAAACTTGCTCTGGCCCTTTGTTGCACAATTCCAGAAGGTTGTCTAGTTCAAGATCGAGATAAAATGCGTTTTCTTTCAGATAGTTCTTAAGAAGATACTTCATGATTGATGTTTTTCCAACTTGTCTTGCGCCGTAAAGGATGATTGCCTGCTTAGAGTTCAGATACGTCAAAACATCCTCAACAACCTTTCTTTTGAATAAAACTTGTATCATAATGTATAAAAAACCTCATTTTTATTATAATAAGTTGTGTTATTTATATATTTTTCCGTTTTCAAGGTGTTTTTTTAATATCTCTTTCTTCTCTTACTATTCCACTTGCTTTGTGTAGGTTTTCCGAGTGTTTTTTTACTTTTTAGCTTCTAAGTATTCTTTTATTATGTTTGCAAATTCTTTTGTGTCTTTTATGAGCTGTTTCTTAAAGTGATTTGTTAAACTAATCAAAAATGATTAGTTCAGACAATCAGGAAAAGATTTATATACTTGTTATGCTTACAACAATCCATGAAAAGCGAACAATTCCTTGCAGACATGCCGATAATAACGAAGGCAGACATAAAAAAGATGCTGTCCTGCAATGATGATTATGCCTACACCGTCCTGAACAGGCTTCTGAACAGGAACAGGATAAGGAAAGTTGTGAAGGGAAAGTATACATCGATTGATGATATATACGTGATCTCCTCGAATCTCCACGTGCCTTCATACATCTCGTTCTGGTCCGCATCCTATCTTAAGGGATACACTGAGCAGATAACAAGAACCGTCCATGTTGCATCAACAGGAAACTACCCGGCAGTAGAGTTTGAGAATTACAGGATCGAATTCCACAAGATAAGGAAAGATATATTTTTTGGCTATGAAAAAAAGAGGTTCGGAAAACACTACGCTTTCATCGCTGACGATGAGAAGCTCCTGATAGACTCCCTTCTCTTCCAAAGGAATGCCGGAAACCCCGATGAGATAATAAAGATTATCAAGGCAGCCGCAATCAACGAAGAGAAAATGATTATGTATCTCAAGAGGATAGACAACGTATCCCTCAATAAGCGGGCAGGCTTCCTCCTAGAGAGATACAAAGGGATGGATATCTCAGGAAAAGTGAACGCAAAGGACAGGAACTATGTGTGCCTGTCACTTTTTGACAGGTCAAAAAAGACAGATGCGAAATGGAGGGTGAAGCATGATCTCCCTTGAAAGGCTTAGAGAGTATGCGAGAAGGAAGGATTACAATCTCGGACAGGCAGAAAAAGACTATTTCCAGGAAATAATCCTGTTCATACTGTACAAGGAATTCGGGAAAGAGCTGGTGTTCAAGGGAGGGACCGCACTGACGAAGTGCTTTGGGTTTGACAGGTTCTCAGAAGACCTTGATTTTAACCTGATGGAAGAAAAAGACATCAAGCGGCTGCTGGGATTAGGCCTGGATTCTTTCTACATAACCCACGAGCTGGAAGAGGAAAAATCCGGCAGCTCAGAAAGCATAACCTGCAGGGTACAAGGGCCGCTGTATAACGGTGCGAGGACATCCCTGTGCAAAGTATCCATGGACTTTAGCCTAAGGGAAAAAGCTCTCCTTGAGCCGGGTATCGTAGAGATAGGGTTATACATTGATGAGATCCCAAGCTTTCGCGTTGTCGTAATGGACAGGGAGGAGATCCTTGCTGAGAAGATACGCGCCATATACACAAGGAACAAGGCAAGGGATTTATATGATGTTTACTATCTCATAAAGACTGGTGTACGCCCAGACGTCAGACTTATAGATGCAAAACTCTCCATGTACTCGTTATCCTTCTCGCTAAGGACGCTTACCATGCACCTGGAAAAAAAGCAGGCGATATGGGATAGTGAGATGAAGCATCTCACGAAGTCTTACCCTGGTTTCGATGAAGCGAAAAAAGCAGTCATTAGCCGTTTCAGACGCAGGCATTAGGGCCGCTGATGACCTCTGCAGGCGCATTTTGCAGCTCCATTAATTATTTCAACAGTATCAAGATTCATACGATCAAAACTCTTAGCAAGTTCATTAACAAAAGCAATGTTAATATCTCTAAAAGAGTTTTCAACAATCTTAACAGCTTCAGCAGCCCTAATAGAACTCATCTTCTTCACATCAGATGTTAAAATACTCTTGTAAAACTCATAAGCTAATTCTAAACCTTCATTAGTTGTTGAACCAAGAACTCTTGGCAGGTTTTCAACATTCCATTGTTTATCACCAGGATTAATTCTTTCCGGACAATGAGCTAAAAAATAATCAACACCATCTTCATACTTTTCATCAAGAATTGGCTTTATAACTTCTTCATTAACACCTGGATTAATTGTAGACTCAATTATTACTAAAACACCTTTCTTAAGATTATCCCTTACAGTTTTAACAGCGTTTTTTACAGGTTTTAAATCAGGATGATGCTTAGAAATTTCTGGTAATTACTGGACATTTGTTTATCAGTATAATTCCATCCATTTCCATGCAGAAACTGCTTGAATGTTCTTAAACGTATCATCTTGATTAAATGTAATTATCAGGCCTTTCTTCAATTGAAAGTTGTTCATTGCTTCTTTTAAGCCGTTTATTTCCCTTTCTTTGTTATCTTCATCCAGTTTATAGCAAACTTGTATTGCTTGTGTTATGCGTCCTTTTTCTTTAACTAAGAAATCGCATTCATTCTTGTTTTTAAAATAATAAACTTCTTTATATTTTCTTTTCAAATGCAGGAAAACGAGGTTTTCTAGAATTCTGCCATTATCCTGTGAAAAAGACATTGAATTAGCTTTGGTCAAGCTAACATCAACAGCATACACTTTCTTAGGGTTAACAAGCTGCTTTTTGTAAGAATAACTAAACCTTGGAACAGTAAAAATCAAGTAACTGTCCTCATAATGCGAAATATAAGAAATTACTGTGTTTGTCGAACCTAAGTCAAACAATTTCCTTAATTTAGAATATGAGAATTCTTTGCCCGCATTACTAAGCAGATAAATCGCGAGTTCTTTCACTATTTTTGTGTTTCTCAAGCCATATCTTACAACAATGTCTCTTAGTATTATGTCATTAAATACCTCCTGAAGAATAGCCTCGTTATCGTATCTTAAGTATTCTGGAAAACCACCATTTTTAAAATAGACTTCAAAAGAAGACAATGACGGCTTTTTATTCAACAATTTTAACATCTCATAGTAAGAGAAAGGAAATAACTCATTTATTAGGTGTCTTCCGGTAAGTTTTGTCCCAAGTTCTCTGCTTAACAATGACGCATTTGAACCTGTTATTACAAACTTTTTTTTAGAATCCTGCATTTTTCTGACAAATCTTTCCCACTCGGAAACGTTTTGAATTTCATCAAAGAGATAAAAATTGCTTTCACCGTTTAATTCGTGAAATACTTCATCTAATTTCTCAAAATCTGAAACCTCAAAACCCGACACTCTTTGATCATCAAAATTAAAATAATAAAAGTTATCAAGTTTTTTCGTGATCTGTCTTAATAATGTGCTTTTTCCACATCTTCTTATTCCTGAAATTATTAATGCGTGAGGGCACTTCATATCTAACAGCTTGAACAGTTCTCTCTCCACTCCACACTCTCGTTTCCTGAGTTCTTTTCTCTGAAAATCTACAATCTTCCCTAATGTATCCTTTAATATCATAAAGATAAAGTATTCATTACTAATATATAAATGTTTTCATTACTAATGAACACTTTTTTGGGATTACAATCCCATATGTAAATGTTTCTGTTTTTCTAAAAAAACACCAATGTTACCCCGCTGATATGGTCTGAATAATTTCTTTTTAAAAATCTCAACAGAGATTTTGTTGGGGTTTAATACCCCGACCTTCAGGTTGAGATTTTTAATCCCAAAAATTCGACTTTTAAGATAGTCGAGCGTAATACCCTGACCTTTAGGTCGGGGA
>Ga0180009_10007696_pt1 | contig 10921 bp, 8 predicted proteins | sample OS_PC_MetaG_FD_123537 | JGI IMG/M metagenome (GOLD analysis project Ga0180009, IMG submission 123537) | Groundwater microbial communities from the Aspo Hard Rock Laboratory (HRL) deep subsurface site, Sweden - OS_PC_MetaG | ecosystem: Environmental > Aquatic > Deep subsurface > Groundwater... | reverse complement strand
GGGTACTGCATACGACTGACCCCAGCCAGGTCAGCAGCGGCATACGCTCACCAGGTACACAGAAAACAGATGATATGGGGTTCAAAATTCTTGTGGTCCATTGACTTCTTTCCTTATATAAATGTAAACGGTTTCATAATGGTTCTAATTCATAATGGTTCTAATTCATAATTGTTCCAATTTATATTTGTGCTGGGGGGTCAGGCCGCCCCGATCTGAGCCAGGAGCTGCCCTGAGTCAAACCCTCTAAGCTCTGCACTGTGGGAAGGACAGGTGGCTGCGCAATTCCCACACCCTTTGCACAGGATTCCATTGACCTCGCAGATTCTTTTTCCCATGTTATAGGTAATCGCGTCATAGGGACACATGGTCAAACATGCCATGCAGCCCACACAGGAATCTTTGTTTATCTTGCTGATGGAACCTGAGGTAACAACCGTATCCCTTGACAGAAGCGTCAAGACCCGGCCGGCCGCACCATATGCCTGGTTAATGGTTTCCGGTATATGCTTGGGATAATGAGCTGTCCCGCAAAGAAAAACACCATCCGTTGCAAATTCAACGGGTTTTAATTTAACATGGGCTTCTTTAAAAAACTCATCCGGGCTCAAGCCTACCTTGAAAAGGCGTGCAATTTCACTGGTTGATTCCGTGGGAATAACAGCCGCTGCAAGAGAAAGCACATCAGCATCCAGTTCAAGCCGCTGGCCTAAAATCGGATCGGCAATAGTGACCCTTATCATGTCCTTACCCCCTTCTTTAACAGCTTCCACCAGGGGCTTGTCTTCGGGTGTATACCGGATAAACTGCACCCCGTTTTCCGATGCTTCCCTGTAAGAGTCTTCTCTGAACCCATAGGTTCTTATATCCCTGAAAAGGATATATATCCGCATTTGGGGGTTTTTCTCTTTGAGCTTTAATGCATTTTTTACGGCATGACCGCAACACACTCTGGAACAATAATTTCTGTCTTCATTTCTACAGCCCACACATTGGATCATGACCAGGCTTTCAGCATTAATGACGGTTTGGTTGCCTTTAGCGATCTCTTCTCCCAGCTCAAGATGTGTGAATACAGAATCGTTTTCCCCATACAGGTATTCAGCAGGTTTATATTCCTGTGCACCAATGGCAAGGACGGAAGCACCATGTTTTATTTCTTTGATCCTTCCCTCGGTTTCCAGGGTGGTGGTAAAATTGCCCAGATAGCCTGTAATACTTATAATATCGGCTTCATGGGATACATGGATTAACGGGTTTTTATAGACTTGACGGATCAGGTTATCCAGATATGTCTGAACATCCAGGCCTTCCAGTGTCGAATGAAGTCTTCTGGCCATTCCGCCTAAATCTGTGCTCTTTTCCACGATATGAACTTCATGCCCCTGGTTTGCAATGGAAAGAGCACAGGTCATGCCGGCAATGCCACCTCCAACCACCAAAGCTGCCTTATTGACGCGCAGACCATATTCCTTTAACGGTTCCAAACGACTTGCACGGGCTACGGACATCCTGACGATATCCTGTGCTTTTTGAGTGGCCTCATCCTTTTGCCTGGCATGAACCCAGGAGCAATGTTCCCGGATATTGGCCATATCCAGGTAATATTGATTCAGGCCAGCTTCTCTGAGGGTATCCCGGAACAAGGGTTCAAGGGTTCGGGGGGAACAGGCTGCGATAACCACACGGTTAAGGCCTCTTTCTTTAGCAATATCCGTGATTTCTTTGGCTGAGTTGGTGGCACATGAAAATATCTGCTCTGTTGCGTAAACAACATTGGGCAGAGTTAAAGCATAATCAACCGTTGACGGCATATTGACAACACTTGAGATATTTGCTCCGCAATGACAGACAAAAACGCCTATCCTTGGTTCTTCTCCGGAGACATTCCGCTCCTCGGGATATATTCTTTCCCTGGCCAGCTTGTCCCGTCTGTAGTCAAGCAGTTCACCAGTCTGGGCGCTGGCCCCACTGGCAGTAAAGACGGATTCCGGGACATCCGTGGGGCCCAGGAATGCGCCGGAAACAAAAATTCCAGGTCTGTTGGTTTTAATGGGATTGGAAGAATCTGATTTACTGAATCCGTGTGAATTAAGCTCGATTCCAAATTTTTCTGAAATCTCTTTGTACGCCTTGGGCGGATTCAATCCAACGGATAATACCACCATATCAAACTCTTCTCTTTTGACACCATCGTCTGCCGTTGCATATCTGACAACCACATTCCTGGTTTCAGGGATCTCCTTTTCAATGGATGCATAGCTTCGAATAAATTCAACCCCGGGCAGTTGTTCTGCCCTTTGAAAGTATCGCTCAAAATCCTTGCCAAAGGATCGAATATCATTATGAAATATGGTGCACTGGACATCTTCGTAATGGTGTTTGGTTAAAATGACCTGTTTCTGGGTATAGGTGCAGCACACGCCTGAGCAATAGCTGTTATCTCCTTGGGTGACCCTTCTTGAGCCGACACATTGAATCCAGGCTATCTTTTTGGGGTGTTTCCTGTCAATGGTCCGAAGGACCTCTCCCTCAAAAGGGCCAGTAGAGCTTAGGAGCCTCTCATAATCCATGCTGGTGACTACATTCTGCATGGTTTTGTAACCATACTCCTCTTTTGCACTGGGATCAAAGGGTGTAATACCGGAAGATAAAATAATTGCCCCGACATTGATGTCTGTCTTCTTTATCGTCTGTCTGAAATCTATAGCCCCTGTCTTACACACACCACTGCATATATCACATTTTTTGTCTTTCAGTCTGAGGCAGCTGTCATCAATATATGCAACAAGGGGAATGGCTTGAGAAAAGTAAACATGAACCGCCTTATTATCTGATATATCCTGATTAAATGAATCAGGATAGTGAACGGGGCAGTATTGAACACAGGTTGTACATCCCGTGCACTTATCCTCTATAATATATCGGGGTTTGGTTTTAAGGGTTACATTAAAGTCCCCTTGTTTACCTTCCACCGTGTCAACTTCAGTGAATGTTAAAATCTCTATGTTTGGATGCCGGCCGACCTCGACCAGTTTAGGAGAGAGAATTCACATGGAGCAGTCATTGGTTGGAAAGGTCTTGTCAAGCTGGGCCATATGCCCGCCAATACTCGGCCCTTTCTCAACCAGGTAAACCTTGAAACCAGCCGTGGCAAGATCAAGGGAGGCCTGAATACCGCTGACCCCTCCGCCAACAACCATTACGTCTCCAAAATTTTTGTCTTCCAGCCGTTTAGAAATAAGACTGTCAGAAACAAGACTATCAGAAAATTGTTGAATTACTTCTTTTGGCAATACGTCGTTTCCCACTTTCTATCTCCTCATCATATTTATTTGGGTCTGTCATGTCCGGCCAAGCATATCCGATCCAGCCGGTTTAGACCACTTACTACAAACACTTCCCTAAAGCACATCACTGATAATTTCCGTGATGTCTTTAACCTCTAAGACATTTTCATACTCAAGGTTAAGGCGGCTTTCTTCAAAGTTGGTGATGCAGTATGGACAAGCTGTCGCAAGAATTTGAGCCCCCACGTCCGTGGCCTGTTTCAGCCTGATATCGGAAAACCGTTCTTCCTGGGGGGTGTCCATCCAGATCCTGCCGCCGCCACCGCCGCAGCACAGACTTTTTTTGCGGGAATCTTCCATCTCAACCAGTTCCAAACCCGTTATTTTTTTTAAAAGATCCCGGGGTTCATCATATACATTATTATGACGTCCCAGGTAACATGGATCATGATAGGTGACTTGTTTAGGAAATTCCCCTTTAAGCTCAAGCCTTCCCTCATTGATAAGTTCCAGTATATACTGGGACATATGAATAACCTCAAAGTTCACCATAAATTCAGGATATTCATTTTTAAAAGTATGATAGCAATGGGGAGAAGAAACAATAATTTTCTTTACCCCATTATCAATAAAGGTTTTAATGTTTTTTCGGGCAAGATCTTTAAATACTTTTTCACTGCCAGTCTTTCGGATGCTTTCTCCGCAACAACTTTCCTGATCACCCAGTATCCCAAATTCAACCCCTGCTTTTTTAAGGATATTGGCTGTGGCTGTGGCTACCTTTTTCATTCTTGGGTCATAGGAAAGATAGCAGCCAACAAAATATAAGGCTTCCATACCCTCGGCATAGGTTTTCACAGACAGACCTTTTGCCCAGTCAGCCCGTTTTTTTCGGTCTCCCTGTAATGGGTTGCCTTCGGAGATAAGGCTTGACCGAGCAGTACGGGCAGATTTAACAGAGGCAGGAAAAACTTCATACTCTGTTGCCACCCTTCGCAGGGCTACGCTGACATCTATCTGTTTTACGCCTCTAGGGCACTGAGCTGGACAGGTTCCGCAGGTTGTGCAACGCCATATATCTTCGCCTTCAATTTCAGTCAAACCAAAGGCCGCCTCCCGGATTATCTTACGCATGCTAAAGGGTCGAACCTTATTCCACGGACAAACAGCATCACACAGGCCGCACTGAAAGCATAACTTAAAGATGTCTCCACCAGCCTCTTTTATCTCATCTATTACTTCTATGAAGGGGGCTATAGTTTCCATTGATTCAGTCCTTCTTAGACATTCTGGAGAGGGTATCCATTATCGCCTGCAACCCATGTTTGTCTGCCAATGATTCCAGACCGATCTCCAGGTCTTCCAGGTCCAACTCTTCCAGATCTTCCTGGACTTCCTCTTCCCTTTCTTCCAGAATCAAGGCATCATGCATACACCACTTTACACACAAGGGTTCTTCTTCACCTTCACACATATCGCATTTGAGAGGCAGACCAGAATCAGGTTCTTTGAACTCATCCCTGGATGGACAGGAAGCTCTGCAAAAGGCACACTCGTCGTATTCTTTTCCATCAATCGTGTATTTATCCCTGCCGGCACATTCAGAAACGGTATATTCTCCTGCATAAACAGGCACATATAGATCCCTTAACGGCTCACGAATGATCCGAATACGGGAACGGGCAGGGTTATTGCTGCTGTATTTCGGGGACGCGTGAAAGGCGGAACAGATCATCTCACACGCTCTGCAGCCATTACATTTATCAACATCAATTCGTATTGTTTTTATGGTTTTCTTTTTATTATCAATTTTATCGCCAGTCAAGGTTCTCTCCCTCCACTCTAATGGGTCTTTTTTTCTGCTAAAGTCTCTTCACCAGGTGAATCTTCACCGTCTGTCAGGATCCCTCTTTTCAGGAATTCATCTGCCACGTAATCCAATCCTAAATCATGCAAAGATTCTTTTGTCGGAATACCGTCATTGTTCCATCCTTTGAATTTGTAATAGGTATCTAAAAGCTCTTTTTCAAGTTCAGGGAATCGTTTCTTCCAATGGTCCTCAGGAGGCCTTTCATCTTTTCTTCTCATGCCTCTTCTTATATTAATGGCGCGAACCAGGGTTCGGTATCGCTTGGCTGACTGGGACAGAGACTCTTCATCCATATCGATCCCGGCTCCGGCTGAAATAAATTTCGGGTAATTGTGTATATGGTATGGGGGCTTTAAAGGGAAGGATGATAAACCAGCACACTGACCAAGGGCATCATCAATGTAGTGCATCTTTTCCTGCCAGTCCACAATATCACAGCACATGTCAACGGTTGGATAAAAAGGCATTGAGTTTTCCCCGCGGGGTTCCCAGTCTATAAAATATTGCTTGAACTTTTCATCAGGAACATGGAACCAGTCCTCACAGAACTTTTCTCTGTGCTCTTTTTTGGGATACGGGGCCTGGGGGAACTGCCCTTCAATCTGGGTAATGTTCATCTTTTCGCCCGTACAATACATGAGAAAATAGATGGGATTCAGCATGGATAACTTGAGCGGCAGCTGCTCGTGCTTCTTGATATTATTATGGGCATGGTCTTCTGCGCCTTTGCCAATCTTTTTGGCTGCCCAGTATGTGCCCTCGGCCAGCACGTCGCCTATGCCTTCCCGGTTAACAATCATGTCAAGCAGGTAGTAGAATCTGCCTTCATTGTCTTCCGGCATTCCAGGAAAGTCATCCTTATGTAAAATTCCCTCTTCGAGAAGTTCAAGGGCAAAGGCCATTACCTGTGGGGCAGAAAATCCGTCCAAGCCATACTCGGTTGCTTTCTGAGCAATCCTTAAGCCAAAATCAAGGTCAGAAAAAGCGCCCATGGTATAGGTGAGTTTTGTAAAGCATTTCATCATATAGGTGGGGAGTCCGGGCATGGAAATTGTTGCCCCGCATGTCATGGGGCAGTTATAGCAGGAGATCAGCCGGGTCCTTGCCTTATCCAATGTCTCCATCCACTCCCTTGCAATCTCATCCGTCCAGAAGTCTTTTATCCGGGTACGGGAGTTTCCCCACATAAAGTTTTCAGTGTGCCACTTCTCATCGTGGACTTTCATCTCCTGAGGTGATCCAAGGCCTGCTAATATTGGCATGACTCCTGGGATCGGGTTTTCATTTCGAAATTGTATATATTCCATTACTTCGTTGCAAAGTTCCATGTATTCCAGGGGCTGAGCTACATGGATATCCTTTGTGCCGCGAACAACAATGGCCTTAACCCCTTTGTCTCCCATGACAGCCCCGATACCACCCCTGCTGGCACTGGATCTTCCCTGTTCGATGGAGGCATAAAAAACCCTGTTTTCACCGGCCTTGCCAATGGCAGCCACCTGGGCTTTTGGCTCCTTGAGCTCCTTTCGAATCGCTTCTGCAGTTTCAATAGAGCCTTTGCCTTTTAAATGAGAGGCATCCCGTATTTCCACCTTGTCATTGTTTATCCACAAATAAACAAGATCAGGAGACTTGCCTCGAAGGATTACCTTGTCATACCCGGCATACTTTAATTCCGGTGCGAAAAATCCCCCCATCATGGAAAATGCCATTAACTTGGTCTGGGGAGATATGGTGGAAACAATGGTACGATTACAACCGACAGCTGGTGTTCCGCATAAAAGGCCGGCGCTGAAAATTAACAGATTCTCAGGAGAAAAGGCATCAACTTCAGGCCGTACCCTGTCCCATAATATCTTGGCGTTAGTACCTAGTCCCCCCAGATAAAGCTCAGTGTCTCTCGGGTCCGTTGCAACCTTTTCAATGTTTCCCCGGGTTAGATCAATTTCTAAATTAAACCCTGTTTCTGCATACCTCATTTTTTTTCCCCTTATATATTAGCTAAATATATATTTTGTTATCAAAATCTATATCATAATTCCAGGGCCCATCAAGCCTTTAATAGTAAAGCAAAAATCATCCATGCTGCCCGGTACAATGTGATTATATTTAAGCTATAACATAACTATGTGTCAAGAAAAAAACTATCTTTATTATGACTCTGTCCGTGCCACTGACTGTTTTTATATCATTTTTTTTATTGTGAATCGATACCAAGTCTCACGCTCTTGTTTGCGAGGCATCTGATTTGCAATTCTTCTAAGCTATTATATAGCTATTTTGCAGCCATATGTCAAGAATTTGGATTTCTTTTTTTATTGGTTGATATATCAACGATACAAATTTCTTTTTTATTTTCTAAAATGCATTTTTTTCTTGACAGGATTTCTTTTTTTTAAATATAGTTGTCCAATATAGCTGATTTATAGTTACATTATAACACTAAAAATTGTATCTTTATTGAAAGGAGGTGGAATCCCCGACAACACGAAATGATCACATATCCAAAAGGGCCGCAAGGTAATTTTTGGCCCATTACAAATCTTTTAGGAGGTCAAAAAAATGAAGAGGATTACGTTTATAGCATTTTTAGTTTTTTGTGTTAGTGCAATTTTTACTTTTAATGCATCGGCTAAAACTGAGTTTACATATGCAAATTTTTTCCCCCCCACACACATTCAAAGTCAACTTGCAGAAAGCTGGATTAAAGAAGTAGAGAAAAGAACCAATGGTGAAGTTAGTATTAAATATTTTCCAGCAGGATCTTTGGCAAAAGGCAATCAGATTTATGATGGCGTTGTAACCGGGTTAGCAGATATCGGAATGACTGTTCTTGCTTATACCAGAGGACGTTTCCCCATAGCCGAAGGGATCGATCTTCCTTTGGGTTATGCCAGCGGTACACAGGCAACTAAAGTTGCCAATGCACTTTTGGACAAATTTCAACCCCAAGAATTTAATGATACCAAAATCATGTTCCTGCATGCACATGGACCTGGATTAATCCATACTACTGATAAAAAAGTAAGCAGCCTTGAAGATTTAAAAGGACTTAAAATAAGGGCACATGGTACAAGTGGTGTTATTGCCGGGGCTCTCGGTGCATCGCCCGTGGGTACAGGCATGGGAGAATGCTATCAGATGCTGCAAAAAGGTGTTGTTGATGGATCAATGCATCCGGCAGAAGCAAACAAAGGGTGGAAACTGGGTGAAGTCGTTAAATATATGACGGCCAATCATCCGATTGGATATACAACCACTTTTGCCGTTATGATGAACAAAGACAAATGGAATAAATTAAGCCCCCAGAACCAGAAAATTATCAAAGATATTAACGAAGAGTGGATTGCAAAGCACGCCCAAGCCTGGGACGATGTTGACGTCGAAGGTATTGAATTTTTCAAATCAAAGGGTGGAGAAATTGTCACCCTTTCGGATACTGAAGCAGAAAGATGGAAAGCAGCCGTGGCTCCCATTATCGATGAATATGTCGTAAAAGCAAACGAAAAAGGTGTTGATGGAAAAACAGTCGTGGATTTCATCAAAGCAAATATGTAAAAAAAATAATGAGGTATGAGATTTGAGTAGCGGGCAATACATCTGTTCCTCTCATATCTCATATCTCATGTCTCAAATCTTTTATGCTAGGATATTTTATGAGCATTATTTTCAAAGCGCTGGACAAATTTTCCGGATATTTAAAATTCATTGGGGCAGTAGCCATTACTGCCATGATGTTGTTGGTCGTTGTTGATGTTGTTGGTCGGTTTTTCAAATATCCTATTTTCGGCTCTGTTGAGCTTGTCAGTTTTCTGGCAACAATTATTGTTGCAGCAGCTTTACCGTACACATATAAGGTGGAAGGGCATGTCGGTGTGGAAATACTGGTCAGGCTGCTGTCAAAAAAAGCACAGCTGATCATTGACCTTTTTACCCGGACCTTAACCCTTTTTCTGTTCTGCATTGTGTCCTGGCAGATGTTTCTTTATGCACAGGATATCCATGAAACAGGTGAGGTCTCCATGAACCTGGAATTTCCCATTTATTACATTATATATCTGCTGGCTGTTGGTTTGCTGGTCTTCTCTGTTACCATAATAGAGACAATTTTTGAAGATATTAAGCAATTAAGAGAGTTAAAAACAAAATGAGTCCAACTATTATTGGCATAATCGGTATTACAATCATGATCCTTTTGTTTCTGACAAGAATGCCCGTTGCATTTGTTATGGCCATAGTCGGCTTTGTTGGATTCAGCGCCATGATCACACCCAGTGCGGGCCTGGTTCTTTTGTCCAGAAATGTGTATGAAGTCGTTGGATCATACGATTTAACAACAATTCCCTTATTCATTCTCATGGGACAGCTCGGGTTTAACTCAGGGATCAGCAAACGGCTCTATGATGTCGGCTACAAGTTCCTGGGTCATACCAGGGGCGGTCTTGCCATGGCTACTGTTTCCGCCTGTACGGCCTTTGGTGCGGTATGTGGTTCCAGTCCTGCCACAGCAGCAACCATGGCAACGGTTGGTCTTCCTGAAATGAAACGATATAATTATGATGATGAGCTGTCTACGGGATCAGTGGCTTCAGGTGGTGGTATTGGCATGATCATGCCCCCCAGTGTTGTCCTGATCATTTACGGTATCCTGACAGAGCAGTCCATCGGTCAATTATTTGTTGCCGGAATTTTCCCTGCTCTCCTAGTGACTATATTATTTATCATTACCATATATATCCGTTGCAGTATCAATCCGGAACAAGGCCCTTGCGGTGAAAAATTTACATGGGCTGAAAAATTCAAGTCCTTGCTGGGCCTTGGTGAGACCCTGGTAGTATTTACACTTGTCATCGGCGGTATTTTCATCGGTCTTTTTACACCGACAGAGGCAGCCGCCGTCGGTGCTTTTGGTATCCTTGTCATTGCAATAATAAGAAAACAGATTACCTGGGAAGGTTTTGTTAAATCTCTGATGGAGACCCTAAGAACCTCGTGCATGGTTATGGTGCTCATTGCCGGTGCAGTTATTTTTGGAAAATTTTTAGCCGTCACAAGAATTCCTTTTGAAATTGCCGGTTGGGTCAGTGAGCTTCAAATAGCGCCTTTTCTGGTTATAGCAGTGGTCATTGGGATTTATTTCATCGGCGGATGTTTTATGGACGCCCTGGCTTTTGTCACCTTAACCGTTCCTATTTTCTTTCCCGTTGTCATGGAACTTGGATATGATCCCATCTGGTTTGGTATCATTATCGTTATGGTGACAGAAATGGGGGTCATCACACCACCCGTTGGCATTAACGTATATGTTGTCTACGGAGTTGCAAAAAATGTGTTGGAACAGGAGATCCCATTGGAAAAAATATTCAAGGGTATTTTTCCCTTTCTGCTCGCTGTTATTGTTGGTGTGATCATTTTGATCATTTTCCCGAAAATTATATTGTTTTTACCCCAACTCATGTATTGAACCTGACCTTGCAAAGTTGAAAATTTATTGTTTTCAACCTTTTATCATATTGAATCCCTCTTTTTTGATTTATATAAAATAGAGGGATTTTTTATTTGACTATACTTTGGGATAACAATGTCCAGATTCTGCTTGAATTGTAAAAATAATAATAATAAAAAAAACTTTCCCTTTGGCACCGGGATTGATATTACATGTAAAATGTATTACTGGGGTAATTAAAATTTATTAATTTTAAAAAAGGAGAATCTTATGAATCAAAGTAAAATTAAATTTTCATGGTTATTGCTTATTTTT
>Ga0180009_10007695_pt1 | contig 10921 bp, 12 predicted proteins | sample OS_PC_MetaG_FD_123537 | JGI IMG/M metagenome (GOLD analysis project Ga0180009, IMG submission 123537) | Groundwater microbial communities from the Aspo Hard Rock Laboratory (HRL) deep subsurface site, Sweden - OS_PC_MetaG | ecosystem: Environmental > Aquatic > Deep subsurface > Groundwater... | reverse complement strand
TCCGGCGCTCGAACACTTGTGAATTCCCGCGCAGGCGGGAATCCCGGTCGGCAGAGCGATTCGCCTGATCAACGAGGTCCCCGCCTGCGCGGAGACTCACAATGCCGCTACGGCATCCGCCGCCTGACAGTTAGGCGGTTGCAAGCCACGCTTGAAAGTGCCACGCAGCGGCCACAAATCAGCTTTACGCAGGCGTAAACCGCGCCGCCCAGAAGCTGCATAGATCAAGGACAGGAGAACACACATGACCATCAACTTCAAAGACAAGGTTGCTATCGTCACCGGCGCAGGCGGCGGTTTGGGCAAGGCCTATGCGTTGGAACTCGCGCGGCGCGGGGCGAAGGTTGTGGTCAATGATCTGGGCGGCGCGCGCGATGGCACAGGCACCTCTGACGCCGCAGCGCAGGTCGTCGCCGAAATCGAAGCGATGGGCGGCGAAGCGATCGCCAACGGCGGGTCGGTCACCGAATACGAACAGATGGAAAAGATGGTCGCCGATGCCAAGCAAAAGTGGGGCGGCGTCCATGTGCTGATCAACAACGCTGGCGTGCTGCGCGACAAGACCTTCGTCAAGATGGAACCGGCCGACTTTGAATTCGTGGTCAAGGTGCACCTCACCGGCAGCGCCTTTGCCACCAAGGCGTGCTGGGAAACCTTCCGCGAACAGGGCTATGGCCGCGTGCTGATGACCGCGTCGTCCACCGGCCTGTTCGGCAATTTCGGTCAGGCGAACTACGGCGCGGCCAAGCTGGGCCTTGCGGGCCTGACCAAGACGCTGGCATTGGAAGGCGCGAAGTATAACGTGCGCTGCAACACCCTGTCGCCGGTCGCTGGCACCCGCATGACCGAAGACCTGTTCCCCGAAGAAGCGTTCAAGCTGTTCGCGCCGGAAAACGTGGTGCCTGCCGCGCTGTTCCTCGTCAGCGAAGACGCACCGACCAATGCGATTGTTGGCGCGGGCGCAGGCGGCTTCCACTCCTCGTGGACGGTGATGAACGATGCGGTGTGGCTGCCCGAAGGTGAGCGCACGGTCGAAGGCTTTGCCGCGCATTGGGAAGAAATCAACGCCTTCACCAACCTGATCGCCCCGCAATCGGGTAGCGAACAATCGGGCAATATCCTGAAGGCGATGCAGAAAGTAACCGGCACCGGCCCGGGCAGCGCGAGGGGGTAAGCCAATTTCCCCCTCCCCATTGTGGGGAGGGGGAGCTTTTAATCCACCGCCTTCAGCAACCGCCGCTCCATCGGTGCGAGCACGCCCGCAAGGTCGTGCCCGCGTTTCAGCACCTGTCCGTGTTCGCCGAACAGCGTCCACATCCCCTGCTTGCCGCGCAAGGCGGGGCGTTTTTCGACCCGCGCCTGCGGGCGTTCGGCGGTGCGGCGGAACGCGGCGAAGGTTGCGACGTGGCGATCGAAAACCATCGCATAATCGCGCCACTGCCCGGCGGCGACCATCCGGCCATAGAGATCAAGAATGCGCTGCAATTCCGCGCGTTCAAACCCGATTTGCGCTGCGGCGTGACCCGGAAACGCCACCACCTGTCCGGCAAGGCCGGGGATTTGCGCGCCTGTGTTCAATCCGCCGTCCCGCTTTTCAAGGGCGTTTCGCCCTCAACCGGCGCGCTGCGTTCATCCAGCATTGCCTTCATCGCCGCCATATCTTCGCGCAGGCCTGCGATTTCCGCCTCCAGCTTTTCCACGCAATCACGGCGCGGGCGGCCCTGATCGTCGCAGGGGGGATCATCGCAGGGGGTGCCATAGGGGATGAATTCCTTGATCCATTCCTCCGCCGGGACGAGTGTTGATCGCGCCTTCAGCCCGATCATCGTCGCGCCCGCGGGCACATCATCCGTCACCACCGCATTGGCGCCGACGCGGGCGCGTTCACCCACCACAATCGGGCCGATGATCTGCGCGCCCGAACCGATGATGACATTGTCGCAAAGGGTTGGGTGGCGTTTGCCGCCCTTGCCATTGGTCGGGTTGCTACCCCCCAAGGTAACACATTGGTAAATCGTGACATTATCGCCAATTTCGGCGGTTTCGCCAATCACGGTAAAGCCGTGGTCGATAAAGAAGTTCTTGCCGATCCGCGCACCGGGATGAATATCGATTGCGGTCAGCGCGCGCGAAAAATGGTTCACGAACCGTGCGAGGAAATACAGTTTGGCATCGAACAGCCAATGCGCGATGCGGTGCATCCCCAGCGCCAGAACCCCCGGATAAAGCAGGATTTCCCAGCGTGAACGCGGCGCAGGGTCGCGCGCGCGCACTGAATCCAGATAGCTGATCAACGGTTCGAACATGACACCTTTATTCCCATCAAACGGCGCGTGATGCAAATCGCGCCCTACAGCAGACGTTGCTGCTCTGGCCCATGCAAGGCTTCGAGCGCGGCGCGCCACACCGACATGGTGGCGGGCACCTGTCGTTCAAGGCTGATGCGGTCAATCGCTGCGACCAGCGCTTCAATCCCGGCAAAGCTGCGGGTGGTGCGCGGCACCAAGTATTCCGCCGCCCCGTCAGGCAGGCTCAGCCCGCGTTGTTCGGCATGGGCGTGAATCAATGCGCCTGCCATCGCATCGTCGGGCGCGCCAATCGCCAGTTGCAACGATCCGCCGATGCGCGAGGCGAGATCGGGCAAGGCAATGTTCCACCCACCGTTTTCCTCGCCGCCATTGGCAACCAGCAGCAACGCCCCGCCTTCGCGTAACCCGCCTTGCTGCACCGCGTTCCAGCGGTGGAACAGATCGGTTTCATCCGCCTGTTCGGCGTCGTCGATCACCTCAAGCCCGTCTGCCCCCGGCAGGCTCTGCGCCCAGCGGGCCAGCAGCGATTTGCCCGAACGCGGCGGGCCGGTCAGCACGGCGACGTGGAATGGCCAGCGCGCGGGGTCCTGCAACGCCTCGATCACATCGGCATTGGCTGCACCGATCACGATCCGCTGCGCGCCCGCAGGTCCGCGACCAGACAACGGCAAGGCAATCTGCGACGGGTACGGGGTGTTCATCACCGCCAGCGCCTAACGGCTGATGGCGAGCGCATTCGCCCCTCGCCGCACGGTAAACCCGCGCGCTTCGAACGCGGCGGCCAGTTCTTCGAGCGTTCCGGCATAGCTCACGCTCATCACCGACGTGCCGCCAATCGCGGTGCTGGTCACGCCCAGTCCGCGCACACCGGCGGTGCCGCGCACTGCGCTGAGCAGCCCGTCAAACGTGGCGGCATCTGGGGTGGCAAACTGCACTGTGATGGCGCGCACGGTTGCTTCGCCCGGCACAGGGCCGCTGATCGGTAGAGGATTGGTTCCCGGAACAATCCCTGCCGCAGCCGCCGCTGCCGCTGCTTCCTCGCGCGCCTTGATTGCCTGCCCGATCTCGATCAGGCGCTGGATTGCCGGATCAACTTCGCCAGCGCCGCCCAGCCGCAAGGTCGGATCGGGCTTGAGCTTGCCCGCCGCCAGCGCGCCCGAAAAAATGCCGTCGATCCGTTGAACCGCGCGGCCCAGCATTTCCGGCACCTGATCCGGCCCATCAGCCTTCAGCGTGAAAGTTTCGAGCAGGCGGCTGTCAGGGCCATATCGCGCGGTGAAGGTGCCGCTGACCGGCCCGCCGGGAAACTGATGATCGAGCCGGGCAAACGCCATCAGCGCATCGGTTGCGCCATATTGGTCGAGCATACTGCGCCACCATGCGCGGCTGCGGCGGGTCGCCTGACCGAAATTGACCAACAGCGAATCGCCCCCCGCCCCGCTCAGGCGCACGTAATTGATGCGACTGGTGCCGGGATTGAAGTCGGCCCAGGCCTGCTGCCACGGATTGCGCTGTTCAAAGGCAATGAACGCCCCGCCGCTTTCCATCGCCGGGATCAGCAACAGCGGGGCCGACCGCGCCGCCTGCTCCGGGCCGCCAAGATAACTGCCCGCGCGCTGACGATCAAACACCACGCCCAGCGTGGCGATATAGCGCCGCGGGCCCAGCCGTTCGCGTTCGATCACGATCGCGGATACCAGCCCGTCAAGCTGTGCGTCGGGCAGTTTCGGCCCGCCGAGCTTGGCCCATGCCTGCCGCTGCGCCTCACGCCAGCCAACAGCGCGCGCGTCCTCGGCGCTTTTGCCGCTGACATCGACGCTGATCCCGCGCACTTCGATATCGGCGCTGGCAGCGGTGGGCGCGATCCCGCGTTCGCCCGCCACCTGCGCCACCAACGCATAGGCCCCGCCGAGCAAGGCGAACGCCAGCACAGCGCCGCCCAGCCAGCGAGCCAATGGACGGGCGGCATCATGGCCGGGAAGGGGAAGCGTCATGCTCATCGGGGAAATCGCGCGCCTTTTGCCCAAAGGCGAGTGGAATTCCAAGCGCGAAAGGCTAAAGCGGCGTGCATGACTGCCGGGAAAACATCAAATGGCGGGCCGGATGGCTCCTCCTACACCTATGCCGATGCGGGCGTATCGATTGCGGCTGGCAATGCGCTGGTCAAAGCCATCGCCCCGCTGGCCAGGGCCACCGCGCGTCCCGGTGCGACCAGCGAACTTGGCGGATTCGGTGGGTTTTTCGATCCCAAGGCCGCAGGATATCGTGATCCGCTGCTGGTCGCCGCCAATGATGGCGTGGGCACCAAGCTGAAACTGGCGATTGACCATGACCGGCACGATACCGTCGGCATTGATCTGGTCGCGATGTGCGTCAATGATCTGATCGTTCAGGGCGCGGAACCGCTGTTTTTCCTTGATTATTTTGCCACCGGCAAGCTGGAAAACGGGGTGGCCGAGCGGGTGATCGCGGGCATCGCAGAAGGCTGCAAGATCGCCGGATGCGCGCTGATCGGCGGCGAGACGGCGGAAATGCCGGGAATGTATGCGGCGGGCGATTATGACCTTGCCGGGTTCTGCGTCGGCGCGGTCGAACGCGGTGAACAATTGACCGGTGACAAGGTCGCGCCGGGTGATGTGCTGATCGGCCTCGCCTCGTCAGGCGTGCATTCCAATGGCTATTCGCTGGTGCGCAGGCTGGCTGCGGACAAGGGGTGGAAGCTGAACCGCCCTGCCCTGTTCGATCAGGATCAATTGCTGATCGACGCGCTGATCGCACCGACGCGCATTTACGTGGCCAGCCTGCTGCCGCTGATCCGCGCCGGGATGATCAACGCGCTGGCCCACATCACTGGCGGCGGATTGCTCGAAAACATCCCGCGCATCCTGCCCGATGGTGCCCACGCGGTGGTCGATGCCGATCTGTGGCCGCAGCCGCGGCTGATGGCGTTTCTGCAAGCGCAAGGACAGATCGAGCCTGAGGAAATGGCGCGCACCTTCAATTGCGGGGTCGGCATGGTGCTGGCCGTGGCGGCGGACAAGGTGGCCGATGTAACGCAACAGCTTGAGGCGGCGAGCGAAACCGTGCTGCCCGTCGGCCGGATCGAGGCGGGTGACAAAGGCTGCACCGTGCGCGGATCGGCGGAAACATGGTCGGCCAGAAGCGGCTGGAGCGCGACGCATCTTGGCTGAAAAAGCCCGCATCGCCATTCTGATTTCCGGCGCGGGCACCAATATGGCCGCGCTGCTCTATGCCAGCCGCATGGGCGATTGCCCTTACGAAGTGGTGCTGGTCGCCAGCAATGACGCAGCGGCGCCGGGGCTGGCGCTGGCCGCGCTTGAAGGCGCGGCGATCTTCGCCCAATCGCACAAGGGCATGGCCCGCGCGGATCATGACGCGGTGATGGAAGCCGCTGTCAGAGACGCGGGCGCGGATTTTATCGTGCTGGCGGGCTATATGCGCATCCTGTCAGACGGATTTGTGCAACGTTGGGCAGGGCGGATGCTCAATATCCACCCGTCGCTGCTGCCCAAATACAAGGGGCTTGATGCCTTCGCCCGCGCCATTGCGGCAGGCGATAGCCACGCAGGCGCGAGCGTGCATCTGGTCACGCCCGAGCTCGACGCAGGCGAGGTGCTGGCGCAGGCGCGCGTCGCGATTGCGAGCGATGACACCCCCGCAACCCTCGCCGAGCGGGTGCGCTTGGCCGAACATCAGCTCTATCCGCGCGCGGTGACCAACTATGTGTCGCGCTTCATGGACATCGCGGACGAATTCTGATGGCGCCCGCCCGCGATCATCCTCTGGCGCGCGGGCCGTTGGCGCAGCGGGCCAGTGATTTTCTGGGGAAGGCATGGGCCACAGGCTGGCTGCCGCCGCCGAACCTTGATCCCGATGCGTTGTGGGCGCTGGCGGCCAAGCCCTATGGCGCGCGGGCCGAGGCGGTCGAACAGGGCGGGCGCGCGCCCGAAGACGTCTCCGATTTTCGCGAGCGGCTGCAACGCCTGTGTGCGGTGGTTGAGGCCGAAGCCGATCTCAACCCGCTGGGCCGCGCGATGGCGTGGGGGCAGTTGTCGCGCGTGGTCAAGAACCGCCTCGCTTTCGGCGCGCTGTGGCTGAAGCGTCCCAGATTGCTCGAAACGCGCCTCGCCCCGCCGATCATCGTTATCGGCCATATGCGCAGCGGGACAACGCGCATCCACACCCTGCTGGCGGCGGATCCGGCGCATTCGCACACCCGCTATTGCGATGCCTATCACCCGGTGCCCGCGCGGTTCGGGCTGAACCGGGTCAAGGCGGCGGTCGAACTCGCCATGCTCGGCGCGCTCAATCCGTGGATGCAGGCAATCCATCCGATGGCTCCGGGCGCGGTGGAGGAGGAACTGGCATGGATTTCGGCCGCGCTGCACCATTCGATCTACGAATCGCAGTGGCACATCCCGACCTATTCGGCGTGGAGCGAAGCGCGCGACCCTGCGCCGATCTACCGCGAGATGGCACGCATCCTGCGCACCGACGCCGACACGCGCGCGCTGGCGACAAAGCCCCGCGTGATGAAGGTGCCCGCCTTTGCCGAGGATCTGCCCGCACTGCTCACCGCGTTCCCCGACGCCCGGTTGGTGATCGCCCAGCGTGATCCTGACGCGGTGCTGCGCAGCGCGGTATCGCTGGCAGCGAACCAGATGGCGATGCAGTCCGACAGCTGCGATCTTGACGCGATTACAGCGCGCTGGCGCCGCAAGATCGCGCTGCGTGATAAGCGCATGGCCGACACGCTGGCCGGATGGCATGGGCAGGTGACGCGGCTTGCCTTCGATGAATTGAATACCGATTGGGAGGCGGCGATCCGGCGCTGTTACGCCGATCTTGGGCTTGCGCTTACGCCTCAGGCACTGGCGGCAATGCGCAAGCGGATGGCGGCAAGCAAGGGCGGCCTGCACCACGCGCATTCGCAGCAATTGGCGCGCTTTGCCAAGGCGGGCTGACACGGAAAATCCCAGCCAAAAACCCCGCTCGTCCTGAGCTTGTCGAAGGACTGCTTTTACTTTTCCTCGCGCGCGCCCAGGAAAAACCAGAACGGCCCTTCGACAAGCTCAGGGCGAACGGGTGTGGGATATAACGAAAACAGGTGTGGGATATAACGAAAAGGCCACCCCTTTCGGAGCGGCCCTTTGCATTTCATCCGGTCTGAAAAATCAGCCGACGATTTCTTCATCCTTGAAGAAGAACGCGATTTCGATGGCGGCGTTTTCTTCCGAATCCGAACCGTGAACGGTGTTTTCACCGATCGACAGGGCGAGTTCCTTGCGGATCGTGCCGGGGGCAGCGTCCGCCGGGTTGGTCGCGCCCATCACTTCGCGGTTGCGGGCTACGGCGTCTTCGCCTTCGAGCACCTGCACCACCACCGGCTCGCTCATCATGAAATCGACCAGCTCGCCAAAGAACGGGCGTTCGCGGTGCACGCCGTAGAAACCTTCGGCCTGATCGCGGGTCATGTGGATGCGCTTGGACGCGACGACGCGCAGGCCAGCGTCTTCCAGCATCTTGGTAACCGCGCCGGTCAGGTTGCGACGGGTAGCATCGGGCTTGATGATCGAAAAGGTGCGGGTAACCGCCATGATTATGCTCCTGTGGACGTATTTTTATAGGGGATGTTGGCCGCGCCCGTAGATGCTGCGCTGCAAAATGGCAAGCGTCGCGCGCGGTGTTCTCGGCGCCTGCCGTTTTCTTGATCGAGCAAATATGCTATGCAATGCAGCTTGGGGAATTGGGGGGACACATGGAAAACGATTACACGCTATCACGGCGGCGCTTTGCTGGTGCCGCACTAACCGCAGCAGGCATCATTGCGACCGGCGGCATCGCCCGTGCGGCGACACCAGCGCAGACTGCCAGCGGCCCGCTCGGCCCATTCTATCCGATAATGCGTCCAGCCGATGATGATTTCGACATGACCATGATCAAGGGCAATACCGGGCGAGCGTTGGGTCGAGTCATCGAAGTGACCGGGCGCGTGCTCGACAGCCGGGGCAATCCCGTCCGCGGTGCCGAACTGGAATTATGGCAATGCAATGCCGCCGGTCGCTATGATCATCCGGGCGATATTGCCACCGCCCCACTCGATCCGAACTTCCAGGGCTTTGCCCGGCTGATCACCGGCCCAAGCGGCGAATGGCGGGTGATGACGATCAAACCAGCAGGCTATTCGAGCCCGATTGGCTGGCGCACGCCGCACATCCACTTCGACGTGCGTGGTCGCCAGCACCGGTTGATAACGCAGATGTATTTCAGCGAAGACCACGTCACCAACAGCAAGGACGCGCTCTATAACCAGCTTGGCGAGGACGCGATCACCGCGATGGCGACCCAGCAGGCAGCCGACCGCTATCGCTGGGACATCGTGGTGAGCGACAGCTGACGCTGGCGGCGATTACCCGCCGGTCTTGCTGCCGATGATGATCTGCCCGGTGGTTGCATCTTCCTGATTGCCGGTCGCGGTGATCGACAGGGTGGAACCGTCGCTTGCGCGCTCTGCGCCGATCATCAGCGTGCCGTTGGTGTTCATTTCGATCTGGATCGCGAACCCGGCGGCCTTGGCCTGATCGCGGTAATGGGCGATGACCGTGTCGGCGGCGGCGTCTGCCTCGAACATCACCATTGTCCCCTGCCCGCCGGGCTGGTTGACAACGGTGTTGGTGATCACCTTTGATCCGGGAAACAGGCTGAAGCCAGCGGGCAGGCTGACCGGCACATCCGCGCCCGAACGCAAGGTGGCGGTGCCATCCGGCCCTTCGACCGTCATGCTGGTTTCGCCGGTATCCTTGTCGATGGTGTATTCGGCGGTTTCGCCGTCCTCGGTGGTGAATTCGCCCGACGTTTCCGAACTGCCGCAGGCGGCGAGCGAAAATGCCGCGCTGCTTGCCAATACCAATGCCACCTTACGCATCTGCAATCCCCCGTCACATCACGCGCATCAATATCATTGATTCGGGTTGCTGCGGCAAGCCCTCAGCCCTTTTTGACCCCCTCAGCCTTTCTTGACCCAGCGCCCGTCTTCCTGCGTGAAATAGGCGCGTTCCACATCTTCGCGGCCATCCTGCGCGCGCCATGCAGCCCGTGCGGCGGGTGCGGCATCGGGCGGGAACAGCAGGAAGGTGCGGGCAAAGCCGGGGGTATCGCGAAACACCCCGTCGGCAAGGATCAGGTGGCTCGCCCCGTTGCTGGCGGCAGATTCAGCGGACAGCAGGATCGGTTGATCCGCCCCGCCGGGGGCATCGGCCTCACCATTGGCAAGGAAGCTTTCCGGCCCCGCCTGCCACAGCGCGCGGGCAATGGCGGCGCGCTGCGCGGGGTCATCCGAAACCACCAGCAACCGCGCGCCTTCGCCCAACACCCGCTTGGCGATCAGGGCGACGACCTTTTCGAGCGGGTCATCGGTATATTGCCAGAAATCGAGCTTCACTGACTAGGCCCCTTCCCGCTCCGGCACCGATCGGAACAATACTTCACATTGTCCCAATCGCGCTCCCACTTCTTGCGCCATGTGAATGGCAGTCCGCAGGTGAGGCAGGTTTTGGCCGGCAGGTCAGATTTGCTACGCATTTTCGGCATTTCCGGCCTACCACTTTGCTAATTGAGGCCGGAGATGCGCGACCTTAGCCTTCCACCACATCGCGCACGAACTGGTCGAGCAGCCGCGCGCCGTATCCGGTTGCGCCTTTTTCCCACGAGTGCCCCGGCTTGGCCGCCCACACCATCCCGGCAATGTCGAGATGCGCCCACGGCGTGCCGTCCTTGATGAAGCGTTGCAGGAACTGCGCGGCGGTGATCGACCCGGCTTCGCGCGGGCCGACATTCTTGATGTCGGCAATCGGCGAATCGATCAGCTTGTCGTAATTGGGGCTGAGCGGCATCCGCCACAGCTTGTCGCCGCTGGCCTTGCCCGCTGCGGCCAGTTGCCCGGCCAGCGTATCGTCATTGGCGAACATCCCGCCATGTTCATTGCCCAGCGCAATGATCATCGCGCCCGTCAGCGTGGCCAGATCGACGATCCGCGCCGCATCATATTGTTCCTGCGCCCAGTGCAGCGCGTCGCACAATACCAGCCGCCCTTCGGCATCGGTGTTGAGCACTTCGACCGTCTGCCCGCTCATGGTGGTGACGATATCGCCGGGGCGCTGCGCCTTGCCGTCGGGCATGTTTTCCGCAAGGCCCATCACGCCGATGACGTTGGCCTTGGCCTTGCGGCCCGCCAGTGCCAGCATCGCGCCCGCAACCGCGCCTGCACCGCCCATGTCCCATTTCATGTCTTCCATGCCGGGGCCGGGCTTGAGCGAGATCCCGCCGGTGTCGAAGGTGACGCCCTTGCCGACGAACACGGTCGGCTTGTCGCCCTCTGCCCCGCCGTTCCAGCGGATCGCGATCAGTTTCGATTCGCGTTCCGACCCGCGCCCCACGCCGAGCAGCGCGCCCATGCCGAGCGCTTCCATCTCGGCCTCGCCCAGCACGGTGAGTTGCGCGCCGGTGCCCGCAAAGGCTTGCTCGCACGCGGCGACAAAGCTGGCGGGGTAGATGATGTTGCCCGGTTCAGCGACCAGCCCACGGGTGAATTC
>Ga0180009_10007694_pt1 | contig 10922 bp, 7 predicted proteins | sample OS_PC_MetaG_FD_123537 | JGI IMG/M metagenome (GOLD analysis project Ga0180009, IMG submission 123537) | Groundwater microbial communities from the Aspo Hard Rock Laboratory (HRL) deep subsurface site, Sweden - OS_PC_MetaG | ecosystem: Environmental > Aquatic > Deep subsurface > Groundwater... | reverse complement strand
AGTGTCTGCGATGGACCTGTTTGAATTGCCTGGAGAAGTTTCTTAGATGATCTGAACGAAGCGAAGCGGCCGAGGGCCCAATTGTTTGAGCAAAGCGAGTTTTGGGCTCTCAGCGAAGCAAGTTTCAGATCATCTTGAAACGGATCCGCAATTCAAACAGGTCCATTGCAGACACGGGATTTAAAGCTTAACAAAATGGCATTGTCTATTGATTGGGTGTTTATTAAACAGGGTGCCGGTTTTCAAGGCACCGGTTTCATTCCATTGCCAACTTGGCGGCAGATGTCAAAGCCCCGGCTCTATCGGTCTGCTCCCATGGTAATGCCAGGTCTTCCCGACCAAAATGACCATATGCGGCAACTTGCCGGTAAAGGGGACGCCGCAACGCCAAATCGCGAATGATGGCCCCGGGCCGAAGATCAAAATGGTCGAGGACCAGGGCTGTTATCTGATCGTCGGATATCCGCCCTGTGTTGAACGTCTCCACCTTCACACTGACCGGGTGTGACATCCCGATGGCATAGGCCACCTGGATTTCACAGCGATCGGCCAGACCGGCTGCGATAATATTTTTTGCCACCCAGCGGGCTGCATAAGCGGCCGAGCGGTCCACTTTCGTGGGATCTTTCCCGGAAAAGGCCCCGCCACCGTGCCGGCCCATTCCGCCATAGGTGTCCACAATAATTTTACGGCCGGTCAGACCTGCGTCTCCATAAGGCCCGCCGATAACGAAGCGACCGGTTGGATTGGTATGGATCGTCATTGTCTTATCGACCAGTTCGGGTGGCAGCACCGGCATGATCACCTGTTCGATCAGGCTTTCCCGGATCGCGTCCTGGCTGATTTCAGCTGCATGCTGGGCACTGATCAAGACGGTATCGATGCGAACAGGTCTCCCCTGGCTGTATTCAACCGTTACCTGGGTTTTTCCATCCGGACGGAGCCATGGGAGGGAGCCGTTTTTTCGCACTTCTGCCAGGCGGTGGGCCAGCTTGTGGGCCAGAAAAATCGGCATGGGCATCAAAGCCGATGTTTCATTGCAGGCGTAGCCAAACATCATCCCCTGATCACCGGCACCGATGGTATCGATATCGCTGTCGGCGACGCTCCCGATTCTCGTTTCCAGGGAGCGGTTTACACCCTGGGCAATATCTTCAGATTGCCTGGATAAAGAAAGCAGAATACCAGCCGTCTCCCCGTTAAATCCCTTTTTATCGCTGTCGTAGCCAATGTCTGTGATGACGCCCCGGACCAGATCCTCATAACTGATCTGCGCTTTGGTGGTTATTTCACCCAGCAGAATGATAAAACCGGTTTTGGTTGCGGTTTCACAGGCCACGCGGGAGAGTGGATCCTGCGCCAGGCATGCATCCAGCACAGCGTCGCTGATTTGATCACATATTTTGTCGGGATGTCCTTCGGTTACCGACTCCGACGTAAACAGGTTTTTTAATCGATCTCTCATCTCCATTTCCAGATGGATTATGCTGAACTGCAGCATTCGGGTTATCTTTCCGTGGGCAGCATGATGCGGTGCATCCTCCTAAGTTATTGGGTTTTGGAGATCACGTCAACGTGCAATCCATGCTTTTTCCCGCGAACGATCGGCCCTGTCTTACCGGATTCTCCGTTAAAGGACCGCTCTCCCGCTGATCACAACGAAATATGGGAATCGGTCTCGGCAACCATCCGGGTCTGAATTGTCAGGTGATATTCTCATATAAACCACTATCAACCGGGTGAGGCACAACATCGTATAAAAGTATAAAAAAAAGGCAGTAACCGCCTGCTGCTAAAAACAGAATGGCAGTTGCATGCCTTTTTTTCCACAATCATAACCCCAGGGGTCGGCGTACAGCGCAAGATGAGAACATGCGGGCAGGGTTGAAAAATCGGAAAATTCAGTTCCGATTCGGAAGAAATTCGGAATTCTGAAATCAGATTCGCAAATAGAAGCAGACTTCCTTACCGGGCGGGGGCGAATCGCCATGATACATATCCATTTTGATACCCCCATGGGATGTTGAATCTCCTGGCTCACAGCGAGGAGATTCAACATCCCCGGATCTTGTGAAAACTGGCATTTCGATTGCAGGTTTTTCGTTGCAGTCATCTGACCTGAGGAATCAGCCAAGGCATCGTTTCAGGTCAGTAAACTGTCAGTTGGATGATTCAAAATGTAACGGGTTTGAGATGGTCAGGACCTGACCTTTTAAAGTGGAACATTTAAGGTAACTATTCACCTGTATACGCCCCAAAGGTATTGTGTTTCAAGAAACACATGAATCCTCCTGGAGCTCCTGGAAACCCTCCATGGCTTCCAAGGTTCTTGAAACACAATACCTTTGGGGCTGATCGGAAATCGAACTGAATAGATACCATTTAAGATCAAAAGGAAACTGAGGAGGTTGATATGCAACTGACAAAATGGGATCATTTTCGTGAAATGGAGGATTTTTTCAATCAGTTTGGTAAGTCCGTTGGCTGGCCGGCAAGGGGTGACAGAGAGTTGATGGCCTATTCAGACTGGGCTCCTCGGGTTGATGTCATTGAAAACGAGAAGGAATACATCATCAAGGCTGAAATCCCGGATGTCAAAAAAGAGGATGTCAAGGTGACCGTCGAGAGTGGAAATCTGACAATCAAAGGTGAACGGAAACAGGAAAAGGAAGAAAAAAACAAGAAATTTCATCGGGTGGAAAGGCATTTCGGCAGTTTCACCCGTAGTTTCAAACTTCCTGACAATGTGGATGACACCAAAATCGATGCGACATTCAAAGACGGGATGCTGAATTTGAAAATCCCAAAGGCTGAGAAATCCAAACCAAAAGAGGTTGAGATCTCCATCAAGTAGAAATCAAGGGACTGTTTTTGTCGAAAAAAGGTCACGCAGCGAGAGGGGGAGCCGTCGCGGCTGCTCCCTCTTTCAGGAGGGGAATCGGATGTTTAATCGAGGCCTATGGTGACGGCTTATCTTTGATTGGATCGATATCAGTGTCTTTCTCCTGCTTTTTTATCTCCAGACGGACAATCCGGGTTGGTTCCGCTTCCAGGATGGTTATTTGATGATTTCCCAGCAGGAGGGTATCACCTTCCTGGGGAATGATTTCCATAAGCTCCGTCACGACGCCGCCGATGGTATCGGCGCCGGATTCGGGTAACTGGAGTCTGCAGGTTTTAGCGACTTTCTCCTTGGGGCATTCAGCTTCGACCTCAAAGACATCGGGTCCCCGCCGGATAATGGATGGCTGTTCATCGTCAAACTCGTCTTCAATAGATCCCACCAGCTCCTCCAGGATATTTTCCATGGTGATCAAGCCTGAAAAGGAGCCAAATTCATCCACCAGCAGTGCCATCATGGTTTTGTTCTTCTGCAGTGCCACCAGCAGGGAATCCAGATGGATGGTTTCCGGAAAGTAGACCGGTTTTCTGGCCAGGGTAATCAGTTTTTGGATAGGCTCCTCAGCGGTCATCAGCTTGAAGATGTCCTTCACATGCACAATCCCGGCAATATGATCCAGATCCCCCTCGCAAAGGGGAAACCGCGTGTGACCGGACTCTGCAGCATGGAACAGCTTTTCCTCCATTGTCTGTTTCCGGTCGATAAAAACGACCTGACTGCGGGGGACCATATAGCTGCGCGCCATTTTTTCCTCTAGATCCAGGACGTTTTCCATGATGTACCGTTCCCGGATTTTCAAGTATCCCAGATCGGCTGACTGATAAAGGATATGCCGCAACTCTTCCTCGGTGGGTGTTTCACCGTGATCCGCATCGGCCTTTATCCCGATCAGCAGCAGCATGGCATTGCTGCTGGCATTCAGAATCCAGATGAGCGGGGTCAAAACGCTGCAGAAGATCCACAAGGGGATGGATATTGCTTTGACGACACTTCTGTGTCTGCGGATAGCCATGATCTTGGGAACCTGCTCTCCCAGGGTGATATGCAGAAAGGTAATGATTGCAAATGCCGTTGGAAATGCAAACAGGTGCACCATTTTTTCAGGGATTCCCAGCACTTCAAACAACGGTTTCAGGATGTTGGCGACGAGGGGTTCCCCGGTCCAGCCGAGAGCCAGGCTGGCGAGTGTGACACCGAGCTGGCAGGCGGAAAGGTAGGTATCCAGATGATCGAAAATATATTCCAGGGTTTTGGCGATCCTGCCCCCGGACAGGGTCATCATCTTGATTTCGCTGCAACGCAGCTTAACCAGTCCAAATTCGGCGGCTACAAAAAACCCGTTCGCAAACACAAAGAACAGAACCAGGAGCAATTTCAAATAAATATCTTCATTCACAATAGTCTTTTAATGACAGATTCAGGGTCAGGCAGCATAAAAAGAGGTCATCCCGTTTCATTGGTTTGTCGGACCTCTTTCCATGTGGTGGTTCAAAGGGTGGTTCAATCGGATTCTGTTTCAATATCAGGTACCGGTGATGGCAGTCCATTTTTCTGCAGTGACCGGCTGTGCCTGGTTTGAGTTGCCTGGATTTAAGAACCCTGCAGATACTGCAGCCAGCGCTGTTTCCCCCGGCGCCAGCGCTATTCACAGGCAGGATCAGAGATGAGACTGCAGACTGGGTTGATTAAAACACAGGCTATTCAGAATCACTTTACACGCCTTCAATAAAAAGACAAGACCTAAGGCCACTCATTTGCCCGATTATCGACGGAAGATGAGATGGAACCTGTGGTTCCTATTTTATTATCGACGGAAGATGAGATGGAACCTGTGGTTCCTATTTTTGATGCGGGTACCGGGATGGCTGAGGGTACCCTGGGGCTGTCTTTTCCCGGAAGTAACCTTGCGATACCCGGGCCTCACAGTTTCTGGAGTGCCGATATCCGCTTTTCCAGGGGAGGATGGGATGAAAACAGGGCCATGACGGATCCATATCCGGATATTTTGGCGGTTGCCAGTGCCTTGCCCCTGGCATCGGGGGGTAAATGCTGCGCTGATTGAAGTTTGCGCAGTGCGTCGATCATTTTGTGTCTGCCTACCTGTCTGGCGGCCCCGGCATCCGCCCGGAATTCCCGCTGTCTGGAAAACCACATGATAATAAGGGTGGCCAGGATGCCAAAGAGCATCTCAAACAGGATCATCATGCCAAAATAGGCAAAACCCGACATGGCGCCCCCCTTTTCCTTATCATCCCCGCGTAGAAATGTGGAAACGGCAAATGCGGCAATCCGGGCGAAGAAAATGACAAACGTATTCAAAACGCCCTGGATGAGGGTCATGGTTACCATATCCCCATTGGCGACATGGGCCATCTCGTGTGCCAGCACGCCTTCTACTTCATCGGTGTCCATATGCTCCAGGAGTCCTGTGGATACAGCCACCAAGGCACTGTTGCGATTCCAGCCGGTGGCAAAGGCATTGGGCTCCCGGCTTTCATAAATGCCAACTTCCGGCATACCGATACCCAGCTGTTCGGACAGCTCTTGAACCCGCTTGAAGAGCCATGACTCAGTGCGGTTTCCGGGCTGGTCGATGATGTGAATCCCATAGGCTGTTTTTGCCATCCATTTAGAGATAAACAGGGATATGAGCGCCCCACTGAAACCGACGATGGCCGAGAACACCAGCAGGGACTGGTAGTTCAACCCATACGCCGTCAGGTAGGGTTCAACATTGAATATACGCAGCAGAATCGAGATAACGACGATAATCGCCAGGTTGGCTGCCAGGAAAAGTCCGATACGTTTGAACATCTTTACCCCTCTCTTTTTTTCTTTAGAATTGAATCCTCGATCTATATTTGAATCCAGTCATGTCCGATTAGACTCTGGCATCAGTTCCGTGCCCGATATAACGTCTTTTCAGTCGGAAGGATCAACTAACGCCTCTCCTAATCCGCTGAAAAAGTTTTACATCGGACACTTGGTCCAGCTTGCGCGAAAACCTAACCGGACATTGCGGATCTGAATTAGAATTTAACAGCAATTTTAATACCTGAGATGTAACTGTTGGAAAATTATTTTACGATTTTCAACGGCATCTGTCATCGAAAGGGACATCCCACGGGAGAATTGGTCTTTCGGGTACCTGAATGGTCACGCTGAGCCTTTTGCCGGATCGATAGAGGTCAACCTGTATCTTGACCCCGACTTTGAGGTTTTTAACGGTTTCGATATAATTATTCGGATCGCTGAATGATTTGCCGTTTACAGCCGTCACAATATCCCCCCCGAACAGGAACTCTTCGTTGGCAACCTTTATCGGCAGCAGCCCCCCCTGAATTTTGGCAGCTTCAGCTGGACTTCCCGGTTCGACAATTTCAATTAAGAAGCCATCAACCACATCCAGGTTGAACAGATTCTGAATTTCTTTTTTCCGGATCAGCTTCCCCCCGACGCCGATCCAGGGTTTGATGACTCTGCCATCCCGGACCAGCAAGGGGTAAACCGCACTGATAATTGTAGAAGGCAGGGCAAATCCCACATTTTCCGCTCCGACAAAACCGGCCGAATTCATCCCGACCACTTCTCCGCACAGGTTGATCAACGGACCTCCCGAGTTTCCGGGATTGATGGAGGCGTCTGTCTGAATCATCGGTACGGTATAACTCATGGGCGACGTTGGCAGAACACGGTTGACGCCGGAGATGATTCCCCGGGTAACCGTCTGGCCCAACCCGAGTGGGAAGCCAATGGCCAGGACCTCAACACCGTCCTGCTGCTCGTTTTCGTCGGCCAGGGGAATCGTGGTCCACCCATTTCCGGGCAGCTCGATTTTCAGCACCGCCAGATCCAGCTGGGGGTCCAGTCCCACCAACTGGGCCACAATTACCTGGCCTTTATCGAGCGTTACCATAATGGCTTGTTTTCCAAAGACAACATGGGAATTGGTCAGGACAATACCGGCTTTATCCACGATAAAACCCGACCCGAGCGTGGTCCGGTCGAAAAAGGATCGATGGCGGTGGCTGTGATTGAGACCACGGCTGGTGCAACTTGCCGGTAGAGATCCGGAATGGATTGTTGACAGGTTTTTTGTGCCAGAATCGGGATTGGCAGGAGAAAAGTAACCCCCAGCAATAACCCGATGGTCTGGATGGTTTTTTTTAATTTTTCTTCCATGGTAACCTTTTCTTGTTTCCCGACTTGATTGAGACAGCCGGACACCCGCCTGTGAGCCGACTGTCGGGTATTATGACGCAGCCGCCCGGGACCAGGCCTGCGAAGGCCTGGTAAGGAGGCACTCGGCAAGCCGGTCCGGATCTTCCTGCCCCTGGAGCGATGTCACGCCCTGATTCTTTTGACCCAGCGGATCAATTCACCCACCCAGAGAACGCTTGAGGTGCCACCGAAAACGACGACCCAGTCTTTCAGGGAAAGGGGAACTGTGCGAAACATCTCTCCTCCCCACTGCACGATGGCAAACTGACCTGCCAGAATGACAGCTGCGACCAGCAGGAAGAGTCTGTTCTGAAAAAGCCCTTTCAATGCTGAATGGGTTTGTCCCAGGCAGCGGGCGTTGAACAGGTTCCAGAACTGGAGCAGCACAAAGGTGGTGAAAAACAGGGATATTTCATAGTCGGTCACCTGACCGTCTCTTTGAATATGGACCAGATACCAGACCAGAAAACCGAAAAACGCAGCGGCAGTCAGAAGGATCTGCATCGCCATGGACCGGGTGACGATAAAATCGCCTGGATTTCGGGGCGGGCGATTGAGGACGTTTCTGTGGGGAGGCTCCGTCGCCAGGGCCAGGGCAGCGAAGGTGTCCATGATCAGGTTGACCCAGAGCATCTGGATGACCGTCAGCGGCAGCTTGATGCCGATAAAGGGACCCAGAAACGCGATGCTGAGCGCTGCCACATTGATGGTCAACTGGAAGAGGACAAATCGCTGGATGTTTTCATACAGGGAACGGCCCCACATGACTGCATTGACAATACTGGTAAAGGAATCGTCCAGCAGGATGATATCACTGGCTTCCTTGGCCACGGCGGTCCCTGATTTGCCCATAGCCAGTCCCACATCAGCATGATTCAGGGCGGGTGCATCGTTGGTCCCGTCCCCGGTGACCGCTACGACCTGATTGGCTTTTTGCAGTAGTTTGACAACCCTCAGTTTATCGAGTGGCCGGGCTCTCGAAAGGACCTTCATCTTCATCGCGGCCAGCTCTGCCTGACTGTCGTCCAGTGCGCCGAATTCAGGTCCGGTCAGAAAGCAGTCGGGGGTTTCCTGTGCATCCACCAGTCCTATCTTGCGTGAGATTTCTCTGGCTGTTTCTGCGGTGTCTCCGGTGATCATCTTCACCATGATACCGGCTTCACGGCAGGCCTGAACAGCGGCCGGCACGTCTTCCCGGACAGGATCTGCGATGGCAGCGAAGCCAAGCCAGCTTAACCCCACCGCGGCATCTTCCAGGGCGGTTTCAGGTGATTCCCCCTCCGCTTCGCCGTAAGCAAAGGCCAGGGTCCGCATACCCCTGGACTGATAGGTTTTGAGACGGGCATGCAATTTTTCCTCGTACTCACTGATGGGTTCCGGACCATTCGGGGTCAGGATCTGACTGCAAAGCGCCATGACGATCTCGGGCGCCCCCTTGACGTGAAGAACCTGTTTTCCGGTGATTTCAGAGATTCCCATCGTTCCCATGAATTTTCTTTCCGTAGTGAATGTCCATTGGCGGATGACAGGGAAACTGCTGCGAACGGCCTGGTAATCGACGCCTTGTTCTTCCAGCCAGAGCAGCAGGGATCCTTCGGTCGGATTTCCGATGGGTTCTGATGGGTGTCCTTCGGTTCGGCTCAACTGGGCAGTGGTATTGCCAGAGATGGCTTCCGCCACCAGTATCTCTCCAAACCCCTCTTCTTTATCTGTAAAAGCGCCCTGGGGCAGAAAACTGAAATGGACATTCTGGACCTTCATTTTATTCTGGGTCAGTGTCCCGGTTTTATCCGAACAGATCACCGTAGCTGCACCGATGGTTTCGCAGGCATGAAGATGGCGGACCAGGTTATTGGCAGCAGCCATTTTCTGCATACTGTAAGCCAGGCTGAGGGTGACGCTCATGGGCAGACCCTCGGGAACGGCAACCACAATGATGGTGACGGAAATCATGAAATAGCGCAGGAGTTCAAGCCCGACATGGGGCGGGATCCAATCGGCCGGACTGGGTGGGATAAGCCCGAAAAAAGTCCCTGGAACCCAGGCAACAGCAAAAAAAACAATCCCCAACCCCACGGTTTTCAACCAGGCACCCGGGCTTTCCACCTCCAGCCAGGCAATCCGTGGCAGCGGTTTTCCTATAACCTCCAACCCATCAAAAATCATGGGGACCCATACTTTCATCATGGCCAGCAGAACGCTGAGGGAGAGCACCAGGATCAACATCCACTGCTGGGAAGAGAGCACCAGTTCCCCTTTGATCCCGGATCTTGCTACCAGGGCGGCATATATGGTCACCGCCACTGTAAACCCTACCAGACCGATGATTTTACTGAGTCTTTCCAGTTGCCTGTTCAGCGGTGTTTTCTCATCTGTCACCTCGGCCGCCGCCCTGGCGGCCTGACCGATTTCAGAACGGTCTCCGACAGCAGTGATTTCAATATACCCGTACCCATCCCTGACAAAAGATCCACGCAGGAGCTTATTGAGGGGGTAGGCGTTTTCAGCGGCATGAGGCAGGTGAGGGTCCAGGACCTGTTTGTGAACCGGGGCCGACTCCCCGGTCATCCGGGATTCGTCCACCTGCAGGGAAATTGCCTCCAGAATCGTCCCGTCCCCGGGGATCTCCTCTCCGGTCTCCACAAACAGAATATCACCGACCACCAGGTCTCTACGCGGGATGGAGACAAAATTCGAATCTCTGATCACTTTGGCGGGGATATCGTCACTGACTTTGTTCAGCACATCAAATTTCTGACCGGCTGCGTACTCGTTCAGGAAAGCAAGGGTTGTCGACAGCAGGATCGCCATGACAATTCCGATCCCCTCAATATAGTGGCCATCGACGATGCCAACCCCGACAGCCAGAAAGGCGGCGATGACCAGGATCCGGATGACCGGATCCTCGAATTTTTTCAGATACTGCTTCCACCACGGATCCCTTCTGGGAGGTGTCAACAGGTTCGAACCGTGCTTTTTCCGGCTGGCTTCGACTGCCTCCGGGAGCAAACCGATATAGGACTGCCTTTTTTCATCCTTCACTTCTGACGACATTATCTGTCTCCTGTTTAAGCTGCGTGTGGGAGGTCCTGACTCACTGGGATTTCATGTGTGGTGATGGTGATGTTGCTGTGTACCGCGCTTCGTTTATAGCCATCCCTGCCAGGGAATGCCAGCTGGCACGCGCTCTTCCCGCGGAATGGTTCAACCGGGACCGGCCGCCGGCATCTATTTTTTCTTCATCACGGCCCGCCAGCCCGTTAATGGGGTGTTGATCGGTCTCAAATCCCGATTGACATCCCTGACCTGTTCGGTAACATAAAAAGCGGCCGGATCGGTTTGCATGATTCTGGGAATGATTATTTTGAGATCCCGTCTGCGACAGACCACATACAGCTCCGTCACGGGTCCCATCATCCCTTCCCCGGTAAAGGCAGTGGTTCCCAGGTAAAGTTGTCTGAAGGTGTCTATCAGCTCCAGCGCTCGGGTCTTGGTAAACACTTTCAGGATAATCGGTCCGAAAGCCAGTTCCCGCTCCACCAGGATCCCGACCACATTACCGGTAGCAAATCCAAGGGCAAAAAATACAACCAGGATCGGCGATTCCTGAATTTTCTGGATCACCTGGTTGATCACCAGAATCCAGATGGTCACTTCGCAGGTCCCCAGAATAAAAGAGAGCAGCAATCTTCCCTGAACCGTGACGATTGTGCGGACCGTCCCCAGACTAACATCAATTATTCTGGCTCCGAATACGAGGAGTCCGGTCAGCAGTATTGTCATATCCATTCATCAACCT
>Ga0180009_10007693_pt1 | contig 10922 bp, 8 predicted proteins | sample OS_PC_MetaG_FD_123537 | JGI IMG/M metagenome (GOLD analysis project Ga0180009, IMG submission 123537) | Groundwater microbial communities from the Aspo Hard Rock Laboratory (HRL) deep subsurface site, Sweden - OS_PC_MetaG | ecosystem: Environmental > Aquatic > Deep subsurface > Groundwater... | reverse complement strand
CCGCGTCTATGCCAGTGACGATATTCCCGCCTCCCCCGATGATGAGGATATGCGGGACTATTTTCTGGGCAAGCGCCCCAGCGGAGCGACCACCGACTCCAAAGTTGATCTGGGCATGATTGTGCGCGATATCGAGGAACTGGTTGTGCTGAATGACGAGGCACACCATATTCACGACCCTCGCATGGCCTGGTTCAAATCCATCGAGGACATCCACAACCGCCTGAAGCAAAAAGGGGCCGCCCTCTCCCTGCAAGTGGACGTGACCGCTACGCCTAAGCATAATAATGGCGCAATCTTTGTGCAGACCGTGGCCGACTATCCGCTGGTAGAAGCAATCTTGCAAAATGTGGTCAAACACCCTGAGATACCCGATGCCCCCAGCCGTGCCAAGCTGACGGAGCGGCAGAGTGCCAAGTTCACCGAGAAATACTCTGACTATATTAACTTGGGTGTGATTGAATGGCGTAAGGCCTACGCCGAACATGAAAAGATGGGGAAGAAGGCCATCCTTTTCATTATGACCGATGACACTAAAAACTGCGATGATGTGGCCGAATATCTGCGGGCCACCTATCCGGAATTTGCCGATAAAGACACCGTGCTGGTCATTCACACCAAAAACAACGGCGACATTTCCGAATCGACGTCTGGCAAGAGCAAGGAAGAGTTGGATAAGCTCCGTGAGCAGGCCAATACTATTGATGGATTGGATAGCCCCTATAAGGCCATAATCTCTGTCATGGTGCTCAAAGAGGGATGGGATGTGAAAAATGTAACCACCATTGTGGGACTACGCGCCTATTCCGCTAAGAGCAATATTCTCCCCGAACAGACCTTGGGAAGGGGATTGCGCAAGATGTATCCGGGTGCAGTGGAAGAGTATGTCAGCGTGGTCGGGACGAACGCTTTCATGGACTTTGTCGAATCCATTCAGGCCGAGGGCGTAGTTCTGGAGCGAAAGCCCATGGGCGAAGGTACGCAGGCAAAAACACCGCTTATGATTGAGGTTGATGACAATAATGTTAAAAAAGATATTGAGGCGCTTGATATCGAAATACCGGTCATGACCCCTCGCATCTATCGGGAATACAAGAAACTTAGCGACCTGAACATGGGGGCATTCAATCATCAACGCGTGACTTATCGGCAGTTTAGTGAGGAAGAGCAACGGGAGATTGTTTTCAAGGACATTACGACAGGGGAGGTAACGCATACCACCATATTAGATACCGCGGGCATCGCGGATTATCACAGCGTAATCGGCTATTTTTCACAGACCATCATGAAGGATTTGCGACTTATCAGCGGCTACGATGTTATTTATGGCAAGGTGAAGTCATTTATTCAGACGGAGTTGTTTGACCGGACGGCAGATTTGGAAAGCCCCAATACCATGCGTAATCTGTCGGAATTGGTTGCAAGCAAAACTATTATTGAAACATTTAAAAAGGCTATTAACGAGCTGACTGTGCGGGACAAGGGGGATGCTGAAATCCGCGACACCATCAAGCTACGGCAGACGCGCCCCTTTGTAACTAAGGAACAAGGATATCTCGTCCCTAAAAAAAGCGTCTTTAACCGAATAATTGGTGACAGCCATTTTGAACTCATATTTGCCGGCTTCTTGGAAGACTGTGAGGATGTTGTTTCTTATGCCAAGAATTATCTGGCTGTACATTTCAAGCTGGACTATGTAAATGCAGACGGCGATATCTCTAATTATTATCCTGATTTTCTGGTCAAGCTATCAAACAAACATATTGTTATTGTTGAAACCAAAGGGCAGGAAGATTTGGATGTGCCGCCTAAGATGGCACGGCTTAGCCAATGGTGCGAGGATATCAACCGAGTGCAGAGCGACGTGGAGTATGACTTTGTTTATGTAGATCAAGAGAGTTTTGAGAAATTCAAACCAACTTCATTTAGGCAATTGGCTGAGGGTTTCAAAGAATACAAGGAGCATTAATTCCCCCCTTAGTTTTCCCGGCCATTTCATTTTTAGGATTGGAATAGGTTGGTTGAGGGAAGAAGCCTAAAACTGTTTGAGTGTAAGGAAACTGGATTCCGCATCAAGCATGTCCTCGAATGCTTTAATCGGGGATGCGGAATGACAGCAGAAGGGAAAGGGGGATTTTGCGATCTCCCCTTCCCTATTTTGCCGATTCCATTATCTCGGCAAAATTTTTGAAGAGATAGTTAGCGTCGTGCGGGCCGGGGGAACACTCGGGGTGGAACTGCACGGAAAATACGGGGAGGGATTTATGTTTGACCCCTTCAACCGTTTTGTCGTTCAGATTTATATGGGTCATCTCTAGACAATCGGGAAGGGTATCGGGATCGACCGAAAAGCCATGGTTCTGCGAGGTTATATCTATCTTTCCGGTCTTGATATCCATAACCGGCTGGTTTCCCCCCCTGTGCCCAAACTTAAGTTTGTATGTCTTGGCCCCCATAGCCAGAGCCAGAATCTGATGACCGAGACAGATACCGAATATCGGTTTTTTGCCAATCAGTTTTTTAACCTCTTCAATGGCGTAACCAACCGCATCAGGGTCGCCCGGGCCGTTGGATAGAAAGATACCGTCGGGATTCATCTCCAAAACCTTGACAGCCGCGGTGTTGGCCGGGACAACGGTAACATCACACCCCTCATCAACCAGCCATCTTAAGATATTCCTCTTTATCCCAAAATCATAGGCCACTACTTTATATTTCGGCTTAGGTCCCTTGGTATAACCTTTATCGAGATGCCATCCCCCCTCGTCCCACTTATATTCTTTGCTGCAGCTAACCTTAGAGACCATGTCGACCCCCTCCATCTGAGGACATTTGGCCAGTTTGGCCAGGAGGCTTTCTTTGTTGAAATCTATGGTGGAGATAATCCCATTCAGAGCCCCGGCGTTTCTGATATGTTTGGTTAGGGCGCGGGTGTCTATTCCCTGGATAGATACAATATGGTTATTCTTCAAATATTGGTTAAAGTCGAGGGTAGACCTCCAGTTGCTGACTATCCGGCTCCCTTCTTTGACTATAAAACCGGAGGCGACCGGGGAAACAGATTCTATATCTTCCTCATTAACCCCTGTATTTCCGATTAGGGGGTAGGTCATGGTGATAATCTGCCCCTTGTAAGAAGGGTCGGTAATCACCTCTTGGTAGCCGGCCATACTGGTACTAAAGACACCCACCCCCATCGTCTCCCCCTCTGCCCCGTATGAGAGCCCCTCAAATGTCTTGCCGTCGGCCAGAACTAAAATTGCTTTCATTATTTCCTTAATCCTTCGTATTATCCCTTATCCAGCCGAGGTAATCGTCTGTCCCGGCTACTATCGGGACAGCCACTATTTGCGGCACCTCATAGCTGTGTCTCTCTCTGATATAATCGGCCACCTCACCAAAGAGTTTCCTTTTCGTTTTCAGGGTCAGAAGATACTCCTCCTCCCGGCAAATATCCTCTTCCCAGCGGTAGGTTGATTCAATAGAAGTAGTAATCTGCGAGCAGGAGACCAGTCCGGTATCAACCAGTCCGGCACCTATCTCCCTCGCCTCTTCTATGGTTGAGGTTGTTACATGTATTTCAATAAATTCTTCCATTTGACCTGTTTTTTATAAAAATAAGAACCACGATAGTTTATCATGGGGAGCCGTAAATATTAAATAGAAGGCGCCATTATTGATTTACTATCCTCCACCTCACCAATCAGGTCATACTCTAGGGCCTCGGTTATCCTTGTCCTTACAATTTGCCCCCTTTCGACCTGGCTCTTTTCCAGATAGACAACCCCATCCACCTCGGGGGCCTGCCCTGCCGTGCGGCCGGTAATAAGAAAATCCCCCTCATCACTCAACCCCTCCACTAAGACATTTTGATAGCTCCCCACCAAGGACTTATTCTTTTTAAGTGATATCTCCCGCTGTAGAGACATGATGGTCTCTCTCCTCTCCTCCTTCACCTCTTCGGGGATTTGCCCCTTCATCTTGGCTGCGGGGGTTCCATCCTCCTGCGAGTAGGCAAAGACACCGAGATGTTCAAATGACTGCTCCTCTATAAATTTAAGGAGTGTTTCAAACTGTTTCTCTGTTTCCCCCGGAAATCCAACCATAAAGGTAGTACGGATTGATAAGCCGGGGATTTTATCCCTGAGCATCTTCAGCTGCCTGCCGAGGGTCTGCTCATCCCCGCGCCTCCCCATGGCCTTAAGGATATCTCCGTGACAATGCTGGAGGGGAAGGTCGAGGTAGCGGCAGACTTTATCCCTGTTTAATGTTTCGATTAGTCTGTCATCTATAAACTGAGGGTGGGTATATAAAAGACGTATCCAGGCAATATCGTCTATGGAGGCGAGTTCCTCTATGAGGCGGTTTATTCCACCGGCAACCCCGATATCCAAACCATATTTTGTGTTGTCCTGGGAGATGATATTCAGCTCCCGGACACCCTGGGCGGCCAAGGTTTTGGCCTCGGTGATTATCGATTCCAGCGGCCTGCTCCTAAAGTCTCCCCTGATCTCAGGGATGGCACAGAAGGTGCATCTGTTGGAACATCCCTCCGATATCTTGAGATAGGCATAGTGGGAGGGGGTGGTTATGAGACGTTTCCCTCCATAGTCAAACCTCGGCCCTCTGACCAGATTTCTTTTATCCGCCTCCCCTTCTATTATCTCTACTACCCTTTTAAAATCGCCTGCGCCGACTATGTGGTCAATCTCAGGGATGTCATTTTCCAATTCTCCCCCATATTTCTGAGACAGACAGCCCATTACTATAAGCTTCCGGCAACGCCCCGATTCCTTATATTGAGCCATTTCAATTATGGTGTTTACAGATTCTTCTTTGGCCGGGGCGATGAAACCGCAGCTGTTTATAATAATTATCTCCGCTTCATCCTGTCTGTTGGTCAGGGTATATCCCCTTTGGGTCAGTTCTCCCAAAAGCATCTCACTGTCGACGGTATTTTTGGCACATCCGAGAGAGATAAGCCCTATGGTTTCTTTCATTTTTATTCCGCATTGTAAGATTGTTTTGACACTATTCTATAGTGTGGGGCGGGGAGAGCAAGATTAATATATAAATCGGCCCAAAATAAGGGGGATGGGAACTACATCTTGACACTGATACAGACTCTCTTTAGAATCGAGATATCAGCCGGTTACCTTCTTACTCCACCCTTAAACATTCAAAGGATTCTCATGCCGGAAAAAAGATTTAGGGCCATAGTTTCGGGAAAGGTGCAGGGGGTCTGCTTCAGGGCCTCTGCTGAAGATGAGGCCTGCCTGCTGGGCCTTAGGGGGAGGGTCCGCAACATGAGTGACGGCTCGGTCGAGGTCATCGCTGAGGGGGAGGAGGAGAAACTGGCCCGGTTATTAAAGTGGCTTCATCATGGCCCTGCCGGGGCGGCTGTTCGGGAGGTTAAAACTATCCGGGAAGAACCAACCGGAGAGTATGACGATTTTAAGATAGCCTACTAACCAGATGGCCCTTTTCTTAAACCAATTCTAAAGAATGGTCTTGGACATACCCCGATTATATGTGGGATGATACGATAGCGCTCTTTAACAGATGGAGGGCTGAGTATATAGAGGAGATGGATGGCCTCTAATATTCCCCTCCCATTTCCTTTTAAGCAGATGAAAGATATTGTAACGCAGGTCAGAGAAACTATCAGGAGGGAAAAACTTCTAACCGGCGGGGAGAAGGTTTTGGTTGCCCTTTCGGGGGGAGCCGATTCTATCGCCCTCCTCAACCTACTCAATACGCTTAGTGGTGAGTTTAATATATCCCTGGCCATTGCCCACCTTAACCACTCTATTCGGGGAGACGAGGCGGATCGGGACGAAGAGTTCGTCAAAAGGGTAGGCGGCCAAATGGGGGTAGAAACCTTCACCGATAAAATCGACGTTCCCAAATATCAGAATGAGCATGGCCTATCGGTTGAAACAGCGGCCCGCGAGGTTAGATATAAATTTCTCCAGCGCATAGCTAAAAAGATTGGGGCAGGTAGAATAGCCACCGGACACTCCGCCGAGGATCAGGCTGAAACGGTTTTGATGCGGCTTCTGCGGGGATCCGGGGCGGGGGGGCTAAGCGGAATCCCCGTGGTCAGGGGGAAGATTATAAGACCCCTGATAGATGTCAGACGCCATCAGATTATAGAACTTCTGAGAGGTCAGGGGATTGAGTATATAGATGACTCGACCAATCTCGATCTATCAATGACCAGAAACAGGCTAAGGCACGACCTTATTCCAAAGCTGATTCAAGACTACAATCCGAATATCGTAGAGACCCTCAATTCTACCGCCTCACTGAGCCGGGGAGAGGATGACTACCTTGAGACTATCGTCTCTGAGGAGATTAAAAGGGTCACCCAGGCCGAGGGGGCAGGTTTTGTAGAATTTAATCTGGCCTCCTTTACGCCCCTGCATATTGCCATCCGGAGGAGACTGATAAGGAGGGGGATTGAGGATGTCAGGGGAAGTCTGCTCGGTATCGGCTATTCACATATAGAAGAGATATTAACCCTGATAGATTGGTCAGATTCCCCCAAGAGTATAGACCTCCCAGCGGATATTATCATCCACATCAGGTACGGGAGAATGGGAATATATGCCAGGGAATCTCTTCCCGCCTATCCCGGCTTTGAGAAAGAAATCCAGATTCCGGGAGAAACTATAATCCCTGAAATTGGCCTGAAGGTGTCGGCTGAGATTATTTCAGGGGGCACTTCTTCCCCTCTCGACAACGATGAGAGAGGGCTTGAACAGATATTTGATATCGGCCTAGCCGAGAAAGGGTTGACCGTCAGAAACAGGAGAGACGGAGACAGATTCTCCCCGAACGGGATTGTGGGGAGCAAAAAGATTAAAGATTTTCTTATCGACAAAAAGGTCTGCCGCGAGGAACGTAATGGCATCCCGATATTTGTTTCGGGAAAAGATATTGTCTGGATTGCAGGATATCGCCGGTCGTCTGTCGGGGTGGTTAAGGATATAGAAAAGGGGGGCATCCGTCTAAGGATAACCCCCCTATAATACGAAGTTGCCTTCAAACGCTAACTGCGTTGGCTTCGTCGCTTCCTCCTTGCCGCCTTGTTATCATTTTTAATGCAATTTCGTATAAAGTCTATTTGTTGCGGACGGTGAAGGCGAGGAAACGGGTACTCCTCCCATCTCTTAAAAGAATGGTTATTGTGTCTCCATCCTTTATGTTAGCAATCGCCTTGTTAAAATCATCAACCCCCTTTATGTTGCTCCGGTTTATCTGATATATAATCTGCCCTTCGCTGACTCCGGCCATATAGGCTGAACTGTTCCGGTCTACCGAGGAAACAATAACCCCGTCTAACGATTTTAGTTGGAGGCTTTGGGCAATCTCAGGGGTAATCTTCTGAACGGAAATCCCTATCTTTGATTCAGTCCTTTGGGCCTCTATGGAGGGCTCATCATCTTTGAGTTCCCCTATCTCGACACCTATTGTCTTCTTTTTACCGTTCCTTATCAGGGTAATCGAAAGTTTATTGTTCGGCTTCGTCTCGGCTACCGCCTTACTCAGGTCTGTGGCCTTATTTATTTTTTTACCCGCAAACTCAATGATAACATCTCCCCTCTCTATCCCCGCCTTGGCTGCCGGGCTATCTTCCACCACATCGCCCACCAGGGCGCCGTTATTGGTTTTCAGACCGAATGCCTTTTGCATCTCGGGGGTAATCTCCTGAATCGCTACACCAAGCCAACCCCTGGTGACAACCCCCCTTATCTTTAGATCTTCCAAGACATTCTTGGCCATATTGATCGGGATGGCAAAGCCTATCCCTATGTTCCCATTTCCGCCAGCGGTAAATATAGCCGAGTTGATACCCACAACTTCCCCCTTGGTATTATATAGAGGCCCTCCACTGTTGCCCGGGTTTATAGAGGCATCGGTCTGGATAAAATTATCGTACGGCCCCTGCCCTATCATTCTCCCCTTGGCACTGACTATACCGGCGGTGACGGTATGTCCCAATCGAAAGGGATTGCCTATGGCCAGAACCCACTCACCAACCTCAAGGGCATCCGAGTCACCCAAGGTTGTGGCTGGGAGTGCTTTCTTAGGTTCAACCTTGATAAGGGCAATATCTATCTTGGCATCACTCCCGATCATCTTGGCATCGTATTCGGTCCCATCTGAAAGGGTGACCTGAATTTTATCCCCCTTGCTGACCACATGACGGTTGGTAAGAATGTATCCATCCTCGCTTATGACAAAGCCTGAGCCGAGAGATTGCCTCGGTCGGCTGCTGTTGGGCATCTCCTCAAAGAACTTATCGAAGAATTCCCAGAAGGGATCGTCGCTCCTCCGGTTATTAGGAAAACCTTCGAAGGGGTTTTGCTGAGGTGTCTTTACGATGGATGTTGAGCTTATATTGACAACAGATGGATTTGACCGTTTGACAATGTCTACAAATGAAGGCATTCCGGCCAAACTGCCCGGCTGTAACGGGACAGGGATCGTCGGCTCTTTGGCCACAGCTCTATCCTCGTATAGACCAAATACATTGTCCGTATATCTACTTATAAATCTCGCCAGCAAAAGGCTGGTGGTAAGTATCACCACCCCCATGATAATAACTACTAATGTCTTTGAAATAGGTTTTTCCGTTTTCACTTCTTTTCCCCCTTATATCTGTTTACAATTTAGGTTACACGTGAGCCGTCATGTAACATTTTAATTTACGCTTGGCCAGGTGTCATGATAGGTCGGCCATCTTTCCTTTTAAGGAGATTACTCTATCGATTGCATTCTCAATCTTAGCGCTCCACTTATCCCCTTTTCCGTAGAGGTCTCTCACCTTATCCAAGGCAGCCAACTGATTCTCCAAGATATGGCAGGAGAGAAATATATCTACCCCTGCCCCAATCCCCAGTTCAACCGTTTCTCCTATCGTCCACCCTTCCGATATCCCCTTCATCTCAAGGTCGTCAGTGATAATTACCCCCTTAAATCCGAGCTCCTCTCTTAATATTTCATTAAGAATTATCTTTGATATGGTAGCCGGATATTGAGGGTCAACCTGCGGATAAATAACGTGGGCGGTCATGATGGCCGCAAGACCAGCATTAATAGTCTTTTTAAAAGGTAGAAGATCATTTTGGGCCATTTCCTCTCTTCCCCTATTGTCAACGGGAAGTGTCAGGTGGGAATCTTCAGCCGTGTTCCCATGTCCCGGAAAATGTTTCCCTACGGCTATTATTCCCTTCTCCCCAAGGCTATCTATAACTATCTGCCCCAGCTCAGCTACGAGATTGGGATTGGGGCCAAATGACCTGTCCCCTATTATAGGATTATCACTGTTTATATCTATATCCAGGACAGGGGCCATATCCATATTTATACCTACCCCGCGCAGTTCTTCCCCCATCATCAGAACGCTCTCCCTAACTGCCTTCTTATTATTCCCTTGGGAGGCTAAATCTCTGTAGGAACTGTACTGCCTAAATGGGGGGGGAAGACGGAAGACACGTCCCCCTTCTTGATCTATGGCTATAAGCAGGGGGAGGTTTGGATTTCTCTCCCTCCCCGCCTCTTTTAGAAGACCGCAAAGGTTGGCCAGCTGGGACGGAGATTCAATGTTGCGTCTAAATAGGATAACCCCCCCTATGCCTTCATCAATAATCATCCTCCTAAGGTTGTCGTCCACCTCTTTCCCTTGAAAGCCAATCATTAACATCTGGCCTACAAGTTTATTGTATTCAGTCTTTTTTGGGGCCATTAAATTATCTTTATAATAATATAAACAAAGAGTTATCTATAATTAATTGACAAGCGTAGGTAATCATTCTAACATCTAACAATGGTTATTGAACAGGCAAAAAAGGTATTAAGAGTTGAAGGGGAATCTATATTGGCCCTTGTGGATCGCATCGACAATAAATTCGTAGAGGCGGTTGACATATTAAACGCCTGCGAGGGACGTGTTGTTGTCACCGGTATGGGCAAGTCCGGTCTGATAGGAAAAAAGATTTCCTCAACCCTCTCAAGCATCGGGGTTCCCGCCTTCTTCCTCCACCCGGCCGAGGGGATACATGGTGATCTCGGTATGTTGGCCAAGAAGGATGTTGTTATAGGCATATCGAACAGCGGCAAGACGGCCGAGCTGCTAAATATCCTCCCCGCCATAAAGAGGCTGGGTCTTAAACTTATCTCTCTGACGGGGGGACTCGATTCCCCATTGGCCAAAAAGAGTGATGTCGTCCTTGATGTCTCGGTAGCCGAAGAAGCCTGCCCTTGGGATATGGTCCCGACCAGTAGTACTACCGCAGCTTTGGCTATGGGGGATGCCCTAGCTGTTGCCCTTATGCACAAGAAGGGGGTTAAGCCGGAAGACTTTTCACTTCTCCACCCGGGAGGAACCCTCGGCAAGAATATACTTATAACGGTCGACGACCTGATGATATCGAGCCAAGACCTGCCCCTAGTATCGCCTGACACCCCATTCAAAGATCTGGTGAGAGAGATAACCAAGAAGAAAAAGGGGGTGGCCATTGTTGTTAATCAGGCCGGGAAATTGTTGGGGATTGTTACCGATGGAGATATAAGAAGGCTCTTTGGGGGGGATCTGACCGACCCAACCTCTTTAACCGCCGGAGACATTATGCATAAAGACCCGCAGACCATTGAGGGGGACGCCTTGGCGGCTAAGGGTCTACGTATTATGGAGGAATTTTCCATCACTTCTCTCATCATAATCGACGGAGAAGGCCGTCCGGAGGGACTCATACATCTACACGATATTCTAAAGTCAGGGATAGTTTAGTATGTTGTCAACAAATAGAATTGTCCGGTTTTGTAGCAAATAAACTGTCCTGTTTGCAGCTACTTGATATTAAGCGGCTTTCTTATCAGAATTGTTGACCTCCTTTCCCTGTGAATTATATGTT
>Ga0180009_10007692_pt1 | contig 10923 bp, 10 predicted proteins | sample OS_PC_MetaG_FD_123537 | JGI IMG/M metagenome (GOLD analysis project Ga0180009, IMG submission 123537) | Groundwater microbial communities from the Aspo Hard Rock Laboratory (HRL) deep subsurface site, Sweden - OS_PC_MetaG | ecosystem: Environmental > Aquatic > Deep subsurface > Groundwater... | reverse complement strand
TACATGTATGGCAGGATTGATATTCCTGATAGATCAGAAAGAAGAATGGTAAGTTAAAAATTTCTTTTACCCGGGTGGGTATATTTTTCAATTTTCAGGACTAATGGTTAAAAGAGTATTAACTTTAAATCTCCTTAACCATGAAACGAAAATCATTACCTCCCATCCAGAACTTTTGCGATCGCTGGTGTGAAAGGTGCATTGTAGCATCGCATTGTCCGGTTTATACCGGAAAGAGCGGCGATGCATTCTTGCAGAAAAGAAAAGACCTTGAAAACCGGGCGTTCTGGGGTTATATTACTTATATGTTATATACCTCCCACGATTGCCTGGTCAAAATGTCTGGAGAAATCACGGGAGAAATCCCTGAAATGATAGAGGATCCGTTGGAAATCAATGATTTCAGTATGACAGACTTGTCATTATTGGCTGGGGAATACGCAAGTAAAGTATGGGAATGGCTTAAAGTCAGTAAAGATAAAATCCATGAACGGGAAGAACTGATGAAAGAAACCAATCCGGTTGTCTTAAAGTTGTTCACCGACGTTATTGAGGTGATTCGATGGTATGGACAGTTGATATCGGTGAAGGTAGAGAAGTCGATACTGAATAGTAAGCGCGATAGAAAACCCGATGAACTGGATATCTATGCTCCGGCCAGGATAGCTTTACTTGCTGCGGACAGATCGATGGGTGCGTTTTGTGCATTGCTTCAGTGGTGGGAAGAGGATGATGAGCTTTTAAGTTTCCTGGATATGCTGACCGATCTCAGCAATGCCATACTTGGGTTATTCCCCAACGTGTTGATGGTTCCCGAGCCTTCACAGTGGAATTGATTTCATAAGCGTTGGCAGATCAATCGCCTGAGACCATCGTATAGGTTACGGTTATATTAATGGGATCCGATGAAGTTGAGGGAGGGGGGATTTCCCAGACGTATTCAAGCGGATGGCCGCATCCCTGTCCTTTTCCTGTGTGACAACTGCCGATGTTGACAATAATGGGTTGAGGTTGTGCCGATAGGTTTATTACACCGGGGATGCTACCCAGCCGGCCTTGACCCTTGCCTGAATCTTCTCCCGCTATGACTTTAAGGACAGATCCCTCCGGAATATTTCCTGAGCTTAGGTGTGCCGTAATAATATTGTATGATTCTTTAGCAGTAATAGCTGAATAGTGCAGCCAGATTTTCTTGTTGTTGTTATCAGTGACAGGTTGAAGGACTGTTTGTCCGGATGGAGAAGCATTATCTCCCGGGTAACCCGATGCATCGTATGTGTATCCGACAAGGGAGACTTCCGGTATAGATATTCTAAAAAGAGAGCCTGCGGTATTGCTTTCCTGGGCAAGGGAAAGCATGCTTCCTGACAGGAAGAAAAAAAGCGTGCAAAGGATTAAAGCCGGTATTTCGCGAACAGACATCTTCTAAAAGTTTAGTACGATGAGGGCTAAGACCAAACAAGGAAAACCGCAGAACGATTTTCCTTGTTAGTTACCAAATTACTAAGGCTTTAAGTCGACACTAAAGTTGTTGTAAAAGTAAACCATCTGGAGGGCTGAGGGAATAAGCAGAATGCTGATTTTAAAGGTAATAATAGCCTAATTTAATTTCCTAAAAACTTAGAGTCAAAATCAGAAAATCGGAAGTGGTATTTAAGAATTTTGGGAAGTCCTCCGGATTTACACGGAGGTGTGTTGCGTGATTATATTCATTTATTCGAGAGGTATCATACCGCTTTTTAACGCGTATTTAACCATATCAGGAATGGTTTTCAGCCCTAGTTTATTAAGAATATTCTGTTTATGGGTACCGATGGTTTTCACACTCACAAACAGGAGATCGGCAATTTCGCGGCTGCTTTTTCCTTCGGCATATAGCTTCAGAATTTCTGATTCCCTTTCTGACAGAACGGTATCAGAGGGAGTAACATCAGATTCATGATGCAGGTAATCGTTAATAACGACTTCTGTAATATCGTCGCTCAGGTATTTTTTTCCTGAATAAACGGATTTAATGGCTTCAATCAGCTGGTGGTATGAGCAGTTTTTAAACAGGTATCCGGAAGCGCCGGCTTCGAGCATACTTTTAATATAATCTCTATCCGAGTGCATAGAAAGGGCGATGACCTTTATTTCAGGATGGTCTTTTTGCAGGGCTGTCGTTGCCTGAAGTCCATTCATAATGGGCATGCCGATGTCCATGATCACTATATCGGGTTTAAATTTTTTTGCCAGTGTTATGGTCTCTTTCCCATCCTGGGCTTCGGCAATGACTTCAATGCCGGTTGAATCAGCCAGTAGGTTGACCAAACCTTCACGGAATAACTGATGGTCGTCGGCAATTAGAATTTTTATTGACATATAGCCGTATTTCAATTTGGAATATTGATACTTATTCTGGTCCCCATACCGGGAGAGGAATCTATGATCAATTTCCCTTGTATGGAATCCAATCTTTCTTTGATGCTGAACAAACCAAATCCTTTGTGATGTGTGATCCTGGATGTGGCATGATATTCAAATCCTTTCCCGTTGTCGCTGACAGTAAATACCCAATGGTTCTTGTTTAGTCTTGCCACCAGGGAAATTTGATCGGCCTGGGCATGTTTGATGATATTGGTAAGCAATTCATTAATACTACGATAAACAAGGATGTTTATTTCGGGCCCGAAATCCGGGGCATCTCCATGCAAAGTAAAGGAAGTCACAATTTCCATATTTTCCTTGATTTGGTCCAGTCTCCAGCGCAAGGCCTGGATGAGTCCAAGCTCATATAATATGGGTGGGCTTAAGTTGTAGATCAGGGATTTTGACTCGGAAATGGCTGTTTGTAAAAGTTCAGTGGATTCATGAAGAATCTTTTTGGTTTTCTGCGGAATATCATGACCAGAGAGAGAGGATAGCTTTATGTGTGCTATGGAAAGGGTCTGCCCGATGGTGTCATGAAGGTTGATGGCAATTTTTCTCCTTTCTTTTTCTTCAGCACTGGTAAGTTGTGAATTAAGAGTTTTAAGTTTGTTTTGGTATGTCAGAATTTCATTTTCAGCTTTTTTTCTACTGGTAATATCTTTGATCGTCATGATTACTTCAACGGGTTCACCCTTATCGTTTCTAATCAGGGAAGCACTCAGTTCCCCTGTAAAACGGCTGCCATCCTTACGATTAAACCTGAAGATCATGTCTTTGAGGGTTCTGCCTTTCATTACAAGCTCAAGAGCTTTGGTTGCTCTTGATCTATGACCGGGAATAAGCGCCCGTACTGCCTGGTTGCCTATGACCTCTTCTCCACTCCCGTATCCGAAAACTTCCAGGGCCCTTGGTGAGACATAGGTTATTTTACCCTCAGTGTTAATGGTAGTGACGGCATCGGGAAGTTTTTCAGTCATCAGACGGTATTTTTCACTTTCCTTTTTCAGGTTATCCTCGGCCTCTTTGATCCTGAGCATTACTTTTACCTGGGTTGACAGTTCGGCGGGATTTATCGGTTTGGTGATGAAAGCATCGGCACCCATATCCAACCCTTTTACTATGCTGTCGGAATCGTTGATCACCGCAGAAATAAATATAACAGGTATATGCTTTGTTATTTCATCAGCTTTCAGGATTCGGCAAACCTCAAAACCATCCATATCAGGCATAAATATATCCAGCAGTATAGTATCAGGCAGTTTTTCCCTGGCCAGCCTTATACCTTGTTCACCTGAAACGGCCGCTATAACTTCGCAACCGGGAATATGATACTTCAAGGTTGCCCTGATCAGTTCCAGATTCGGTTCTATGTCGTCGATCGCAAGTACGTATTTCATGTTTTTTAACCTGTACCCTATGATTGGCTGGAATTAAACAAATATAGTAATTATGTTTAATAGCAGGACCTGGCAGCGGTTAAAAACATTTCAAAGCGCCCGGCGTTATATTGACGGACAGTCCCGGAATAACCTCACTGCTTGCACTAGCGGGGAGTAAGGAGCCCCCGCCCTCCGGGTACTGTCCTTTTTTTCTGACAGAATTGCTGGTGTTGAAATTTTGTCAGGAAAAAAAAAGGCTGGGCGCTGGGGTCTGGGTGCTGGGTACTGGGGGCTGGGGGCTGGGTGCAGGAAGTAGGTTACAGGTTGCAGGATTTTCCGCAAATTGAAACAACCAGCCCCCAGCCCCCGGTTCCCAGTCTCCAGCCCCCAGAAACCTTTAGCTTCTAGCCTGTAACTTGTCTCCCTAGCTCCCAGTCCCCAGCCCCCTCTTCCCTCCCTCTCCTCCATTTGGCACATTACTTGATAAAACCCTGAAAAAATTTATTATGGCAATAAAACATATTACATCCCACAGCGAAATGCTTGAGGGATTGAAAGGGAAGAAAAGGTCATACGTACTTCTGTATAAAAAGGGATCGGAACAAAGCGAATGTGCCTTTGATAATGTATCCAATGCCGCAGATACTCATGTGGATATCAATATACTTGCCGCTGATGTAAGCCAGGTACGGGATATTCATGAAAAATATAACATCAAAACCGCTCCTGTTATCCTGATATTTGAAGATGATAGCTTCCGTAATGCCATAAAAGGCTGCCAGAATACAGGATACGTAAACTCATTATTTGAAAATGCCGTTTTTATTGCCAGAAAAGATGAGGATGGAACTCCACAAAAGAACGTAACCGTATATTCCACTCCCACCTGTAGCTGGTGCAACACACTAAAAGCACATCTTAGAAAGCATGGAATTTATTATACCGACATCGACGTAAGCGCTGATCCTTCACTCGCTGAAGAGCTGGTTAGAAAAAGCGGACAACAGGGAGTTCCCCAGACTGAGATTGATGGTGAGATCATAGTGGGGTTTGACAAGACCAGGATTAACCGATTATTGGGAATTAACGGCTAATCCTTAAAAGTATATTTTTAAAGGAATTGTAGAATAAATAACCAAAATAAACAATAATAATTATGAAAGAACTTCAGCCATTAAACCAGAATGTCATCCTGGATATTTCCATTAACAAGAAGGAAGAGAAGACTGCCGGCGGGATCATTATCCCCGACACGGCCAAGGAAAAACCTGTTCATGCACCCGTTGTTGCCATCGGAAACATTGAAAATGTTGAAATTGGAGTAGGAGATATAGTGGTTTATAAGAAATTCTCCGGAACAGAAATCGACTTTGAAGGGAAGAAATATTTAATTATTCCTTATGCCGATCTGCTTGCCAAGATTGTGGAAACAGAAGAAATATAAGCCTAAGGAGTATCCATAGATGAAAAAAGAGAGAAATTTGCCCTTGCATTTTCTCTCTTTTTTGTATTAAAATCTTTTCTATATTAGCATATGCTTCTGAAAACATACAAGTCCGTACGCGAAGCTTTCCAGGTATACCTGCCGCCTGCAGTCGGGTACTCTTTTCTTCATCTGATATACATCGTTTTTCGCTACGGCGTGCAGTTGAGGTTTTTTCCAAGGGCACTGGTTATCATTCTTATCAGCATTATCGGTATCCCTTTCCGTTTCTATGAAAACTTAAGATATTGCCGGAAAATTTGGAATTTCCCACTGCCAGAATCTCCCATTTTCATCATAGGTCATTGGAGAAGCGGTACAACCTATTTGCATAATATCATGACAATGGATCCGTCTATGGGTTATGTGACAACCTATCAGGGAGTGTTCCCGAACAATGTCTTTAATGGCCTTGGGAGATGGATATTCAGGTCGTTTATGCAGTTGCTCATTCCTGTTAACAGAAAAGGAGACAATGTAAAACTTGGTGTTGACCTTCCTCAGGAAGAGGAGTTTGCACTTGGTGCCAGGCATAGCGTGAGTTTTTATTATTTCTGGTATTTTCCTGACAGGATACGGGATTTCTATCTGGATTCTATTGCTTTCACGAGTCGGTCCGGGCTATACCGGGAGAAATTTAAAAAAGCATACATTAAAACGATTAAAAAAGCCATGATTAGGTCGGGCAAGCCTCTCTTCCTATCGAAAAACCCGCCCAACACCGGAAGGGTAAAGCTTCTGATGGAGATCTTTCCCGGGGCTAAGTTCATTTTCATTCACAGGAATCCGGTCAATGTTATTCTTTCAACCCGGAATTTCTTCGACAAGATGATGCCTGCTCTATGGTTCAGAGAAGTAAACGGTGATTGCAGGAAGACTGAGATTTATCATCTTTACCGTAACATCATGGAAAAATACCAGGAAGAAAAGCAGTTTGTTCCTGCTAATCAGTTGTTTGAAATATGTTTTGAAGATTTTGAAAAAGATCCGCTTCCCATCCTGAAGGATTTATACCACCATCTTAATATTCCCGGCTTTGATGTCGCATTGCCTTTTTTCAGGGACTATTTTGCAAAAGCAAGGAAATACAAAAAGAACGAATTTGCCATCGAACGCGGGGAATTGGATGACATCCTGGAAAATACCTCAACGCAAATGGCACTTTGGAACTACAAAATACCGGAAGAGATTAAAATCCGTCAGGAATAAAAAAACCGCATAAACGGTCGTTATCTCACAACCGCTTATGCGGATTTTCAGGTATTATCAACCAGTTAATTATAGGTTGGCAGGAATGAATAATCCCTGGAATATTTCAACATTTGACCTGCATAATCATCCGGATACTCAATCTTAATATCCACGATGTTTTCTCCATCATATACCGGCACCAGTTCAGGATTGATGAATCCTCCATAGGGAGCCAGGTTAAGTCGTGCATATCGATCCTTGATCTCTTTATGCAGGACGGGGTCGACTTTAACGGCGTAGGTTTCCACCAGGTTTTTCCCGGCATCATAGTCTCCTTCTGATTTAATACGTTGTACCTCTGCAAGAAGCTGTCCCATCAGATCCCGGAGTTTATCATAATCGTTTATCCTGACGAAAGTTTTTCCTTCTTTCTGATACACTTCGATAACATTGTCGGCCTGGCCCTTTTCATAACACCATTTCGCAATGAGTTGGCGGTTGCGCATATGGGCCTGTTCAATGTCTTTTCCCGGCTCAATCCTGGTAAGTTGTGTCATCAGGCCATTCCGTATATAACCATCGTAGCCGGCCATGGCAACTTCTTTGGATGGGACAAGTCCCAGTTCTATCAGTTTGGGATCCATCAGGTAATATAGGGCAAAAAGGTCGGCACGTGATTCTTCCAATGCGGAGGAATAGTTCTTTAGTGCTTCAGGACTGGTTCCTGGAAGTAATTGGCCGGAACCATGACCCAGGCATTCATGCATATCGGTATGCAGGTTGTCGGCCAGGCTGCCATATTTTCTTTCTCTGGCGATTTCTTCCTCATTATCAACAAATTCTTCCAGGAAGCCGCTTTCAAGGGAAACCTGATCGTATGCGTAAGTGATGTTGTCCATGGTAACGGATTTGGACCCGTGTTCCTTACGGATCCAGTCGGCATTGGGCAGATTGATGCCGATTGGGGTAGAAGGATAACAATCCCCTCCCAACTGGGCCACGGTAATCACTTTCGCTGTGACACCCTTTACCTGTTCCTTCTTGAACCTTGGATCAATAGGGCTGTGGTCTTCGAACCATTGTGCATTGGTACTTATAATATCCGTTCTTTTGGTAGCTTCGGTATTTTTGAAATCTACGACCGATTCAAAGGTGGCTTTCATTCCGAGCGGGTCACCATAAACTTCAATAAAGCCGTTGACGTAATCAACAAAAGCGTTTCCGTCGTTGAGCCACATCACGTTATATTCATCCCATGTTTCAAGATTCCCTGTAGTATAATATTCGATAAGCTTATCCAGCGCTGCTTTCTGGTTTTCGTTATCGGCAACCTCGCGGGCTTTTTCGAGCCAGTAAACGATTTTTGCAATAGCTTCACCGTATAATCCATCTGCTTTATAAACTTCTTCGGTGAGTTTACCGTCTTTGCGAACCACTTTTGAGTTAAGGCCGTAAGAAACCGGTGTTGAATCGTTGGGATCTTTCATTTGATCATAAAAGGTGATCACTTCCTGTTCTGTTATCCCGTCTTCATAAAAATTGGTAGCCGACTCAGCCACAATATCTTTTCCTGTTTCAGTAACTATCTTTTTAGCGGCTATCGTTGGGTCAAACATGCTTTTCGACAGCTTATCTGTCAGGGCTTCAATATTTTCGCCTTCTTCAAAGGGGAATACTGATCCCGGTGAGTTATTCATCAGTTCCACGAAATACTCCTGTGAGAAACCGGGCATAATTTTGTCGGTGGAGTAGTGATGATGGATTCCATTGGAGAACCATATCCTTTTCAGGTAAACGATGAATTCCTGCCATTCAGGCACAGTTCTGTCGCCCTGGTAGTTTTTCAATACTTCCTCAAGAGTTCTGCGAATGGCAAGGTTGTACCTGTAATTCTGGTCAAATACGATATCTCTTCCTGATTTGGCTGCTTCACTCAGGTAGTAGATGAATTTTTTCTGGTCGAGTGTGAGTTCATCCCATCCCGGGACCTGGTATCTCATAATTTTGAGATCTCCGAACTGTTCCAGGAGATACCTGAAATCATCTTCCTGCACTTGTTTTGTTTCCTGTTGGTTACACGACATGGTCATGATCAGCATAGTAATTCCCATGAATAATACTGTTTTTTTCATATTATTTTATTGTTTGTTGATATCCACAATTTTCCCATCTACAAGTACGGGCACCACCGTGGTTTGGTCGAAAGAGTATGCATAATCAAGCATTCCGTCGAGTTTTAGTTCCCTTAGCCGGTTTCGGTGCATGGCCTTATCGAGGTATTTTTGCGGGTCTTGTTTCGCGGCATTCCATATTTCCATGGCAGCCAGAGCAGAATCGCAGGCTGTTGTGAATGATTCCGATTGGATAAGGTTTTCTGTCAAAGCTCCAGCAAAAGCCGCATCTTCAATGGCAAACATATTTTTCCATCCGGCGCACAATATTACTACCTTTCTGTTTTCCTGGATAAGCCAGGAAGTTAAGGCCGTGATATTTACAAATGCCCCAATAGCCAGAGTCGGCGCATTTTTTGCGACCGAGATGGCATGGGTGCCGTTGGTAGTACTATAAACAATGGTAAGCCCAGCCGCTTTCCCATTAGTATAATCCTGAGGTGAATTTCCAAAATCGGCAAAATCGAGTATGGCTCCATCCCTTTCCGCCGCTACATAAAATCCTTCTTTTTTCCAGTGTATGGCTTCCTCCAGGGTACCAACAGGAAAGATTTCCTTGACACCATGCTGTAAGGCAGCGCACATTGACGTTGTTGCTCTGAGTATATCGACCACCACTACGATAAAATCTCCCCGGGTAATAATATTGGGGTAAAGTGCCGGGCTGAAGCATACTTCAACCGATTGTTTTGTATGGTCACTCATGCATTATACCTGGTAAAAAGGGATCTTTACAATTTTTGCTTTCAGGAGTTTACCGCGGATGGATATGTATATCTCATTTCCAATAGCATCATGACCGGTCTTTACATATCCCATCCCTATTGATTTTTTGAGGGAGGGTGCCATGGTTCCGGAGGTTACTTCTCCGATGATATTTCCCTCTGCGTCGCAGATTTCGTAATGCTGACGGGGTATTCCCTTGTCAATCATTTCAAATCCTCTCAGGCGGCGGTTTACTCCCTCCTGTTTGTGTTTTTCAAGCAAGGGCCTGTCGATAAAATCATTACCATCCACGAATTTGGTGATCCATCCCAATCCTGCTTCGATAGGTGATGTTGTGTCGTTGATGTCGTTTCCGTACAGGCAGAATCCCATTTCCAGGCGTAGGGTATCACGGGCAGCAAGGCCGATGGGTTTGATACCGTATTCTTTACCGGCTTCCAGGACGGCCTTATAGATTTTTTCTGCATCCCCGTTAGCCATGTAAATTTCACAACCTCCGGCACCCGTATATCCAGTGGTGGAAAGGATCACATCCTTTACTCCCGCGAACTCCAGTTTCTTGAATGTATAATATTCCATTCCGGTGATGGGTTCGGATGTAAGTTTCTGCATGGCTTTTAAGGCCAGCGGTCCCTGAACGGCCAGCTGGGATATTTCACCGGAAGCATTGTAAAGATCAGCTCCCATCGTATTCTGATCGTTGCACCATTTCCAGTCTTTATCTATATTGGCAGCGTTGACAACAAGGAGATATGTTTCTGAATTTATCCTGTATACCAGCAAATCATCAACAATTCCGCCTTTCCCATTAGGGAAGCAGGTGTACTGCACCTTTCCATCGGTCAGCTTTGCAACGTCATTGGTAGTGACTTTCTGAACAAATGAGAATGCTTTTGGGCCTTTTACCCAGAATTCTCCCATATGTGAAACATCAAAAACACCAATCGAATTCCTTACGGTTTCGTGTTCCGCGTTTACTCCTTCGAATTGCACCGGCATGTAAAATCCTGCAAACTCAACCATTTTACCACCCATGGCTTCATGCATCCCTGATAAAGCTGTTTTTTTCATTCCTTAAGTATTATCTATTAAACGTTAATATGAGCCACAAATGTAGTAAATCCCCTTTGAACCCGATGTTAAACAAAGCCAAAAAAACTTTAATGAGTATCGGGAAACATAAACACAGAGTTACAGGTGACAGGTTGCAAGTGACAACTCATCACTCATCACCCACACTCAAACTACCTTGAGCCTGCAACCTGCTGCCTGCAAACATAGAGCAGGTTACTTGATATTAATCATTCCCGATACTCAAAAAATCTTTTATCTTTGAACACCGATAATTTTGCCAAAATGAATATTCCTTATGGCAACACACCACGGTCAATTATTTTGCTGATTGATCTTGTTATTGTTGCATCATCAGTCATCCTGGCCTATCTGTTGCGCTTTAATTTTGCCATTCCTGAGGTTGAGAAAGCGCCGCTGCCATGGGTTTTGATGTTTATTGTCCTGGTCAGGCTTCTAAGCTTCCTTATATCAAAAACATATACGGGAATTG
>Ga0180009_10007691_pt1 | contig 10925 bp, 8 predicted proteins | sample OS_PC_MetaG_FD_123537 | JGI IMG/M metagenome (GOLD analysis project Ga0180009, IMG submission 123537) | Groundwater microbial communities from the Aspo Hard Rock Laboratory (HRL) deep subsurface site, Sweden - OS_PC_MetaG | ecosystem: Environmental > Aquatic > Deep subsurface > Groundwater... | reverse complement strand
GGCTTTGGACAAGAACACGCCGTCGAGCGTCAGGAACCGGAAGCGTTGATCGGCGGTCGCCCACGACGTGATCATGGGCTTGTCGATATCGTCGCCCACCGTGGCGGTCAGGCACTTGCCTTTCGGCGGGTTGACGACGAGCACGTCGCCGGGTGGCAAGACGCTGGGACATGCTCCGTCGATGACGAGCAGCGCGCCCGGGGGAACGCCCACCGACTCGATGTTCGAAGCGGACGCCGCCAGCAACTCGATATGAGGATCGGACTGGAACGCGCGCTTCAACCAGGGAGAGCCCTTGCCGGCCGTCGCGAACACCACGGGGATGCGTGCGCCCGGCGGAACGCGTCCGTAAGCGACATCGTCCACCGGCATGGCGTCGTGCGGTGAGATCTCGACGATGAGGCCCTGACCAATGTCGCCGGGAGTGGGTTGGAAGGACAGGACGACCGGGGAGCGCTCACCGGGCTTGAGCATTACCTTGCGAGAGGACAACACGTCCGATGCGCCCTGCTCACGCAGGGTGACAAAGACCTCGCGCGGCCGCGTTCCATAATTGGCGAGCATGGCGAAGGCCTGGACTTGTTCGATGTCGAGGGATGGATCGCGACCGCTCCGGACGTCGACGCGGACAATCGCCGCGTTCTCGATATGCGAGCCGATCTGCACGACCTCCAGGGGCATTCCCACGGAAGTGAGCGAGTCAGGGTTCGCGAGGGCGCCGTCGGTGAAGACGACGACGCGGCTTTGGCCACCGAGCTGTCGCAGTCGGTCGACGGCGAGGGCGACCGCGGCGCCCAGATCGCCCTCGACGTGGTTGGCATCGAGCAGGTTGATGGCGGCCTTGAGTCGTCGGCGGTCGCGTTCGAGCGGGGAGGCGATGCGGGCATCGAGGCCGGCATCGAGGACCATGGCGTCGCTGCCGGGGCCGAGGGCATCGACGATGTCGGCGGCGGCTTGTCTTGCGATCTCGATTCGTGTCTTGCCGGACTCATCGAGAGCGGACATCGAGGCGCTCGTATCGATGACGAGGGCGAGGTGGTCGCCGGCGATGGCATCGGATCGGGTGGCTGGTCGAGAGAGCGCGAGGGCCAGCAGGATGATCGCCAGGATCTGAAGAAACAGAGGGATTTGCGGGGTGAGGCGCTTGAACGGTGACTTGGCGAGCAGGTCCCGTTGGGCGGCAGCCCACAGCCAGGTGGAGGGAACCCGCAAGCGCTGTCGCTTGATCTTCAGGATGTACAGCACCACCAGCGGCACCAGGGCACCGAGCATCCACAGGCCCGCGGGGTTGAGTATCTCGAACGGCAGCTTCATGGATTGGGTCGGGGACCATCGATGCCCCGCGCACCGACGTCATGCCGGCGCGGGGCAGGATAGCAACCGGAGGCGAGTCAGTCGACGTCCCAGGTGTGAACGGTTCCCTGGTTCAGGGATTGGCAGTTCGGGAACCCTAGTAGACGGGTTGGATGCAGCGGCCGTTCGTGCAAGGCACGTCGTTGCAGCAGTCCGCCGACTCGACGCACTCCTGCCCGTAGAACGCACAATCAGGGCCGTCGGGCACGTTGACATCGGGGACGGCCCCATCGGGCACGCCGCCGTCGGGCGGTGGGGTGTAACCGCAGATACCCTGGGTCGACCCGGGGGGGGCAACGCAGGGCAGACCGGAGCAGCAGTCCGCGGAGGTTGAGCACAGGCCTCCCGAGGGAACGCAGCTCTCGCCGCAGATGAAGGCCGGTCCGTTCGGATCTGCGTTGGGCAGGCAGGGTAGGCCGCAGCAGTCCGCGCTGGTCGCGCACTCTTTGCCCTCGAACGGGCCCGCATCCGTACAGTCCCCGACGCCCGTACACCGCGGGATGCCGAGCAGGTCCTGCTGACAGACCGTGGGATCCTGGTTCACGTTCCCCGCGCAGCAGTTGTTCTCCGCGTTGCAGGACGAGGTTTCGAGCTTACAGACCGCACCCGCGCCGCGGCAAGCACCACCGTTGTCACAACGACCGACCGGCTCTCCCGGCGTCTTGCTGCATGTCACGAATCCCTTGTCTCCCGCTCCCGGCATCCCTTCGGAACCGCAGCAGTCCCCATCGTCACGGCAGGTCTCGCCAGTCGGCCGACATCCGCTCGGGGGCTGGCAGATCAACACGCCCGTGGGGCCGTAGGGCGCGCACGCACGACTGCAACACTCCCCGCCACACGTCGGAAGCCCGCCATCCGCGCCCTCGGCACCGTCACCGCAGACCTCACCGGCCACCACGCAACCCGTCGTGCCCGGAGCCGATGGCATGGTGCACAACCCAACCGTCGCGCTGGCTTCGATCACACAAATGCCAGCGCAGCATTGGTCGTCTGTGGTGCAGGCGTCGCCGGTCTGCGTGCAGAACGACGGGCTTCCTTCACATCGATCGTTCTCGCAGTAGCTCGAGCAACAATCGCTGTGTTCGTCGCAAGCATTGCCGACGGTGAGGCATTCGGCGTTGAGCGGAACGCATACGGAGCCTGCATCGCCCGCTTCACACTTGCCGCTGCAGCAAAGATCGCCGGTCACGCAGGGCTCGTTGTCGGAGATGCACACGTCTTCGCCACACAGGCCGCCTGTGCACACGGTGGTGCAGCATTCGGTGGCGGCGGAGCAACCTTCGCCTGCGACCTTGCAGGGCGTGGTCGGGTTGGTGCAGACGTTGGTGTCCGGATCGCAGTTGGCCGAGCAGCAGTCGCTGTGGTTCGCGCAAGAGGCACCAACGAGCTCACAGTTCGGCTTCACTTCGACATCCGCCCCGGAGTCGCCGATGATACCGCCTGCGCCGCCCGTGCCCGCGCTACCGCTGGAGCCCGCCTCGCCCCCCTGGGAGACATCGCCGCCGGCATCGGAAGCGCCCGAGCCGCCCGTCGAGCCGGCGCTCTCCTCGTCGCTCCCGCACCCGTGCACGGAAAGCATCGCTCCTACGAGAGCCGTCGAAACGCCGAACACCCAACCCAGTCTCTTGATGGCGCTACGCATGAAAACCTCCAAACAGTAGCCTACCGGAATGCGGCTCATCGGCTAGAGGCTTTTTGCTTGCAGTTTGTTTTTGGTGATTGTCGGCAGCGGCTCCAACGTGGTCGCCCCGCATACCAGGGTGTCGGAACCACCATGGTCAGTTTGGTGACCAGCGGGAGCAGTATTGAGTTGTTCGGTATTCGAACCGCGAATGTCGGTGGTTGATTGAATGACCACTTGCGGTTGGGCGGCAGTCTCTAGGGCGATGTGTTCAAACACTGTCCTCGAGTTTCTGTGGGGTAGACGATGGACGGGCGGCGTTCGGGAAGCTATCTTAGCTTGTTGGGTTGTTTCTCTGGATTGCGTCTTTGCGCGTGAGCGGATGTTGACGCGCAAGACGAGCGGACGACCATCAAGCAACGAGGGATATGATGAAGCACGCTGCGTTTCTCATTTCGATGCTGCTCATCGCCGTGCTGATCGGCGGTTGCAGCCACGAGATCGAAAGCCCGCAACCTTCTGGATCCCGGGCCGAACCCGACCTCGTCTGCAACGCCGCCCCCGTCGGCAGGGAGTACTCGAACGTCGTCCTGCATGGCGATGGTTTCACCCCCATGCCCACCAAGACGCTCGAGGGGGATGACAGCGCGGTTCTGGTCTTGCCCACCATCGAGCTCAACCAGAAGCGTGACCTCGCCGGCGCGTCCGACGAAACCTCTCACCTCGTCTTCGGTGGCTCCCCCGACCAGGCACTCGCGTCTCGTGCTCACTGGTACAGCGAACAGAAGATGTCCGTCGACGTCCTGCCCGACGACCAAGTGCCCACTGGCGTCTACTCCATCACGGTCCGAAATCCCGACGGGCAATCCGACGTGACGATTGCCGAGGGACTCGCCGTGCTTCCTCCGCCCATGATCAGCGAGCTTCGCCCGCCGGCCATCTGCGACGACCAATCGGACCAAACCATCGAGATCGTCGGTGAAAACTTCCTCAAGCTCGGCGACGTGCTCCCTTCGGTCACGGTTGGCGAGAACACATACACACCGACCTCCGCCAGTGACTGCACGCAGGTCGTCGGCAACTTTGCAGAACCTTCAGTCGAGCTGTGCAAGAGCCTGACGATCGTCATTCCTCAGGGCGACATCGTCGTGGATGAAGCCACCTCCTTGCCGGTCGTGGTCACCAACCCGCCGCCCGCCGACTGCGCCTCGAGCAGCGAGGTCAGCCTCCTCATTCAACCTCCGCCACGCGTCGACGAAGTCATTCCGTCGACCGTCTGCGAGGGTGGCAGCACGGTCACCATTCACGGTGCGCACTTCCAGGACGGCGCCACCGTCGAGCTCATCTGTCCCGGCGTCGATTCGCTCACCGCGATCAGCGCGGACGCTTCCGACGATGGAACGATTCTCACGGCCATCTTCGGCACGGGCGCCACGGTTGGCGACTCATGCGAGATCGTCGTCACCAACCCTGACGGCTGCGAAGACCGGCCCCTGCCGCATCAGATCGTCACCGTTGTCTCGGGTCCCATTCTCTTCTTCGTGGATCCGCCTGTGGTCTACAACGGAGTGAGCACACGAATCACGCTGTTCTCCACGACCATCACGCCACCGCTGGCCGATGACGCCGTGACCATCGTCCCCGCGGGCGAGACGGCGCCAGTGACGATTCTCGAGCACCAGACTGTGCCGAATCACCCCAATCGGCTCCAAGCGCTCGTGCCCGAAGGCCTCGCCCCGGGCACCTACGACGTGCGGCTTGCGGACGATAGCGGGTGCAATTCGACGCTTCCGAACGGATTGATCGTTACCGATGCGCTGACCGTCACCATCGCAAGTGTCAAGCCGTCGTTTGGCTGGACCGAGCGCGATACGGCCATCACCATCTTTCGGGATCCGGGCGGAGCCGCCTTCCAGGCTACGCCGCGCGTCTTCCTCAATCCCGTTTCGCCCCAGCCCGACGACATCGCCGTCGAAGTCGTATCGGTGGCGTGGGTCGATGACAACACCGCGACGGGCGTCGTGCCGACGGGTACTCCGGTAAATGAATACGACCTTATCTTGGTCAACCCGGACGGGACGGTCGGCGTCCTCGCCGGCGGCTTCACCGAGGTGCAGGACGCTCCACCAGTGATCACGAGCGCCACCCCAGCGTCCATCGTCGCCGCCTCGGACCAGTTCGTCGTCCTGGGCGGTACGAACCTTGGCTCCGGAGCCACCGCGTCACTCACGTGTGTTGATTCCGACGGTACGCCCGTTACGGCTCCTGCGGTCACGAATGCGGCGCCCGCGTGTGATGCGAATCAACGTTGTACGATGGACATTACCGTCGACGGGTCCGGGCTCAGCGCAGGGGATATCTGCGTGGTGACCGTCACCAATCCAGACGGCTCCTATGGCGAATTCTCGGCCATTGGTGTCACTACGCCTTCACTCAATCTCAACGATCCGGCCGTCGGCACCGATATGAACGTTGGGCGTCGAGCCGTGTCCTCTGCCGCTGGCAAGGCGACTCCGGCCGCGCGCTTCGTCTACGCGTTGGGTGGTGACGACGGTCAGGCGAGCGGCGCCCTTGACTCGACCGAATTTGCGCCCGTCGATCTCTTCGGCAAGATGGGCGCGTGGACCATGCAGGGAGCCACGCTGCACGCGCCTCGCACGCTCGCGGGAGCCGCCACAGTCGGCAGATACATGTACCTCGTCGGCGGCGACGACGGCAGCGGTCCTGTCGCGACGGCCGAACGCGCGCTGATCCTTTCTCCGCGCGAGACACCGGACATCGAGGACGTCGACCTCGCGCTCGGTGACGTGGGTCTGGACCCTGGCGAATGGCACTATCGCGTTTCGGCAGTAATGGACGCCGCGGACACCGACAACCCGGGCGGAGAGACGCTTGCCAGCGATCCATTCTCACTCAAGCTTCCGGACATCTCCGGCAAGCGAATTTCGGTGACGTTGGTTTGGTCGGCGCCCCTCGACGCACTCGGGGATCCGATCCTGGGGGTGGTGGGCTACCGAATCTATCGCACGCCAGCGGCCAACTCTCCGCCCGGTTCGGAGGTGCTCATCGGCACCATCGATGACCCGGCGACGGTCTCTTTCCAGGACGATGGGTCTGCCGTGCCCGGCACCGAGGCACCGTTGCCCTTGGGTTCCACCGGCAACTGGTTTGCGCTTGCGGACATGGCGACGGCGCGTGCGGGCCTGGCTGTCGCTACAGGGTTCGACCCGGCCGATCCGGCCGTCTTTTACGTCTACGCAATGCTCGGGAAGACGAACGCGACGACCGCCACCGGCAGCTATGAGTACTTGTCGGTGGTCATCGCCAACAACGGCCGGCAGCTGGCCAGCTCGTCTTGGCAGGAAGGTGCCCAGTCGTCCGCGGAGCCAAGATGGTTGGCGGGTGCATGGACCGCCGACAACGTCGTCTCGTCGCTTATTTCGACGCCGGACACGTTCATCTACCTAGGCGGAGGAAGGTTGGGAGACGATACCGCCGCCAACCGGGTCGAAGCCGGCAAGATAGTCGTAGGCGGCGACCTCGGTGCTTTCGATGACGGCCCGAGGGACTTCTCTTCGAACGCAGCGGGTTATGGGGTAACCGCGGCCAACGGGCAGTTGTTCGTCTTCGGGGGCGGCCCCAACCCAATCAATGGCGCAAAGTCAGCCGAGCTGGTTGCACCGCCTCCAGCGCTCGCGAACAACTCGTGGAACAACGAAGGACTCCAGATGACCGAAGCACGATTCTTGCTCGGCAGCTCGGTGCAGAGCGCCTTCATCTTCCTCGTCGGTGGCGAGACCTCCAACGAAGCCGCAACCCGCAGCACCGAACTGGTCGTTTGGTGAAAGGAAAGGAGGCGAACATGCGAACTCAACTCATCATCATCGCTTCAACCATCGCGCTCCTGACCGCTTCCAGCGCTTCGGCGGCGGAAGACCAGGGACCGAACGACGCTTCCGGCGGCGGTTCCGGCGGTAAGGGGGACTCCGTGCTCCTTGGCGCGAAAGTCGGCGGCCTCGTGCCTCTCGGCGGGCTGTCGCCCTTCGTTACCTTCGGCGTCGAGGCGGGCTATGTCTTCCCCTGGATGAACGGCGCCTTCGCCGGGGCCTTGTATGTCGACTATACGGCGCCCAAACAATCGGGCTCGAGCAAGGACGGACGAATCGGGGACGTTGGCGGCTCCTACGACTGGAACACCACCGAGAAGGAGCTCGCGTTCATGCCGGTCTTTCTCTATCGCTTCACCGCGATCGACTCATTCACTCCCTACGCAGGCATTGGTCCTCGTATCTACCTTCTCGAGAGCACGGTCGACGGCAGCGCGGGGGGCGCCACCATCAGCGAGACGACCGAGCAAAACACCGAATTCGGGTTCGGCATTCCGGTGGGCGCCGAGATCCCTGCCGGTCCCGGAGGCTTCTTGGCCGAGCTGCTCTTTCATTACGGCGGACTCGATCACCAAGCCACCGGCGACACGAACAGCGGAGCGCTGAGCCTCTCGCTCGGCTATCGCCTCCTTCTCTGAGTCTCCGATAGAACTGACCCGCCTGCGGTTGTCGCGCGTTCACGAGCGGGCGGGTTTGAAAAGCGCCCCTACCGCGGTTGTGCCCTGGCGGCGTGCGCTTCGGTTTTCCCGCCCACCCGCGTGAACGTTCATGCTGGCTATCGTCGCACAATATGCGAAAAGTGTTGATTAGGGGGTGTCTGTCGCACCTGTGCGCAACTACGAATTACGGACAGCGCTGGCGACGAAAGAACGTCGGCTCCAACGGATGGCCTTGTCCACGTTGCTGCGCCTCAACGGTGCGGGAAGGAAGCAAACATGGGAATCTGGCAGGCCTTGACCGGGAAGAAGACCCACTGCACGGGGTGCGGCACCGTGGTGCCCGCAACCAAGGACAACAAGTACGAAGACATCTATTGCAGCGACGTGTGTCGACGCAATTATCTGCGGTTGTCGTCGATACCACCACCGCCGGGGAGCGCGGAGATCTGAGTTGGCGGAAGGTGTGATCGAACGACGCTACTGTCGGTAGAACGCAGCGTCCGCCAGGAGCTGTTGGTGACGGTCATCGACCAGGGCCACGGCATCGGGGTGGGTGAAGATGAAGAACCGATTGGCCTTCAAGCCCCGGACCACGATTGGGCCGACTGCCTCACTGGGCATCAACGCCACACCGGGTGCGCTGATGGTGGAGGTATCGATTGGACCGCCGAACTTCGCCGGACGGTTCCTTGACGATGTCGACTGGAGGTTTCCTTCCACGTGGGTGGGGCAGAGAACGGAGACGCCGATGCCCTCGGCAGCCAGCTCCATTCGGAGCATTTCACTGTAAGCGACGAGCGCGTGTTTCGTCGTGGCATAGATCCCAGCGTGAAACCCTCGGCTGTGTTCGGGCGGCAGCGCAACGAGACCGCCCATCGAAGACGTTGTCACGATGTGCGCCCAGTCGCTCGCGCGGCGCAATCGGGGAAGGAACACATCCACCGAGCGCACTTGCGCCATGAGGTTGAGCTCGATCAGCCACGCCCAGTCCTCCTCGGTTGTCCGCTCGAGCGGACGATCCACAATGGCGCCCACCGTGTTGACCATCAGGTTCACCTCGCCAAACTGGGACGCAGCCAACGAAGCGAGTGCTTCGAGAGAATCGCGGTCGGTCGCGTCGACGCTCGCCGCGAGGCTCGACCCACCCTTGGAATGGAGCTCTTGGCGAACAGCCGTCGCGGACGAGACGTCAATGTCGGCGATGACGACGCGCATGCCCTCGGCGGCCAGACCCAGGGAGATGCCTCGCCCGATTCCGCTGCCTGCACCGATGACGACGGCGGTCTTGCCTCTCAGTTCTTGCATGATCGGTACCCGACTTGGTTACGTATTGATAACACGCGAACGGGCGGTGACCAGCGGGCTCAGGATGCGGAGGGCTTATTGCGACCGGTTGCGCACGATGAGGGCGGCGACCTCCTTGGCACGCCGTCGCTCCGCGATGTACATGAATGGCAGCGCCGCTACTGGCGCCAGACCTGCGGTGAGCAAGACGAGCACGATGAACAACGCACGCCCGACGAGGCGCAGACCGCGTCGGAATGAGTACATGATCAACTCCTTTCGCTAAGACGACACGACGACAGCCGTCGCGAGCTCAGCAAAGGAGTGCGTGATTCATCAGGAACAGTGGGCGCTTGGGTGCTCGAGGGGACCGTTTGGCGATCTTCGATGGCGGGACGACGGGCGCGGACGGCGCCGTAGGTTCGCCGGCCAGCTTTGTCGGCGGTGCGGCGCGCGGGGCCGCGGGCGGCGTGTCGTCTCGTTGTCCCTGCCTCGAGACCACGAGCACGACGGTGTCGACAAGTGGAGTGGTGCTTTGCGGAGCACTCGCGACGAGCGCCACGCACACGGCGAGCAGGCGGAAGGCCCGCACGAGCCTGTTGTTCGAGAAAGCCACGCGGTGAAGAAAGTAACCATGCGGCGTGTCCGAGCAACCAGGGCGGGTTTCTTGGCGGATCCTCGGTAGGTCGTGCTAGGCCTTGCGCCTCGTTGATCGTTCTGCGTTGAGAGCCTGAACCCGTGTTCCGTTCCCTGACCATCATCATCGCCGCCATGCTTCTGGCCCGTCCCGGGATGAGCCGCGACGAAGCTGCGAGCTACGCGACCGTTTTGCAGCAGGAAGCCAAGGATCACGGCTTCGATCCCTTCACAGGCGTCGCACTGATTCGCAGGGAGAGTCGGTGGCAGGCTCGTGCCGTCTCGCCGGACGGGGAAGACTACGGTCTCGCTCAAATTCGCGCCCGGTACATTGGCGCATGCCGCTCGGATCCGGACCCTGTACACGCCCCCACCGAGGCCTGTCAGCGCGTCAAGAGCTCCTTGCTGAACGGCGCGTACAACATTCGGGTGATGGCGACGCTCATCACGCGCAACCGAGAGTTGTGCAAGGACAAGACGGGCACGGCGCTGTTTGGCCAGTGGCTGGCGAGCTACGAGGGCCGCAACTACCCGGGCAGCGACAAGTGGTGCCAGCCTGCGGAGGGGACGCAAGAAGTCATCCAGTATCAGCGGTGGCTCGTCTCCAAGCTCGCACCGCCCAAGGCCTCACCCCGGCGCACCGCCACCGCCAAACGCGCGGATTCCGACGGGAGTAGCCGTGGCAAGAAACGGGTCAAGCCTGCCGCTGGGAAGGCCGCACCACCTGCCGCGCCCAAGCGAGACAAGAAGCGAGCGTCCGGCTCCAAGCATCCCCGATGACCGCTCCGTTTGCTTGACGACCGACCCCGCTTTCCTATACTGAACATCCGTATGGTTGCTCGGTCCGGACGCGCTTCGTTGCCCCTGCATGGTGGACATGTGCCCCCATGGCTCGCTACACGCATGGCAACCCTGGGCACCGCGATCACCGAGGTCGTCGTACTGCAGGAAGGGCCCAAGGGCTTTCTACGACGTCTGTCCGATCCGCTCTGGTTCCAGGCCTTCGGCGCTGTGATGGGCATGGATTGGCACTCGTCGGGCATCACCACCTCGGTCATCGGCGCGCCGAAGCGAGGATTGGGGCCGCGCGCCCACGAGCTCGGCATTCATGTCTGCGGAGGGCGCGGCAAGCATTCCAGAAAAACTCCGGACGAGCTCATCGCTCTGTCCGAGCACATCGGTCTCGACGGCGACGCCCTCGTGCGCGCCTCTCGCCTCGTCGCCAAAGTCGACAACACCGCCATCCTCGACGGCTACCAACTCTACCTGCATGCGTTCGTGGTGACGGATGAGGGAGACTGGGTCGTCGTGCAGCAGGGCATGAACGGCGATCGTCGATTGGCGAGGCGCTACCATTGGCGGTCGGAGGGGCTCTCGTCCTTCGTGGAAGAACCCCACGACGCGGTCGTCGGTATCGGGCAGGGGAAGATCGTGAACCTGACGGACCGAAGGTCGAGCCGTGCACGTGAGGCCACCGTCGACCTG
>Ga0180009_10007690_pt1 | contig 10927 bp, 10 predicted proteins | sample OS_PC_MetaG_FD_123537 | JGI IMG/M metagenome (GOLD analysis project Ga0180009, IMG submission 123537) | Groundwater microbial communities from the Aspo Hard Rock Laboratory (HRL) deep subsurface site, Sweden - OS_PC_MetaG | ecosystem: Environmental > Aquatic > Deep subsurface > Groundwater... | reverse complement strand
CTGACCAAACTGCGGGAAATGGAAGAGGATTTGAAGCGGGCTGATCGACTGGCAGCCATTGGGACCTTAGCCGCGGGCATGGCCCATGAGATCCGTAATCCCCTGGCTTCCATCAGCGGGTCGATTGAAATCTTGAAGGAAGAAATAGACGGAGCTGTTCAACACCAACAACTCATGGATATCATCCTCCGGGAAGTGGGTCGTCTTAATTCCCTGATTGCTGATTTTTTATTATTTGCCAGACCTACACCCCCGGGGAAAGAATTGATCCACCTGAATGGAATCGTAGAGGAAGTACTGAAAGTATTTGTCCATAGCCCGGAGTACGGCCCGGAAATCCGTTTGGTCCCCCATTTTCAAGATGAAATTTATCTGCCAGGGGATGCCCAACAGATCAAACAAGTATTTTGGAATCTTATTATCAACGCGGCCCAAGCGATGCCCACTGGAGGAGAACTGCGGGTAGAATTACGCCGCCGTTCCTTCCCATCGGATCTAGAGGAACCCCCCCAGGTGGAAATCGCCATCAGCGATACAGGAACGGGAATTGGAGCTGAAGAACTGGACAAGATCTTTAATCCTTTCTTCACCACCAAAGAAAAAGGTACTGGGCTTGGCCTTTCCATCGTACATAAAATCGTAGAAGGTTACGGAGGAAAGATCACGGTTCGAAGCCAACCTAATAAAGGCACAACCTTTACGATATACCTCCCTGTTCAATGACATAAAATGTTTACAAAATGACGTTTATTGTCAAGTTTAAAGTCTATCCAATCATCCACCCCTTAATAATGATGATCTCGTAAAAAGTCAGAAAAGCCGTCACTCCTGCGAAAGCAGGAGTCCAGAACTGCCTGAATTAACTGGATTCCCGCTTTCGCGGGAATGACGAAAATGGGGCAAAAAGGACTTTTTACGAAGCCGTCAATAATAATTTAAAAATATTTCAAGTAACGGGAAAATATTATCATAAGTAATTGATATTACTTGTTATATAATGAGTTGACATTTTTTTTAAGAGTTTCCAGAAGACATGGCAAAAGAATTGCGTTATATTTAACTAAAAATCCAAGAAAGAAGGAGAAGGAGGGAGGTGAAATTGGAGGGGGTTGGGTCGATAAATAAAAAGAGTTTGGAATTTTAACCATTCAAGAAGTTAACGCCAAAGGAGGTAAAAAAATGTTAAGGAAATTTAGGAAAAAGGAAAAAGGCTTTACATTAATCGAGCTGATGATCGTCATCGCGATCATCGGCATTCTGGCAGCGATCGCCATTCCCCAGTTTACGGCTTATAGAGTGAGGGGTTTTCATGCAATGGCAAAATCAGACTTGAAGAATGCCTATACTGCCGCTCAGGCGTCCTTTAGTGATAGTCCAGCTAGGGATGTTACTAATGCCATTTTGGCGACTTATGGATATAATAATTCTACAGGAGTGAGTCTTGTTGTTGTCACCGGGTCTTTAGCGAACTTGAATATGACCGCTAATCATACAAGTGGAACACAAACTTATACGGTAGTCTCAACTGGAGTCATTACACCTTAAGGGGTTTGTGACCCTTTGGGAACTTTTTAAGGGGGAGAAGGTTCTCTTCTTCCCCTTTTTTTTAGTGAAGGATGAGAAAATTTGCTTCAAACAACCGACTATTTTGTCTAATCATCATCCTCTTCCTATTATTAATCTATTCCAACTCCTTCAAAGCTTCCTTTCAATTTGATGATGAGCATGTCATTGTTAAAAATCATTTTATTAAAGATTTTAAAAATATTTTAAAATTTTTTTGGACTCCAGAAATGGGCAGCGGCCTGGTCAAAGAGACGAGTGGTTACCGTCCTCTTTTCCTGGCTTCGTTTGCTTTGAATTACTATTTGGGGGGGTTAGATGTTTTTGGCTACCATTTATTAAATTTTTCTCTCCATGCCCTGTGCTCTATTTTGGTTTTTTTCATTACCATTTTTTTTCTGCGTATCACCTATGGTGAAAAAGAATTAAATCCAACAAGGTATCAATTGACGGGTCTTTTTGCCGCCTTAATTTTTGCTGTCCACCCAGTTCAGACCGAATCCGTGACCTACATCACAGGCCGCTCTTCTTTATTGACTGCTTTATTTTTCATGGCCGCCTTTTGGTCTTATGGGCAATACGGACTTACCGGGAAAGTTCACCATCTCTTTCTGTCATCATTCAGTTTTGTCTGTGCCTTGCTGGTCAAAGAGACAGCCATCACTTTAATTTTACTCTTGGTTCTTTTTAATTTATTTTTCTCTCTCGGGCGAACCTGGAAAAGGCGGCTTTTTTCCCTTTTCCCCTTCTTCCTTCTTTCTGTGGTTTACCTGATGACCCGGATTTATTTTTTTGGCTCCTTAAAATATTCCTCCCAGCCCATTCGGCCTTTCTATGAAAACATCCTTACCCAACTCAGGGCATGGGTTCATTCCCTCGGGACTTTAGTCCTTCCTTTAAACCTAAATGTAGATTATGATTTTTCCATATCACATTCGATCCTTGAAAAAGAAGTTCTTTTTTCCATATTCGTTCTTACTGCTATCGTGCTGGTCATCTGGAAGATAACGAGTTCTTTTCGGCCAGTTGGGTTCTTTGCTCTATGGTTTGCGGTAAACCTTGCTCCAACCTCCAGCGTGATACCTCTCGAAGACGTGATTACCGACCGCTGGCTTTACCTCCCTTCTGTTGGATTTGCAGTTATCGTGGCCTTTGCTGCCGAATGGATTTCCCGGGCAAAAATAATAATGAATACCCGGGCAGTTAAATTAATCTTCTTTTTCCTTTGCGCCTTAGTGATTGAACTTTATGGTTTTTCTACCTTTTTAAGAAACTTTACCTGGACATCAAGTTGGACTTTATGGGAGGATGCCGCGGCCAAGTCCCCCAATAAAGCCCGTCCCCATATTAATCTTGGTCTTTCACTAACTGAAGCGGGCTTTTATGAGGAAGGGATTAAAGAATTTACGCGAGCTATAGAGCTGAATCCACGGCACGGGCAGGCCTATCTGAATCTCGGCTATACATATGCCATGATGGGGAAAATTCCTGAGGCAATCAATGCCTACGAAAAGGCATTGGTTTTAAGCCCATATATCCGGTCGGAAGGTCGTAATAATCTTGGGTTGGCTTACCTTAAACAGGGGCGCATTGAGGAAGGGATCAAAGAATTTCAAAAAGCTATCGAAGCTCGTCCTAATAATGCTAATCCGTACTATAATTTGGGGAAATATTACGCACAAAATGGAGAAATTGATCAAGCGATTTTTTACTTAGAGAGGGCTGCCCAAATCGAGCCTGAATTTTTCCATATTCACATGATTTTAAGCCAGGTTTATGAAAAAAAGGGGTGGAGGGATAAAAGCCAGGACTCTTATAAAAATTTTCTTAAATATACACCCTTCGGGAAATATAACTCTCTTAAAAAATAAGGCCAAAAATCCTGGAGAAGTTCGGAGTGACATCCCCTTTCGTCTCAGCCATAGTGGTAAATTGGAATGGAAAAAATTACCTTGGCGAATGCCTGGAGTCCTTACGTAAGCAAACTTTTCTTGATTTTGAAATCATCGTTGTGGATAACGGTTCTACAGATGGATCGGTCGAATATCTCCGATCTCACTTCCCAGAATGCCTCATCATTCCAAACACTTCCAATAATGGTTTTGGTAAGGGCAACAACCAGGGAATCAAAAAAGCTAAGGGGAAATACATTGCTCTCCTGAACAACGATGCCCAAGCAGACTCCCACTGGCTGGAAGAACTACTAAAAGTAGCGGAAGAGGATCCTCGCGTGGGCATGGTTGCCTCAAAAATTTATCTCCATGGAAGCGGCAAAGTCATTGATAACGTCGGACACCTCATGTACCGGGACGGGTTGAATCGAGGACGGGGAAGGTTGGAGTTGGACCAAGGACAATTTGATGCAATAGAGGACGTTCTTTTCCCCAGCGGTTGTGCGGCCCTCTACAGGCGCGCAATGTTAGAGGAGGTCGGTCTTTTTGATGAAGATTTCTTTGCCTACGGGGATGATACAGACCTTGGGTTAAAAGGGAGGTTGGCAGGCTGGAAATGCGTCTACGTTCCTGGTGCTGTTGTTTATCATCGGTATTCTCAGTCGAGCAGTTCCTATTCTCCTTTGAAGGCTTTTTACGTGGAAAGAAACCGGGTCTGGATTGCGGTCAAATATTTTCCTTTATTCCTTCTTTTAACGAGTCCCTTTTACACGTTCTTGCGATTTTTTTTCCAAGGCTATGGGGCATTGTCCGGGCGAGGGGCAGCCGGGAAATTCAGCCAGGAATATTCCCATTTCCATCTCTTGAGAATCCTATTAAAAGCTTATGCCTCCGCCATCCAAGGCTTGCCGAAGATGTGGAAGAAGAGAAAGGCCATAAAGAAGTTGACGAAGGTAAATTTAGAAGAAATTTTGAGCTGGTTCAACCGGTTCGGCATTACGGTTCAAGAAATTTCTTTAAAAGATTAAACGATGAAAGTTTTCCTGATTAACCCTCCACCAAGGAATTTGACGCGAGAAGAAGTGATGATCCCGCCTTTAGGCCTGGCCTACTTGGCCTCGTCAATTGAGCTGGACGGACACAAAGTGAGGATTCTTGATGCTTTTGCCCTGGGATTAGGTTGGAGTGAATTCGAGGAGGAAGTTAAAAGGGAGAAGGCGGATCTCATTGGAATCGGGGGTATGACTCCTACTATCGATAATACCCATCGTGCGATTAAAATCTGCCGTCCTCATGCTCGATACATTGTAACGGGCGGCCCCCATTTTTCGGTCCATAAGCAGGATTTTTTTAGAGACTGTCCTGACCTTGATTTTGGGATTGCAGGTGAAGGAGAGGAGAGTTTTAGAGTCCTGCTTGAACGGTTAGAAGAAGGAAAGGACCCGTGGGATGTTCCTGGGTTGGTTGGGCCAGAGAATTTCAATTCTCCCGCTAATTTTAAAAAAAACCTGGATGATATTCCTTTTCCTGCCCGCCACCTCTTGCCCAATCACTTATACCGTTATGCCCTTTGGCCTGGGAAAAAAGTCACGACGATGATCACTTCCCGCGGATGCCCTTACCGTTGTATCTTCTGTGACAAATCGATCTTTGGCTCAAGATGGCAAGCCCGAAGCCCCCGGAATGTACTGGATGAGATGGAGAAAGTTGTCAGGGATTTCGGCATTGATTCCATGATTCTTTATGACGATCTGTTCACCTTGAATAAAGAGCGAGTTATTGAAATCTGCCAGGGAATTTTGGAACGGGGTTTACGATTCCGGTGGAAGTGCGAAGGGCGCGTGGACCGTATAGACGAGGAGATGCTTGCCTGGTTGAAAAAAGCAGGATGCTCGCTGATCGCTTATGGAGTAGAAAGCGGAAACCAGGTGGGCATCGATTATTTACAAAAAGGGATTACGCTTTCCCAAATACGCCGGGCTTTTGCTTTAACCCGCCAGGCTGGAATTCAGCCCATGGCTTATTTTATTCTTGGGATTCCTGTAGAAACCTATGCCCAGGGATTGGAGACGATCCGGTTTGCCAAGGAGTTAAACCCCGATTACGCCCAATTCAGCATCCTCTCTCCTTTCCCAGGGACAAAACTCTACGAGGAAGCCAAAGCCAAGGGATGGTATCAAGAGGTGGAGGCCAATAATCCCTTTGATAAAGACCAAAAACGCCCCGTGCTGATCTCGGAACACTGGTCGGAAGAGAGATTAAGGAAAATTCTACGCCAGGCCCACAGATCGTTTTATTTTCGGCCCAGTTATGTCCTGAGGAAATTGCGCAGCATAAGGGGGTTCAAACAGATGCAGTCGCTCTGGGGGATCGGGTGTGGACTCCTCCGCTGGTATTTTTCGAAGGGAACTTCGCGATGACGGGTCCCCTTCGCCAGCGGGAACAATACGCCAAAGGCGGGATAGGAAAGAGGTACTGGGACTATCGTGACCGACAGACGCTTTCCTATATCAGCGAGGAAAAAATTATCGTAGACGTGGGATGCGGCGAAGGTATCACCCTGGAGAAGCTGGTTAAAAAATTTCCTGACCGCAAGATCGCAGGTATCGATTATTCCCCGGAAAATGTGGAAGTATGCAAAGAACATCAACTCCCAGCGCGGTTGGGCAATGCCTATGGGCTCGATTTCGGGGACGCCTCTGTTGACTGCTGCCTTTTTATGGAGGTCATTGAGCATCTGTTGGACCCCCTGAAAGCCTTACGGGAGATTCATCGCATTATGCGCCAAGAAGGGCTTCTTTTATTGGTTTTTCCCAACGATTTGCCTTTCAAGATTGCTCGCCTGGCCTGTTTGAAGTTTCAGGAGGCTTTTACTCCTTCGGGGCACGTCAAACATTGGACTCCGAGGGAGATGCGGAAAGCTGTGGAGAGCACTGGCTTCACCATTGTAGATTTACAATGCCTTCCTTTTTATTTCTGGTGGTGTAGTCTTCACGGTCTCGTAGTGGCAAGGAAGAAACAATAGGAGGAGAGAAATGCCCGAGAGTTTGAGGAATGAAAAAAAAGAAAATATTTTAGTGGTCATTCCCGCTCTCAACGAGGCAGAACAAATTGCTCATGTAGTGCAACAGGTGAAGAAAGAAGTGCCGGAGGCCCTGGTTTTAGTTGTGAACGATGGCTCCACAGATCAAACGGAACAAAAAGCCTTAGCTGCCGGGGCCAAAGTCTTATCCCATCCTTTCAATATGGGCTACGGGGTTGCCCTGCAGACAGGATACAAATATGCCCTGCAATATGGATTTGATTATGTGCTCCAAATGGATGGAGACGGGCAACATGATCCCCGCTACCTTCAGGGTCTTCTTAAGGAAGTACAAGAAGGAGGGGTTGATGTGGCCATTGGGTCGAGGTTCTTGGGGGAAGGAGAATACCAGGTTCCTCTGCTACGACGAGTAGGTATGAGGCTTTTTGGGTTCATCGCCAGTCGGTTGAGCGGGCAAAAAATAACCGACCCAACCTCCGGGTACCAGGCCTTGAACCGGAAGGCGATAGAATTCTGTACTCGAGATGTTTTTCCGGGGGACTACCCGGATGCCGATGTACTGGTGATGCTTCACCGGGCGGGTTTGCGGTTCCGGGAAGTGCCGGTGGGGATGCATCCCAATTTGAATGGACGGTCCATGCACAGCGGCCTCAAACCTCTTTATTATATTTACAAAATGCTTCTTTCTATTATGCTGAACCTGATGCGCAAAAAATGACAAAAAAAACATCATTGGACACAGATTCACCCTGTTAGATGTTTACTATCTAACTGGGTAAACACAGATTTTCAGGATAAACTAAAAAAATAATTATCTGCGGTTATCTGCGTAAATCTGCGTCCTATTAAATCTTGCTCTGCGTTCTCGGCGTGCTCTGTGGTGAACGATTTAGGGAGAGAAAAGGAGAAAGACCATGTTTCTACATCAAAAGATTTTTGCCATAGTGGCCAGCATCCTGATTATGATGATCGTGGTGGAGCTGGTCAGGCGAAGAAGGCTACGGGAGGAATACTCCTGGTTGTGGTTATTAACGGGAGCCGTCATCATCCTTTTGGTCGTGTGGTATGACCTGCTGGTTTTTATTACTCACCTCATCGGAGCGATCGCTCCTACAACCACCTTATTTATTTTTGGTCTTCTTTTCTTGATGCTCATCAGTTTGCATTATTCCATGCAGATATCCAAATTGTCTCACCAGATAAAAGAAATGGCCCAGCAGCTGACCCTCCTTAAAGGGCAGGTGGATGGCCAGGATGATTTTTCAAAGTAACTGCTTGCCCCCTTAAATACAAATCTATCGATGTCTGATTATATAAAGGGGATCTTGAAAATTCCCTTTTAGGCTGGTAAGGTTATAGCATTGCAAGTCGCGATTAGGGGTTCAGGATGCCTTTCTGGATCAAACTCTTGTTAGTATGTTTCGTGGGCTGTTGTCTTGGCAGTTTTCTTAACGTTTGCATTTATCGTGTTCCCCGAGGTTTATCCATTGTTTCTCCTCGCTCTTTCTGCCCTGTCTGCCAGGCACCCATCCGGGCTTATGACAATATCCCTTTGCTGAGTTACCTGCTGTTGCGAGGGAAATGTCGGAACTGCCACGGGGAAATTTTCTGGCGTTACCCCTTGGTTGAAGCTTTGACAGGGGGTATTACCTTGGCGCTTTTTTTAAAATTCGGGTTTTCCTTATCCTTTTTTTCTTTACTGGTGTTTGCTGCGGCCCTGATCGTGATTACTTTTATCGATTTGGATCACCGCATCATCCCCGATATAATCTCGCTTCCCGGTATTGCCATCGGTTTCTTGCTGGCCATATTAGGACCTTCGATAACCGTAAAGGAGTCCTTAATTGGAATCCTCGCCGGAGGGGGCTCCCTCTTCGTGGTGGCCTTTGTTTATGAAACCCTGACCAAGAGAGAGGGGATGGGCGGTGGGGACGTCAAGCTTTTAGCCATGATCGGGGCTTGGCTGGGGTGGAAATCCGTCCTATTCAGCCTTTTCTTTGCTTCTCTATCAGGAACCTTCATCGGTGGAGCAACGATGTTGATCAGGAAGGAAGGAAGATATTACGCCATCCCTTTTGGCCCCTTTTTAGCCCTTTCCGCTCTGGCTTACATCTTTTTCGGGCCCCAGCTGATTGACTGGTACTTAGGCTGGGGAAAGCCTTAGTTTTTTGCCACAGAGGGCACAGAGATCACAGAGCTATAACAAAAATTTATAACAAAAAACAACTTAGAACACGGATGAACGCAAATAAATCCAGATAAAAATCTTTTTTAAAAATCTTAACAAAATTTTCAGAATTTGAACGTTAGTAGTACAGAGGGCACAGAGAATGGCAGATTCTCTAACTGAAAAAATAATTTCTTCAGCCATCGAAGTACATCGAATATTAGGCCCCGGCCTGCTGGAATCAATTTATGAAGAAGCGCTTTGAAGAGTACGGGTCTCAAACGGGCATTATTAATCAATTTCGGCCAAGGCAAACTGGTTGATGGTATTAAGCGGATTTCTTTATAACTCTGTGATCTCGGTGTCCTCGGTGGCAAAGAAATAAAAAATGGCTTGGAATTTTCGCCCACGGTGTTGGAGAGGGTGAATCTTTCTCTTTGATGAAAAAATCTCCTCTTTTTTTTTCCGCCCCCCTGATTCTCCGGGGAGAAACTTGGGGAGGGCTACGGGGAGAAATTTCCTTAGATGACCTGCGGGAGACTCATTCCCGTTCTCAGGCCATGATTTTTCTCTATATCCTGTTCGATGCTTTTTTGCTCATCACGGTGGGAAGCTTCTTGCTCTCCCGGGTGATTGTCAACCCCCTGAAAAAATTGGTGCAGATGTCCGAAAAGATTGCCGAAGGAAATTTAGATACCATGAGCGACCCCACCGGTGGGGATGAAGTGGGCAAACTGTTTTCTTCTTTCAACCGTATGGCTTCCCGCCTGCGCGAGGACCGGGCAAAAATGGAAAATTATATCAACTCTTTAGAGCAGGTCAATCGCGAATTACGCCGGGCTCAGAACGAAGTGATTCGTTCGGAAAAACTGGCCTCCATCGGCCGCCTGGCAGCTGGCGTAGCCCACGAAGTAGGCAACCCCACGGGAGCCATCTTAGGTTACTTAGACCTGCTGGCCAGCGGCGGCTTAACGGAGGAAGAGGAAAAAGAGATTTTTAAACGGGCAGGAAGCGAGGCCGAGCGGATCCGGCGAATCGTCCGCGAACTCCTGGATTTTTCGCGCCCCTCGCCGGGAGGAGAGGAACTCGTGGATGTGTACGCCGCGATCGCCAGCGCCCTTTCCCTGCTCTCTCATCAGAAGAAGGTCTGGCAGCAGGTCCGCGTGGTCACGGAATTTCAAGAAGACCTGCCGAAATGGAAGGGAGACCCGCATCAGCTGCAACAAGTGATGATCAACCTATTCCTCAACGCCGCAGATGCCATGACATCTGCTAAATTCGCCCAAATGGGCGGGGAGGCAAAGCTTCGCGTGGCTACCCGGGCTCTGCCTGCAGCAGAAGCCACAGAATTTATGGGAGCTTTGTCCAGACGGAGGAAAGAGGATACTCCGGGGGCGGATTACTCCTTATTGCGGGCAAAAGGACCTTCTCCGGCCGCTCTCCCGGGCGAGGTCCTTTCCGTGGTCCAGATAGAAGTAGAAGATACGGGTCCAGGAATTCCGCAAGAAGCCCTTGGCAAAATCTTTGATCCCTTTTATTCCACCAAACCTCCGGGGGAAGGTACAGGCTTAGGATTGGCCATCTGCCTCCGAATTATTGAGGCTTACGGCGGCCGGATCATCGTTAAAAGTGAAGAAGGACAAGGAACGACCTTCACCCTTCTCTTGCCTGTTTTTGATTCTTTCCACCGCGGAGAACGCGGAGATCGGCGAGATTACTTAGAAAATAGCTTTCAAATCCCCCCAACCCCCCTTTATTAAAGGAGGGCAAAGGGGGATTTTCATGGTTCGCGGGTGGCCAAGCGGCCATGGGAAATTAGTAAGAAAAGCATAGGGCATGGCGCAGGGCGCATAGCGTAAAAAGAGGTAGTTAAGACGTACTCTTTGTTTAATCTTATTCAGAATTTCTAAAACTCTGTGTTCTCGGTGACCTCGGTGGCTAATTTAATTGCTTAGGAATTTCAAAACCTTTTAGCCACAGAGGTCACCGAGAACACAGAGAGATACCTGCTGAAAATGAAAAACCTAAAAACGAGCGAGATTCGAAGCAGGATTCCCCATGCCTTAGTTTTTGCACAATATCTTTTTAGTTTTAAAACCTCTGTGATCTCTGTGCCCTCTGTGGCTAATTTATAACTTGATAGTATAGGAAATTCCTTTTTGGCACCTTTTAGCATCTTCATTAATTTTGGGCGCTTAACGCGTATTCTTTATTTATCCTTAATCAGCGTTTTTAAAACTCTGTGATCTCTGTGCCCTCTGT
>Ga0180009_10007689_pt1 | contig 10927 bp, 8 predicted proteins | sample OS_PC_MetaG_FD_123537 | JGI IMG/M metagenome (GOLD analysis project Ga0180009, IMG submission 123537) | Groundwater microbial communities from the Aspo Hard Rock Laboratory (HRL) deep subsurface site, Sweden - OS_PC_MetaG | ecosystem: Environmental > Aquatic > Deep subsurface > Groundwater... | reverse complement strand
GTTACGGGGATTCTTTAAATGATCCGCTACCGCATCAGAATACATCTGGGCGCCTCCGGCGATATCCGATTGTAACCAAGGGCTATTGTTTGCCCGTTGTCTTCCAATTTCACAGGAATGCCAAAGAAAAGCAGTTCATTTCCCTTCCTTAGTTCGTTAGCAACATCGAAATTACATTTGGATAATGCTTCTTTAATCGTATTCATTGTCAAAAAATCAAATAGATCGTATAATTTCTCTACATCCCCAGGGCTCACCATGCTGAAAGAGAAGTTCTTCACATGGGCTCCTCCGGACAGTTCATAGAGCAGAGCCAAAAAGTAGTAAATCGGGCTTATGGTATAGTACCTGGGAATGTGAAATAATATGCGCCGTTTTCTCATCGCGTCGTCTATATGCAGTGCTTTTGAAAACTGATTCAGAAACAGAAAGTAAAAACGCAGGTTGGGGTTAATGAGTTGATATTGCGCAAAGTGCGCAACAGCGTCGGAAAGCTTGCCCCGGTTGCCCAGAAGTATGATCAACTCCTGATGGGGTCTGAAATACCAGGGGGTTTTCTCAACCAGGAGTCTGAGGTCCTTCTCCGCCGCCTCCCATTTTTTCATTTCCTTGTTCCATCCCGCCTGCCATCTCTGTTGCATGATCCATCGGTATTGCGGATCCGTTTCGATTTTTTCTTCTCTCAGTTTTTCATAGTATTGACAAAAAGAAGAGAGGTTAAGCATGCTCATTTCTTCGCGAACTGCGGCTATGGCGTAAGAAAAATCCCAAGACAGGTGTTTGCTTCGCAGAAACAGGATTGCATTGCCCAGCGCTTTTATCTCAGCACGGCTTTCCGGGAGTTTAGCCCATGACGTAACTACAGATTCTGTTTCCTCCGTAGGTAAGCGTTCCCTCAGGAAATCCACCGGGTCTTCGTTCGGGAATTCTATAATGAGGTCTCTTACTTTGGGATCGGCATAGCTGATGATATGGGAACCATTCAAGGCATACTCAGGGTAATGATGTGGAACGCGATAATTATCTAATGTTGAAAAATGCCACCTGGTATCTAGCTTCTCTTCCCTCCAATCATATTGCTGATTAACAATATCCTCATTTGTGAATTTGTTTCCTATGTGTCCCATAATACCGACTTCAATCGCGGTATTGATCGGGTATGGGCAAACAAGGTAAAAGATAACGGATTCGATGAACTGGGGGATGGTAGTATAAGGAGTAGTTATTATAGTATTATTGAAGGGGAAAAAGCCCAACTCCTTCAAAAGCGTGTTCAAGGGGATCACGTGCCTGTCGAGAGTGTACCCCTTTTGATTTTCCTCGATGGTACCCTGACATAAACCATCAGAGCCGATATCCAGCGACCGGAAGTTGGAATCCTTTAGCCACTGCAGCAGTTCCCGATCAGGCTCATCTCCACCCCGGTATAGGGTGCGAACGCTCGTGATGGCAGAAAACTCAAAAAATCTTTGCAGACCAAGCTCCTCTATCAGGCTGCAAAACTCCTTTATCCTTTCCCGATGAATGAGAAAGTCGTCGTCTTCGATCACAATGAACGTCTTTTCTTTACTAATAGGAAGAGAAAGGCTTCGCCCCGAAGCTTTTGTTGTTTTGAGGAGTTCCTCGAGTTGGTTGCGGGAAATGCCATCGGGCCACTCCATAGCCAATCGAGAAAGCAGAAATTCGATCATGGCCAAAGCGCTTCTTCTGGCCAGAGGAAGCTCAACTGGGTCCTCTTCCCACGGAAGTACCATACTGTAGCGCTTGCCAGACCACTTGTTGCAAAAGCGGCAATCATAGGGGCATCCCCGGGAGGTCTGCCAGTAGTAAATAGTCTTTAATTTGTCAGGTCGGGGCAAGTGATATTTTGTCGGAACATGAGTAAAATCAAGTCGGTGAACGATGCTCCTTTGACCATCCCGGATAATCAAGCCCCCAGGAAGTGTCAGTAACGCTTCTATCTGAGCGTCTGAAAGTCCTTCTTTTCTGCTGAACTGCCCTATAATGCCACTTACTTGAGATAGTATTTCGTCGCCATCCCCTCTGATCAAAACATCAAAATCGGGCACAAGCGAGGCGAATTGCTCCGGAGTTTGAGAGGTGGAACCACCGATGATCACAAACGCCTCCGGAAAACACTGACGAACCCTGGAGATCAGGTAACATGCCTCTTCGATGACGGCATCGAGCACTGAAACAGCAAAAATATGAGGGGGTTGGCTATTGAATTCCGGAATCCTGAAGTAGCTTTCTATATAAGATTCCAGGTGTTTTAGGGATCGTATGAAGCTCGCGGCTGCTGGAAATCCATTGTGCATCAGCCTGTCGCGAAGAATAGCGATGGCATAGTCAGAAGCAAGCCCGAGGGAAATCACAAGGACCCTTGGAAAACCCCTGCATAGAGTATGGTGATCAGAACTGGAAGGGTCTGCTTTCGTTTCTTCAATAATAGAAAATGGTGCCTTTTCCAGAAGGTTTCTAAGTTCATTCCGCTGCTGTTCTCTTTCCCAATTCAGGACTGAAAGACCAACCTCAACGCGCCACTCGATTACCTTATCCCTGGTCTTGACCAGGGATAAGGTAATCTGGTTTTCACCAGGGTCTTGAGTGATGCTCACCGTGCCTGAAAACGGCCATTCCAGAGCAGGGACACGGCATGCCGTGCCCCAACTTCCACCCACTGGTAGCTCGTTATTCCGGATTTGTGCCGTAACCCACGCTAGTGATTTCAGGAAACGAAGATAGGCTGGGGGAGGAAGGTATCGGGAGCTCTGGATGCGACAGATCCACGTGCCGGGGAACCCAAGAGAATCGACCAGGTACCCGCCTTTGCCGTCCGGAACGATCGCGTGGGAAAGAAAAGGGCTGTTATGAAACCGGGAACGCTCAACCATTGTTAAGTCGTCCCAATTCCGTTGGAGGCGTTCTCTTTGCTTCTCCATTTCCTCATCCCAGGAACCACGTTCCCACATCTGGGAGAGGATGGAGAGCGCCTTTTCGTAATTGCCTAATCTGGAATATCCGTCAGCCAGATAAGCGGCGGCGGTCTTAAGCCTGGGATGAGATTGCAGAATCTCTTCCAGGCTACCGACCGCCTTGTGCAGAGGACCTTCGATACTATACTGGATGGCGGTTTGAAGCGTGTGCAACGCAACCTCGTCTCGCTTTTTGGAAATGCCTGGGCAGCAAAGATATACCGGTCCTTTGAAACGCTGAAGACGCAAAGGACCCTCATTTTATTGACAGACTGGAGTCCCCTGCGCCTTCATAAATTAATCAGCATTCAAAGAGTTGTACGGAACTATCTTTTTTTACGAATCGCAAACGCTTCATCCGGCCACGTGGGCGCGAAGCTACGGTAAGTAGGATCGCAAAGCCCCAAGTCCATGATTGCTTTTCTTCCTTCTTCTGGTAGGTCCTCCCATTCCAGGAACCCGCAGCAATTGGTGAGGAAGGTGGCCCAGATTTCGTTCATGGCACGGCCTTCCACGAACACTTCGATAAAGGCCGGTTTAGACTTGTCACGCACAAAGTCAAGAGCTCGCTTAAATGCTGGCTTGAACTCACCATCTTTTTCCACAAATTCTGTATGGCAACCGAATTCCGCCATCATCTTGTCGTATCGGATGCCAGGTAATGTGGAGAAGGAGTCCAGCATGTCATTGCCGGTGGGTCTGCACGCTTTGGACCAGAAGAGCTGCCATCCGCCAGCCACCATGGTGTTATTGTTTTCGTGGATGAAGACACATGGGATATCCCATCGGGAGCACGTTTCGATATCCATGCCGCCCGCGCCAATACCGCCGTCGCCGATCACGCAGACCATCGGGATGGACTTGTTGGTGGCCAGTGCTGCGCCAAGGACCAGACCTGGACCGTGCCCGATGCCGATGGTGTCGCTGGCGTCCAGCACCCTGCCGGCGGTTCTGCACCGGTTCCAGTCGGTGTAAAAGGAGGAGGCCGTGAAACCATCAATAACCGAGATTACTTCATCTTTCAGCTCATCTCTGATGACCTCATACGTAAGCCGACCGATCAGGTCAGGATGAACGGGCGTAACCCCCCTCATTTTCTCCGTGCGCTCCAGTACCTTTTGCTCATAGTAAACCTTGCTGTCAACAATGTACTTGCGCCAGTCATTCCATTTCTCCGGGGGCTTTTTGATGCCCATATCTTTGACGCACTCAATCATCTGCCTGAGAAGTGCCTTGATGTTCCCGATCAGCTCGTAATCTGTGCCCAAGAAGAGGTCTACGTTCTCACGACATGTTTGAGCCTGAATATACCTGGTCTGCTCACCCCAGAATGGGGGATATCCGTGCATCTCAAGATAGCCGACGCGCAGTCCGAGAATCAATGCGCGGTCGCATCCTCGGAGGAAGCGCCCCCTGGCTCGTCCACCGCAGTTGAGTGGATTGTATTCGTCAATAGCCCCTCTGGCCATCCTTCGGCTGTGACATGGAATGCCGGTAAGTTCCGCGAGTTCCCTCAATTCCGCCTGCGCGTCGTCATACCAGACGCTTTCTCCAGCAATGATTCCTGGTTTCTCACCGGATAGCAACCATTTGACGGCTTCTTCAACCAAAGCCGGATCTTCCTGGGTCATTTTCCTCTCGGTCCGGAGGAAGTTTCCAGGGCCATATAAGAAGTAAGCTTCCACCAACGGAATACGGCTTAATTCATAGCTGGTATCCCAGGGGATGGAAATCGCAGTCGGGCCCATCGGAGGAGTCATGGCCAAGCGATACATGCGCTTGAACTCAGACAGTATGGACTTGGGGCTGGTGACACGGGTAGTCTTCTTGGTGATCCCGGTAAAAACCTTTTCTGCCTGAACAAGGCCTTGGGCAAAATAGACGTTATCCGTCCACGCCGGATGTTCGCCAGCAATGACCAAAACCGGGGACTGGGCTGCCATAGCCTGGGCCAATCCCGATGTGCAGTTGGTAATACCGGTGGAAGGCCCGATTATGCACGGAGCGGTGCGCCGCGTCATACGCGCCATAGCGTCGGCCGCGAAAGTGGCGGTTTGTTCATGGCGGACATGGACGCGTTTGATCCCGGCCTTCATGAACAACCCTTCCATGGGGAATTCCGCACCAGCGGTGATACCAAACACGTACTCAGTGCCTTCCTGTTTCGCCAAATCCGCCAGCAACGAAATGACATGAGTCTTCTTCAGAAATTCCGCTGGCAGTTCTCCAGCTTCAAATTCGGCGCCGGGCTTAAGTTGATCCACAATCATTGTTTTTTCTTCTTCACTCATTTTACCCTCCTATTCTTTTGGGTCGAACGTTGGTGAAACGGGTAAATCGACGAGTTTAACATGGTAACTGTCCCGAAAAGTCCAAAATGCTCTTGTAAAGCTTCTGATGCCACCTCCTTTCTTTGAGGGCATTTCATGCCTAAAATATTCCTATCTGGGGGCGAGTCTTAAAGCGCCATCGAGCCTTATGGACGCCCCATTTAACATGGGATTCTGAATGATTTGTTTGGCCAGCAACGCATATTCCTCAGGCAGACCCATGCGCTTTGGGAATATGCAGGTCTTGATCAAGGATTGTCGGACATTTTCTGGCATCCCACCCAGCATAGGGGTGTCGAAGATACCGGGAGCAATGGTGACAATTCGTATGCCGTAGTCCGCAAATTCACGTGCAATGGGAAGCGTCATGCCGATCACAGCCGCTTTGGAGGCGCTGTACGCCGCCTGACCGATTTGCCCTTCATAAGCTGCGCCTGAAGAGGTATTGATGACTACTCCCCTTTCCCCATGTTCATTAGGGACGTTTTTGAGCATTTCCACTGCGGCTAACCTGAGTACGTTCAAGGTTCCCATGTCAGGAATTTGGTAAGTTGGCAGCGGTTTTTCCCCACTCCGAACCCTCCGGACCCAAAAGGAATCAGCAAAAGGGAAAGCCAGTAACCATGCCAAACACAATAATTTCTGGTTGATCACGTTCTGCAAAACATCAAATGGTTACCGGCGTATTGCCGATTCACAGCGCCTTTTTCTTCCAATAGCTCCAGATGACCTTCCACTTCCGAAAGGCCCAGAAATACCTCCCGCTGCTCCAGTTGACAGAAAAGCTCCTGGCAAAGCTGCCATTTGGTTTTCGCGCCGTTCTCGAGTATGCGGAGGACTTCGAGACTTCGTTGTTCGTGATGCTGAAGAATCGCGTCAATGCGTGATCCAGGGCAAGAGAACACGTCACCATGTCCGGGCAGCACATGAAGAGCGTCAAGTGCTCTCGTGGCCTCCAAGGAAGCGAGATAGGTTTTGAGGCTTTGATATCCGTTCCTTGCTTTCGCCTCGAGGTCCAGCAACGGGTTTGGAGTAATGGTGGGAAGTAGATGGTCTCCGGAGAAGAGTAGCCGCTCACTGGGCTCAAAAAAACAGACTTGTCCCACTGAATGCCCGGGGAGGTGGACCACTCGGAGCTTCCGGTCGCCAGATGCGATCTCGTCACCGTCTCGAAAAGTCACCACCTCAGGCACGGGTTCCGAAAAAGTGTTCACAATGGATAGAAACTCTTGCTTGATGTAGTTGTGGTAGACCGAAGGGAGACCGGCTTCTTCCAAGAACATCCCTAAGAGGGACGGTTCCTCTTCTAAGGATTTGAGGGATTCGTGGGTGACCTTAGCCGCGTCTTGTTCGTGGACAAACACGGTTGCCCCCGAGATGCGAACCAGTGTTTGGGCAAGGCCAAAATGATCCAGATGGCCATGGGTAATATAGATCCGTTCCAGATCTTCCAGCTTACGCCCTATTCGGGCAAATGCCTGTCTTAGGGTTTCCAAGGTTGCGGCATCACGAAGCCCTGTATCCACCAAAGAAAGAGGCGGACCTTCGAGCAGGAACACATTGACCGATTCGATCGGAAACGGAATCGGGATGGTGATCTTGTGGATACCGCTGAACTGAGTCATCGTTCCCTCGAAAACCTTTATCGGCCCACGTACTTGGGAGGACGCTTCTCGTTGAACGCTGCTATGCCTTCTTTCGCGTCCTGGGTATGTACGAACAGAAACGCGATTCCTTCCAGCTCTTGGGCCAGACCTTCAGAGAGGGCTTCCTGGAATGGAACTCTCAGGCATTCTTTGATGCGGCCTATGGCCTGGGTGGCTCCTTGTGCCAGCTCCTCCGCAAACTTGATACTCTCAGGCAAAAGATGATCTGCTGGAAACACTCGGTTCACCAGCCCGATAGCCAGTGCTTCAGTTGGTTTGAGCGTGTTTCCTCGAAGAAGCAGCTCGGTCGCTTTGCTTCTGCCAACCAGACGCGTTAACCGTAGAGTTCCGCCCGCCCCTGGCAATAATCCGAGCTTGACCTCGGGAACCCCGATCGTGGCACGGGAGTCGGACATGAACCGAAAATCACAGGAAAGAGCCAATTCACAACCTCCTCCCAAAGTATGGCCGCCCAGAACGGCAATGGTAGGTTTGGGGAGAGCTTCGATTCGGTTGTAGCCATCCTGAGCAGTTTTGATGTACTGGCGGAACGCTTCTTCTTTAAGGCTCAACAGATACTTGAGGTCTGCACCCGCCATAAACATCTTGTCTACGGCGCTGCGAAAGAGGACTGCTCGGACGTCCTGATCGGTCTGGGCTTTCCTCACCGCTTCGTCTAATTGCCGCACAACATCCGGACTCATGGCGTTCGCCGGGGGGTAGTTCAACACAATGTGCGCAACCCCGTTTTGCTTTTCGTATTTCACGAATTCAGACATGGCCTCTCCTTACTGTTGCGTGTCATCAAACCTCTCGGGCTAGCCATGCCGCGCCCAAAGCACCCGTGAACTGGGGTTCAGGGGGAATGAGCGCAGTCAGGTTCGCCCGCTTCTCCACCCGGCGCACTACTCCGGGGTTTTTGGCAATACCTCCGGTAATCACAAAATCTCGCTCTAAGCCGACAGATTTGATGAGTCCGAAAACCCGATCAGCCACGGCTTCATGAACACCAGCCAGCACGTCTTCCAGAGAGACTCCGCGTCGCCGGTACGAGAGCACTTCCTGTCTGGCAAACACGGCGCACGTGGAACTGATTTTGATCGTTCCTTTTGCTTCGAGAGAGCGATCTCCGATCTCTTGGAGCGGCACGTTCAGACTTTGAGCAAGGATTTCCAGGAACCGGCCGGTCCCGGCGGCGCACTTGTCGTTCATAATAAAGTTCATATGATGACCCCCGGCATTCAAGCGGATGGCTTTGCAGTCCTGGCCTCCCATATCCAGAATGGTGCGCGCGGTAGGGAATATCTTATGCACCCCTTTGGCATGGCAGGCGATCTCCGTAATGCTAGTGTGGGGAAAAGGCGCAATGTACCGACCGTAGCCTGTTGTAACAATGGCTGAAAGCGATTCCATGGTCAGCCCGCCCGCTTTCATGGCCTCTCGGAGAACCGTCAAACACGTTTCAGCGCTGTCCGGGCCGGTTGAAATAAGACTCGACGCGACCGGTGTTTCCTCATTGAGGATCACTACTTTGGCAGTGCGGGAACCCACATCAACACCTGCGGTAAGCATTGGAATTTCAACTCCCCCCAGAATTTCAAGAAATACAGCGCGCAGCGCCCAAAGCAGTCGTCAGCAGAGGGTGTGTAGGGACATGGATTGTCGCTCCGAGATGCCTTTCCAATGTCCTGGTAATGGTTTTGCTCTGAGCCACCCCTCCGCAGAAAAACACATCCTTTTCAATGCCGGCGCGGCTGAGCACTTCCAGCAGCCGCGTGGCCACGGAGTCGCATATCCCTGCACAGATATCTTTTATCGAAAATCCACGGTGCACATTCGAAATGATCGCTGATTCGGCAAATACCGCGCAGGTGGTGCTCACTTTTGCTATACCGTCAGCCTGACCCGCCAGCATGTCTAGCTTGGCCAGATCGATCTGAAGGACTTCGCAAGCTATTTGCAGGAAGCTGCCCGTACCACTGGCGCATTTGCTATTGCTTGCAAAATCGAGCACCTTTCCCCCATGTCCCACCTTCACGGCGCGGCACCCTCCCGCACCTGCGTCCAACACCGTACATGCCTTTCCAAGAATGTGATATGCTCCTCTGGCCGCGCATGTTTCCTGGGTTCTCTGTAAATGGGAAAAAGAAACCTCTTTTCGACCCAACCCCGTAGAGACAATGCGCTGGATCCGATCAAAGGAGGTATTCGCCTCCTTGAGAGTATTCTCCAATGCCTGGCGTGCACCTGTATCGGTATCCACTTCTGTTACCATGTTCTGGTAAGCGAGAACGATGTTCTCTTCGAGCAGGACCACCTTTATGGCATGCTGGCCAACGTCAATTCCGGCAGATAGCATGCTTTACCCTTTCAACATCTCGATAAAAGCTTCCACTTTCGAACGCGCTTCATCCAGTGAACCCTGGGAGTAGTCGCTTTCCAGATAAAGGACTGGGACGTTGAGCTCATCTCGGAACTTTTCTTTCAAGAAGGGATACTCGAGATTTCGGCATTCGCAAAACATGGGGATGAAAAAGATGGCGCCATGGATTTCGGTTCCACTAAGCTTGCTCTTGATAAAATCGAACCGCTCTCTTGGGTGAGGATCATCCGTCATAGTATGCGGACAGTGAACGTCCAGGCGATGTTTCACGATGGCGTCCATTGGGGGAATCGAGGTATCCATTTTTCGACCCAGATAGCTCGTGCCTACCCCGATGTCCTCTGCAATCACGTGGCCGCCGCATTCCTCAATAATGTTGTAGATCTGGGAAGTGAACTGATCTACGGCGCCTCCGGAAAGGAACAGGCGTACCCCTCCATTGGACAGAGGTTGTCGTTTTTCGAGTTCTTGCATGTACGAAACCATCAACCGGTTATGCTGATCTTTGGGCATCTGAAGAGAAGAAAACTCCACCATAAATGCTTCACTGCCGGAAAGTTTGAGAGGTTGGTTTTTCCGGAATGCATGAAGACGACCCAACCAATCGTAATGTTCATTGTATACTGCAATAGCCTGAGATAACATCTCGTCTGTTATCATTTGCCTTGATTCTCTCTCGATGTGCTGCTTGAAGATACGGAACTCGTCACGAAGATATTCATGCACTCCCGGCCCGCTGATTTTTTCAGGGCTTTTAATGTAAAGTACATAAGGGGATAATTCGGCACCCATTATGGTAGGTTTTTCTTTTGGAGCAAGTACTCGCCAGTAATACTCGCAGCGGGACATAATGTCGCAACTGTTACAGACCACCACTCCATCCAGATACTCATATACACCGCGCCCTGCCAGGTCCAGCAAGCTGCGCACATAGGGGCAGGCATAGCGGACTACGTGTTTGTCTACGACCTCAAGTTTATCCGGACTTCCCGTCACCTTAACCGGCAGGATCCCTGCCGCATAGAGGATTTCTTCCGGAGTCATGCAACAGAGATAGCCATAGCACTTCCGGCCGCTCTGAGCTTTCCATTCCTTGATCTTCTCGTGTCGGTTGAGCATCCATTCCTGGAATTCGAGCTCCATGGTTTCACCTCCCTCTATCGTCTCATGCAACGCGTTTTAGAAGCTGTTCCGCGAACGCGTCGAAACGGGCAAAGGTTTGAGCCTCAGAGTAAGTCCGCTCGTCAATAAGGTCACATTCGAGGGGCACTGAAGGGATGCCGAAGTCCTCCTGCAGCACTCTCGCTATTTCTACGGTGGGATAAACCACAGGCCTGCACGTAATCAGGTAGAACAACACAGCGCCATCAGCTTTGTACTCGTGAACTGCGTTAATCATTGTGGAAACCGCTTGCCCAATCATGCTTGGCGCGATCAAGCCACCGGACTGTTGCAGCGTACGAATGGCAAGTTCTCGGAAAGGGTTTTCTGGCATGCGGGGAGGAAATGGGCACATGTTGTAAATCGGCTCGAACACAAATGCCCCGCCATATTTCTCAAAGTAGTTGAACAGGGACATGTTGAACCACGGAG
>Ga0180009_10007688_pt1 | contig 10928 bp, 10 predicted proteins | sample OS_PC_MetaG_FD_123537 | JGI IMG/M metagenome (GOLD analysis project Ga0180009, IMG submission 123537) | Groundwater microbial communities from the Aspo Hard Rock Laboratory (HRL) deep subsurface site, Sweden - OS_PC_MetaG | ecosystem: Environmental > Aquatic > Deep subsurface > Groundwater... | reverse complement strand
GGCCACCTGTAACTCTTTTTTACCGGCAGTCATCCTTTTCAGGCCTTTCAGCCCGATATCCCTGCGATATTGCATGCCCGGCCAGGAAATCCTGGCGACATTCCGGTAAGAGTTCTTCAAAGCCTCCTCCAGGTTGTCGCCAATACAGGTGATTCCCAGTACTCTGCCACCGGCCGTCAGGTAACGGTTCTGGTCTCTTCTGGTACCGGCATGAAACACCATCTGTTGTTCGGAAACAACCACCTCTTCGAGTCCCTGGATGGTGACCCCTTTTTCATAGGCTTCGGGATATCCGCCGGATGCCAGAACGACAATCGCGGCAGCCTGCTGTTTCCAGTGGACAGTGACATCATTGAGTCTGCTTTCGGCAACTGCCAGCGCGATCTCGACCAGGTCGCTGTCCAGAAGCATCATCAAAGGCTGGCATTCAGGATCACCAAAGCGGATATTGTATTCCACCACCCGCGGTTGATCGTCTTTGATCATCAGCCCGATATAAAGCACGCCCTTATATGGATATCCCTCTTCGGCCATGCCACGCAGGGTCGGTTCCACAACCTGCTGGTTGACAATTTGGGCGATGCTTTTGGTTATGATGGGTGCCGGTGCATAACAACCCATCCCACCGGTATTCAGACCCTGGTCAAGTTCATGTTGCCGTTTATGGTCCTGCAGGCTTGGCAGGGTAATGTGGTTTTTCCCGTCCGTGATAATGAAGAAGGAAGCCTCCTCCCCTTCCAGGAACTCTTCGATGACAACCTGCTCACCCGCTGCGCCGAACTGTCTGGCCACCATGATGTCATCCAGTCCTTGCTCCGCGGTTTCGATATCCGGGCAGATCAACACCCCCTTTCCCGCTGCCAGACCGCTGGCCTTGATCACATAAGGGGCTCCGATTTTTCTGAGATAGGATTTTGCGGTGTTGACATCGCTAAATTTCTCGAATCGAGCCGTGGGGATTTTATGCCGCTTCATAAACTCTTTTGCGAACACCTTGCTCCCTTCCAGTCTGGCTGCCAGCTGACTGGGGCCGAATACGGCAATCCCCGCAGCTTCGAGTTTTTCTGTCAAACCCGCAACAAGGTAGTCTTCCTGCCCGATGATCGCCAATTGAATCCCTTCATCTTTCGCCTTTGACAGAATTTTATCATGATCTGTCAAATACCAGCAGTCTGCCTGGCTTTCGATGCCGCCGTTCCCGGGTGTTACATGCAGGGAGGTGATTTTCGGGCTCTGCCGGCACTTCCACGCGAGAGCATGCTCTCTGCCACCCGCTCCGATGATGAGTACGTTCATTCCTGTTCCCGAATGTTAAAGGTCAATAGATCTATTTTGTGATAGCCAGACTGTTTTTATACCTCATCCGACATCGGTTTTCAAATCCTGCTCCACGACTGCCCTCACAACTGCCCGGCGTGACATCTTTCATCATCATGATTCTTTTCAGAGTTCTGCATGACAGGATCATATCGAATAATATCTAAAATAAAAACAATGACTTGTATTGATATCGGTCCGTATTTGTACCAGTCTATCTTTTTAACATAACATGACACTGTTAACTAATGACAGAACGCAATAAAAAACGATAAAAACAGGAAACAGGGTCATTTCACTTTTAATTCGTTACCGATGCAGGCACAAAAAGCCGAAAGCCCGTTTTTGATCGGGTTTGAATGTAAAGAGATCCTCTTATGTCTGATATGTCCAATCTGAAGTATCGTATTCTGATTATCGATAACAGCTCTGATACCAAGCAGTCTCTGGAAGATTTTCTGGATGACGGCGAGTTTATGTTCGAACAGGAGTTCTCTATCGACAAGGGCTATAAAAAGATACAGAAACAACATTATGATCTGATCATCACCGAAATACAACTGGGTGAGAATCAGATGACCGGGCTGGAAATGCTCCAGAAAGTCAGGGAAAGCAACTCCACGGTACCATTTGTCATTCTGACCGATCAGTCATCGGTGGAAATCTCTGTCAAAGCCATCAATTACGGTGTTGCAGGCTATCTGGTCAAACCGCTGGTCCCCAGTGAAGTGAGTGAAACAATCAAGCGGGCCATTCGCCATCACAAGGGGCGTTTTTTGAAGGGGGAGCTGGAAAACTACCGGATGGAAAATATCTTCAGTGCCGTGATCGCCAGTGAAGAACGATCCATCCTCAAACTCCTGGATACGGTGGACAACCTGATTGAGCTCGTTTATCCCAATGATACGGGCGGATTCTCAGATCTGAAGATGGCCATCTATGAGGGCCTTAGTAACGCTGTCGAACACGGAAACAGCAACCAGTCCGATAAGAACATCTTCTTTAAATTGAATTTAAGAATGGACCGTATTACGGTGCATATCCGGGATGAAGGCGAGGGATTCAATTCACACGAAATAGGGCGCCAGAGACGAGGCATGAAAGAGCTCAACCGTGGGCTCGATCTTATCCATCACCTGATGGATGAAGTGTCTTTTAATACAAAGGGCAATGAAATCAACCTGCTCAAAATCTTCTGATGTTGCCATCATCGCAGGCATGACCGTCCACAGGTTTCGTTCTGGTGTTTCTTATTATGATGGAGTTTCTTTTTAAACGTGAAGTTTAGGAAGGATTCGAAGGGCAACAGGGATCATCCAGGATTGTCAGATAGGACACCTGACAGCTCTGGCTCAGAATTCCCATCGGGCTACGTGGTAAATGACCGTTTTCAACCGCTTTCTGCCGGGGTTCCTGTTCACCGGTGACAGAAACAGGAGCCTCCCCCAATCAGAAACAGGTATTCGACTTCCTGAGAGATGGCTCTCAGAAAGCCGCCGAAAGGAAAAACAGATCACATATCTTAACGTTTGGAGAATTGGAACCGCGCCCGTGCACCTTTGAGACCGTATTTCTTGCGTTCCACTTCCCTGGCGTCCCGTGTGAGGAGACCGGCTTTTCTCAGTGGAATCCGGTAATCTTCACTGAAGCTGACCAGTGCCCTTGCCAATCCATGCCTGAGTGCCCCTGCCTGACCCGTGGTACCGCCACCCTTGACCGTCGCGAAAACATCAAAACTGTCCAGTTTATCAGTAATCTCCAGCGCTTCTTGAATAATGATTTTGTAGATATCTCTTTTGAAATATTCGGAGAGATCGCGCTTGTTTATCTCGATCTTGCCACTGCCAGGTCGCAGAAACACACGAGCGACCGACCTTTTCCTTCGTCCTGTTCCGTAATACTGCTCCATCGTTATTCTTCGCTTTAGATTTCGAGAGGTTGGGGATTATGGTTTTTATGAGGATGTTCCGGTCCGACGTAAACCTTCAGTTTGTCCAGCGCCTTTCGGTTCAACTTGTTTTTGGGCATCATCCCTTTGACAGCTTTTTCAACCAGGGCTGCAGGATTCTTCTGGAGCAGTGCCGCTGCACTGATCGATCTGATTCCACCCGGATAACCGGTGTGATGATAGTAAATCTTGTCTGTCAACTTCTTTCCGGTTATTTTGATCTTCTCTGCATTGATCACAACCACAAAGTCCCCCGTATCGATATGGGGTGTATAAATGGGTTTGTGCTTTCCCTGCAGAACCTTCACTATTTCAGATGATAAACGTCCGAGCGTTTTTCCTTCAGCATCGACGTAATACCAGCTGCGACTTAAATCACCGTTCTTTTCGTACTGTTCTTTGCGAACGGATACCGTTGTCTTCATGAGTCCGCCTGATAGAAACTTTCGATAAATATTTTATTTCAAGATAAACACCATTTTTATAAGAAAATCTTATCCTTGTCAATGTGTAAAAAACAAAATCTGTCGATAGAGCCCCAAAAACGACCCATTTCTCATCGTTTGGTCTGGGCAGTCATCAAAAGTCCGGTCATGCATCGTGATCATGGGCATGAAAACACTCCCTGTCCTGCCGGTCGCCGCCCGGGATGAGAGAAGCGCAATCATGGCCTTGCAGCCATCATTCGAAGGCAGGACTTCAAATGTGATTTTCCCGACGATAACCGAATTATTGATGCTGAAGCTGGATCCAGGAGATGGCGATAGGCGCTGCTGAGCCATGACATTTTTTGTTTTCTGTTTTATAATCCAGATCAAAGTCTTTCGGTTTTTCAATCGTTATGATATAAAATTATATAGCAATCATTCAGTTACGACATCTCCAAAACAAAGCAGATTTTTAACGTGGTATCAACATGTATGAGACAAGTGAGTTCCGAAAGGGATTGAGAGTTGAAATCGACGGTCAACCCTATATCATGGTGGACAACCAGTTTGTAAAGCCCGGTAAGGGACAGGCATTTAACCGGGTCAGGCTGAAAGGCCTCCTGTCCGGGAATGTCCTTGATCGTACGTATAAAAGTGGCGAGAAAGTTGACAAGGCGGATATCAGCGATCAGTCGATGCAGTTCCTTTATGAAGGGGAAGGAATTTACCACTTCATGGACAACAACACTTATGAGCAGGTGGAAATGACCAAGGAGCAGATCGATGATAACTGGAAATGGCTTGTGGAGGAGATGGCGGTTGATGTTCTGATATACAAAGGGCAACCGGTGTCTATCACGGTACCGAATTTTACGGTGCTGGAGATTGTCCACTGCGAACCCGGCATGAAGGGAGACACGGCAACCTCTGCTTCAAAACCGGCCACATTGTCCACTGGCGCCATTGTCAACGTGCCGCTGTTTGTGAATCAGAACGAAAAGATCAAGATCGACACCCGCACCGGAGAGTATGTCGAAAGGGCCAAAGAGTAATGGTTTCATGGCGGCCCGGTTGTTCAGTTGATAACCTGCGGAAACGGACTGAATTACTGCAGAAAGTCAGGACCTTCTTCCAGGACCGGGGGGTCCTGGAAGTTGAAACGCCTTCCATCGCCCGCTGTCCCAGCATCGATCTTCACCTGGAGTCGCAGACGGTTAACCCTGCCATCAATACACCGGTCCGATACCTGATCACCTCTCCTGAATACCACATGAAACGGCTGCTGTGTGCCGGTTCCGGGTCTATTTTCCAAGTGTGTAAGGCTTTCAGGCAGGATGAGACCGGGCAGCGACACAATCCCGAATTTACCATGATTGAATGGTACCGGGTCGACTGGGATCACTGGCGTTTGATGGAAGAGGTGGAGGCCTTGCTGCAGGCGCTGCTGGATTGTGGGAAGGCGGATCGGTTTTCTTACGGGGAGGCTTTTCAGATTTATACCGGGCAGGACCCTTTCAACCTGACACCGGCCGCTTTCAGAAACTGTTGTGCTGTCAATTCGCTTTCACCACCGACGTACCTGATGGAGGATACCGTTTCCAGGGATGAGTGGCTGAATTTTCTGTTTGGTGTGTTGATTGAACCCCACCTTGGTCAACATCGTCCGGTATTCATCACTGATTACCCTGCTTCCCAGGCAACCCTCTCTCGTATTAACCCGGAAAATGAGCAGCTTTCCGAACGGTTCGAACTGTTTTATAAAGGAATGGAGTTGGGCAATGGTTTTCATGAGTTGAAGGATGCCAAGGAACAGGCAACCCGCTTTGAATGGGAAAACCGTTTACGGGCAGAGGCGGGTAAAGCAGTATTGCCTGTCGACGAAGCCTTTCTGGAGGCTCTGGATTATGGTTTGCCTGATTGTGCGGGGATAGCCCTGGGGTTCGATCGAATCGTGATGCTGGCCCTGGGGCAGACTTCGATTGATGACGTGCTTACATTTCCCTGGAACCGCGCCTAGACTGGTAGAAATCCGGGTGACCGTAACGAGACCATGTCTCTTCGATTTCTGAGCAATCAAAGCGATGATGGAGACTTGACGCAACGCTGGTCCTGAAGCTGGTACAATCCTCTGAAACGGAACCTGGTGCAGCTGAGATGGGATTCTGGTGAAGACCTTACGCCATCCTCAAATCGATCTGTTCCAGCATGGGATTCTCCTGCAGGTTGAACTCTTTTTGGGGGGGAGTATCCAGTGAGGAAAGCAGACACAGGGTGCAATGCGTGCCGGTGATGACTCTTTTAAGGTACTGCACCATCCCGGATGAAAGCTCGCTGTTCAGAAGGGTGCTGATGAGTACCAGTCCGGTTTCTTGAAATGTGAGTGCAAGCAGTGTGAATTTGATGCGGTCCTCCCCTTTCAGCCGGTATATGGGGAAGTGCCTGATGTGGCGTGCCCTGAGCTCGTCCATAAAAATCCGTTTCGAGCGTCTTTTATCATCGAAAAAAAAGAACTCATCCTGCAACCTCAGCCAATTGCCGGCGTTTTTTCCGTAAATCCGGTCTCCGAGCAGCAGGCGGTCGCTTTGGAAGAAGGGGCGTTCAGAGCGGTGAATGATTCCGGAATCGGCCTGAAACCGTTCTTCAAGAATGCCAAGCAGGGTTTTTAACTTCTCCTGTGTCGACAAAACGATGTGATATTTTCTTCGTTTCTGGATATCGAAATCGACGTCCTTGATCCCAAATTCCTCATTTTTAAAAAGTGAGACACCTCGAAATCGGATCAGTATCGACATGGGAATCAGGCATAAGAGATGCTCTTGACGTTTTCAGCCGTATCGATCAGCAACACCCGGGTGAAAAGCTGCGAGGCCGGTGTGGCATTGGCCAGTGCGTCCGCAGCCAGTAAAACCGCACCCGCAGTCCAGGTGGGTTTTTCGATTGGCCAGAGCTCATCTTTTGGATAGACGTAGCCGGTCCAGTAGGATCCATCTTTCTCCCGGTAGGTGTGCAACCAGCCGAACAGCCGGGAGGCTCTTTTATGATCGCCGGCAGCCAGCAATGCCATGGTCAGTTCACAGGATTCTGCAATGGTGACCCATGGTTCATCGGACACGCAGTGACAGCCGAGGTCTTCCCTGACGAACGTATCCCACTTGGCGTTCAGTCGCGATCGTGCAGCAGGACCAGTGATCACGCCAGTCAGAACCGGGTAAAACCAGTCCATGGAGTAGCGGCTTTTGCTTTCCCAGGTCCGATCAAACCGCTCCGGATGATTTCTGAGGGTGTGGCCGAGTCTGTTTCTGGCAAGAACCCAATGAGGTCTCTTCCTGTTCATCACGGCAGCCAGGTTGATCGCACATTCCAGGCTCTTGTAAATAGAGCTGCAGCCGGTGATAAGGGCATCCTCCCGGACCCCTTTTTCGGAGTCAACTGCCCAACAGATCTCACCATATTTCGTCTGCAGTGAGATCACAAACTCTATGGCGGCATCGATAACCGGCCAGAGTCGTTTGAGAAACGTAAAATTCTGTGTGATCAGGAAATGATGCCAGACACCGGTTGCCACATAGGCGACAAAATTGGATTCGGTTCGTGTGTTGTCCTCAATCCGTCCGTTTTTATAGGCATTCCACCAGCTGCCATTGTCCAGTTGCGTCTCCTTCAACCAGTCATATGCCTTTTCAGCTTCCCGGTACATGCCGCAGATGCTGAGACCCATGGCGGATTCCACATGATCCCAGGGGTCGGTATACCCGCCTTTGAACCAGGGGATCGCTCCGTCCGGTTCCTGAACCGAGGCAATATAATCTGCTGTCTGGGTGAAATACTCGTTGGGAAAAGCGCCTTTCAAGAAAAATAGCTTGGACATTTCAGGGATCCTATTTGAAATACATTACAATACTTTTTCCCATGACCGGGTTCAGTATCCTGTCGAGTGTCTGGGTGATCCAGGGTTTCTTAATCAGATCCCAAACCAGAAAGCGGTGATATGCTTTAATGATTTTCGATTTTTCTCTGCTCGTCCAGAACAGGCACTGGAGCCACCAGTAGGGAACGTGCAGTGCATGGGCGCCGTGTCTGCCAAAACATGCCAGGCCTTCATCTTCGATGGCATGACGGAGGGTTTCCGCATTAAAAATGCGTATGTGCCCCCCTGCTTCATTGTGATATGCCTCGCTCAGCTTCCAGCAGATCCATTCGGGGAAAAATCGGGGCACACTGGCTGCAAAAATGCCTCCGGGTTTCATCACCCGCCGGATCTCCTTCAGTACAGACCGATAATCCGGGATATGCTCCAATACTTCTGAGCAGATGACCTTGTCAAAAGTGTTGTCGGCAAATGGCAGCGATAAAGCGTTGCCTACCGCCAGACCGAAGCTTTTCCTCGAATTCTGTGGTTCCTCAAACTCCTCTGTAAACCGTGATTTGGCTGTCAGGAGATCTGCATGAGAGAGATCAAGCCCGACTGCCTGGACATTTTTCAGTGCGTAACTGGTGATGACATGTCGACCCACACCGCATCCCAGGTCCAGGATACAATCCCCGTCTTTCAGACCAATCTTCTTAAAATTGATGGTTAACATCCTGTAACACCTTGTAATAGTATCGGGTCATCTGTCTGGCAGCCACATCCCAGCTGAATTTTTCAAGTATCCGTTTGCGGCCCGCTGCTCCCAGACGATCTCTTTTCTCCGCATTCTCCAGCAGATCGGTCATGGCATTTGCAAGGGCCCCTGCATTCCCCGGTGGAACAAGCAGACCTGCTTCACCGACCACCTCAGGCAGAGCCCCGCCGGTGGTGGAAATAACAGGTACCCCACTTGACATGGCTTCTCCTGCAGGCAGGCCAAATCCTTCATAAAGGGAAGGAATAACAGCAATCGACGCTTCGGCGTAGTATCGGTTGATCTCTTCCGTTGACAGACCATTGACAAAGGTAATGACGTTTCCCAGATTCAACCGGTTAATCAGGCTCTCCGTATGTCCCCCGGGTTTTGGCGAACCCAGCACCACCAGGTTCAGATCGGGAAACCGGGGAATCAGTTCTGCAATGGCTTTTAACAAATAATCCAGCCCTTTAAGGGGAATGTCAGCGCTCGCAGTGGCCATTATTCTAAAGGGACGGCGCTGGATTTCCGGAAGCGGAGAGAAATCAACCGTATCAATCCCGTTATGCACCACATTGACCTTAGTCTCTGATATCTTGAATGCCTTGCTGATATCATGGCGTGATTGATTTGAAACTGTCAATAGATGCTTCAGGTTTCTCACCACATGCCCCTGCATGTGTAAAAAATAGTGCCATCGTCGAATCAGAATCCGGTGCCGCCGATTTCTGGCGCTGTTAAGTGCAATATCGCGATCTTTGGTAATGGGATGGTGGATGGTGGTTATCACCGGATATCCCTTTTGTTGCAGACCGAGCAGGCCATAGCACAGACTTTGATTGTCGTGAATCAGATCATAGTCCGTTTTAGTCTCGTTAAAATAGCGAAGCACCCGTTGACCAAAAGTATACGGTTCTGGAAAACCACCTGTCAGGACGCTGAACCATTCAAACAAACTGGTGGCAGATTGGAAATCCTTCCATCGCAGTGCCGTCAACCGGTTCTCCTTTTCGAAGAGATTCAGACCTGGCAGTTTAATCAAGCGAACGCCTTCCACGAGTTCTGGATAAGGTTCACCCGAAATGACATCCACTGAGTGCCCCAGTTTCTGAAGTGCGGCACTCAGGTACCGGATATAAACCCCCTGGCCACCACAGTGCGGTTTACTGCGATATCCCAGTAAACAGATCTTCAGCGGTTTGAATGATTGGGATTCTAATATCGGTTGGCTTTCAACTTCGGAAGGAGCGGATTTGGGTTGCATCTTCTTGATTCAATCGGTTTGACTGATGCGCATACAGAATGGGTCTATTGGATTTTAAGGGTTTTGATTTTGCTGCACAAGTCTAGCAATCCTCTTGAACTATGTATATATGAAAAACACAGCAACAGTCAGTCCCCGATCAGGTACCGTGTACCGGTCTCCAGTTTTCATTTTGCTCGCGGGATCAATAGGTTAAAGATCTCCAGGCAGAATGAGACCGGAGAAATGAACAAAAAAGGGGGAGCTGTCATTTACACACTCTGCTAAACATTGTAACAATCAGATTGAACATCTTGCCAAGAGATTATGACTTTCAGTCGGTTGATACCCAGAATCTGATGGAACCCATCACTCGCGAGTCGGCTGGAAAATGCATTGGATCTTACCAGGGATTTTGAGAGTACCGTTGTGATCAAAGACCGCCGCCCCTATTATTTGAAACGCCTGTACTATAAATTCCAGGACAGGTATGTGGAGCATTTTATCCGTCCACACCTGGCTTTTCTGGGGGAAGGGTACCATTTTATCAGACCGTGGAATGTCAACATATTCGGCACGCCCATTGCGATCGGCAGATTTACGCATGTCATAGCGGCTTCTGATTCCAATATCAGGCTGGTGATATGGTCCAAGGACGACCAGAGTGGCAGTATCCACATCGGAGATTACTGCCTGATCAGTCCCGGGGTTCGGATAACATCGGCTACACGTATTGAGATCGGTAACAACTGCATGCTGGCCAACGGTGTATTTGTTACTGACGCAGACTGGCATGGCATCTATGACCGGCTTGAATCCATCGGTAACAGTGCCCCGGTTACATTGAAAGAGAATGTGTGGATCGGGGATTCGGCAACCATCTGCAAAGGTGTGACGATTGGAGAAAACAGTATTGTTGGGGCCGGCTCCGTTGTCACTATGGATATCCCGCCGAATTCAATTGCTGCCGGAAATCCTGCCAGGATCGTCAAAGAATTAAATCCGGAAAAGGGGTTTATAAAAAGGGAGAAGATGTTCAGCAACCCGGAACAGCTTTTTACTTACATGAACACATTCGACAGGGAGTTTTTGAAGGATAACTCCACCCTGGGCTGGCTCCGAACCCTTCTTTTTCCAAGAAAAGGGGACTGACATGGTTCCGGGTGAATGGGTATCCGGGGCAAAACAACCACCGGTTTATTGAAACCGGGTTTTCCACTATGGAAGGAATCAGGACCGTGATTAAACTACCGTTAGATATTGAGAGTGTGAAGGGATTTCTGGACTCTGAGGAGGGTGAGGCGCTCTACAAATATGCTGCCATGGGGGCTGGAAAGGCACCCTGTTTTGAAATCGGCGCCTACTGCGGGAAATCAACTGTTTAT
>Ga0180009_10007687_pt1 | contig 10929 bp, 12 predicted proteins | sample OS_PC_MetaG_FD_123537 | JGI IMG/M metagenome (GOLD analysis project Ga0180009, IMG submission 123537) | Groundwater microbial communities from the Aspo Hard Rock Laboratory (HRL) deep subsurface site, Sweden - OS_PC_MetaG | ecosystem: Environmental > Aquatic > Deep subsurface > Groundwater... | reverse complement strand
CTCCCTCTCGCTGGTTGGTTTTGGGACATTTGAAGTGCGCAAACGCGCCGCACGCACCGGCCGCAACCCCAAGACGGGTGAAGCGCTAAAGATCAAAGCTGCCAAGGTCCCAGCATTCAAGGCAGGCGCAACCCTGAAGGCTGCGGTAAACGGCACCAAGAAGAAGTAAGTAAATATTCCGCGTCCCATATCGATGGCAAGCGAGGCGGGCACTGCCTCCATGCGGTAGTGTCCGGCAGGGCATCCAGTCCAGCAATCGACCGGGACAGTCTTATTTGTCGACCAGTTTTACAGGTCGCTCAGTAGCAACGGATCGTAATCCTCGTCCACGTGGTTTTGGTTCCACAAGCCAGACAGACGTAACCTATCGCAATGACGGCAAGTCGGTCATAACGGTCATCCTCGATCCATGGGCAGATTGCGCCAAGTGGTAGTACGTCCATCTCCTGGTCGGCGATCAGCGCGCTCTCGTCGTCGCATTGTGACTTGTAATGATAGAAGGTCTGGCTGACCACAAAATCGGTACACGCCAGCCAGATACTCGCGCTTCTTGTTTCAACCGCCCATCTGCTATCTCCCGGCGTCGAGATGAGCTCACGACTTATTTGCCATGGTCTCCTTTAGGATATCTGCGCTCATCTGGGCTTCGGGGTACATCTCCTCAAGCGACGGTTTTCGCCCTCAAGCACCTTCATCCTGGACATCATCGAGGCATCCATATCACCGTATTTCAAGCGCATATGTAAGACATAGCGGAGCAGATGCCATCGCAACCGGTCTCGCTCACCAAGTAGCCCTTGCGCCGGAAGACCTCACCCTCCATAGATACGGCACAGCTCGGGTTCCGACTGCTGATTTACGGAGGGATCACCCTTTAACAATTTTTTGGAATTTACCCAACCAGCGCCACCGCCTTGATTTGTGCCCACACGGTCTGACCCGGACGCAGTTGTAGCTTGGCTGCGGAGCGCCGTGTGATGCGCGCGACCAGTGGGACGCCGCCAGCATTCAGGCGCACCAGCGCCAGTGCCGGGTGGGTGTCATCCGCCTGTTGTTCTACGGTGGCAGGGAGAATATTGAGGATGCTGCTGTCGGTGTGGGTATCCAGGGCGATGCTGATGTCGCGTGCCAGGATGCGCACGCGCACGTGCCGACCCAAGGGCATGCCGCTGTCGCGTACCCACAGGCTGCCACCGGCGAAGGCGACGCGGGCGAGATGCCATTCCGCATCGAGTTCGGCGACTTCCCCTTCCAGCACGACGCCCGCGTCTTCTCCCAAACGAATGGGCAGATCGAGTCGTGCCAGGGTTTCGCTCAAGGGGCCACTGGCGAGCGCGCGGCCCTGTTCCAATACCACCAGGTGATCCGCCAACCGCGCGACTTCGTCGGGAGCATGGCTGACATATAGAACAGGGATTTCGAGCTCGTCGTGCAGGCGTTCCAGATAGGGCAGGATTTCATTCTTTCGTTTCAAATCCAGTGCGGCCAGCGGTTCGTCCATGAGCAGGATGCGCGGGCTGGTGGCGAGCGCCCGGGCGATGGCGACGCGCTGCTTTTCACCGCCTGAAAGCTTGTCCGGCATGCGTTCGAGCAGCGATGCGATGCCCAGCAATTCCACCGCTTGTTGCAGCGACACCTTGCGCGCGCTCGTCGGCACCCGGCGCATGCCGTATTCCAGATTGCGGCGGATGGTCAGATGGGGAAACAGGCTCGCCTCCTGGAACACGTAGCCCAGCGGCCGCTGGTGCGTCGGCACGAACAAGCCACGGCTGTCGTCCTGCCACACCTCGCCGTTCACGCTGAGATAGCCGTCCGGCGCGTGCTCCAACCCGGCGATGGCGCGCAGGCAAGTGGTTTTGCCGGAGCCCGATGCGCCGAACAAGGCGCTGACGCCGCGTCCGGGCAGTTGCAGGTCCACATCGAGTGTGAAGCCGGGATGGGCGACACAAAAGCGCGCGTGGATATTACCTACGCTGGCTTCGTTCATTGGCGCCGCCCGTTCGGATTGAACAGGTAAAGGAGCAGCAGCACCGTGAATGAGAACGCCAGCATGCCCGCCGATAACCAGTGAGCCTGGGCGTATTCCATCGCTTCCACATAGTCGTAGATCTGCACCGACACGACCCGCGTCTTGTCCGGAATGTTGCCGCCGATCATCAGCACCACGCCGAATTCACCCACGGTATGCGCAAAGCCGAGGATGCCGGCGGTGATGAAGCCGGGACGAGCCAATGGCAGCACCACGCTGAAGAAGCGATCCCACGGCCCGGCACGCAGGGTCGCCGCCACTTCCAGCGGCCGCTCGCCGATTGCATCGAAGGCGTTCTGCAAGGGCTGCACGACGAAGGGCATGGAATAGAACACCGAGCCGACGACCAGCCCCCAGAAGGTGAACGGCAGCACGCCCAGCCCAAGCGCCTGAGTGAGCTGGCCGATGGGGCCATGCGGCCCCATGACCACCAGCAGGTAGAAACCGATCACCGTCGGCGGCAACACCAGCGGCAAGGCCACCATGGCGCCGACCGGCGCCTTCAGCCAGGAGCGGGTGCGTGCCAGCCACCAGGCGATGGGCGTGCCAATGAGGAACAGCAGCAGCGTGGTGACCGTGGCGAGACGAACGGTCAGCCAGATGGCGGAGAGCGCCGTGTCACTCAATATCGTGTCACTCAATATCGTGTCACTCATCCGGGCATCCTTTAATCAGATATCGTAGTCATAGGCGCGGATGACGGCTTTTGCCTTGTCGCTCTTGAGGTAGGTCATCAATGCGCTGGCCGCGGCATTGCCCTTGCCGTTCGTCAGGATCACCGCGTCCTGGCGGATGGGAGCGTGGAGATTACCGGGCACGAACCAGGCGGACCCTTTGATGAGCTTGCCGTCCTTGGTGATTTGCGAGAGCGCGACGAAGCCGAGTTCGGCGTTGCCGCTGGCGGCGAACTGGTAGGTCTGGGCGATGTTTTCGCCTTGCACCAGCCTGGGCTGAACGGCTTCCAACAGGCTGAGGTGTTTCAGGACTTCGATAGCTGCTGCCCCATAGGGCGCGACCTTGGGATTGGCAATGGCCAGGTGTGCGTAACCACCCTTCCTGAGCACGTCTCCCCTGTCGTCGACCATGCCCTCCCTGGCGCTCCACAGGGCGAGCTTGCCAATGGCGTAGGTGAAGCGCGTGGCGGCAACAGCCATGCCTTCCCGCTCCAGTCGCGCCGGCGTCTCGTCATCGGCGGAGAGCAATACCTGGAACGGCGCACCATTTTTGATCTGGGCGTAGAACTTGCCGGAGGAGCCGAAGGCAAGCTGCGCCTTGTGGCCGGTGTCCTTTTCGAAGGCGGCGGCGATAACCTGCATCGGCACGGTGAAATTGGCGGCGACGGCGACCTGCACTTCCGCGGCAGACGCAGCGCCTGCGAGGAAGCCGATGAGAATGAATATGGATCGGCAATGTTGCATAGCGGAATTCCTGTCAGCCGTTAAGCCCGGTGATTATGTGTCAGACAAACCGCCTGCGAGCGCGATGCTTTCCTCTTCCCTCCCCAGAGGGAAGGCCGAATGGGAAACTGCTTCAGGGGGGCTGCGTTTCGCGTGGCGCCCTGCCGCTAGCCGCCGACAAGGCACCCAATCCGGTGTCATCCTCGGGGCCAAAGCATTTCATATAGTCGCCGCACACCTGGCACGAGGGCGCGCTGCAGGCGCGCACCTCGGCACGGTCGCACAACTGCTTGTAGAGAAATTTCTTCCACTTCATGTTGGCGGCGTTCTTCGCCATCAGCGCGCCGAAGTGCCGCGCCATCAACTCCGACAAAGCCTGGCGATCGGGCAGGCCCATGTCCTGATAGAGATGGTCGCCGCCCATGCAGCCGCTGGCGATCGCGTAGGCCAGCCACTCGGTCTGTTCGGCATCGTCGCTGCGATGTTCCAGCAGCAGCTGTACCAGATCGTCGAACTCGTCCGAGGGCACCGGCGTGCAGTCGGCACAGGGTGCGACAGGATCGCAGGCTTCACCGAACAGTTGCACGTCTGCACCCGGAAAATAGCAGTCCACCAGCGCACCGAAACGCAGGCGATCCAGACCCATGCCTACACCAGGCGCGGAGAGCGCACCGCGCGCTGCCGCCACGATGACGCGCGCGAAGGTTTGCGCGAGCACGTCATCGGGATCGCGCGCATGGCGCATGAGCACATCGTAATCGAGCAGGTCGCGTCGCATGTCAGACCGCTTCCATCACTTCGTGGTCATAGCATTTCTTCGGGCAGATCTTGGCGCACGCCTCGCAGCCGACGCAGTTCATCTGGTTGGCGATGGTCATGACCTTTTTTTCGTACTCGCCTTCGTCATCATCATCGTCGTCCAGGGCAACCTCGACATATTCGCCGTCCGCGTCCACGCCCTTGAGTTGCAGCACGTCGCGTCCGCACACCCGGAAACAGCGCCCGCAACCAATGCATTTCTCCTCGTTGATGGAATGGACGAACTTCGGCGTCCAGCTACGTCCGTCGGGCAGGGTGATGGTGACCGGGTTGCTCATGATTCACCTCACGCGGTGGCAGCGGCCAGCTTCTTGCGGGCCGCCTCCAGACTCTGGAACGCTGCAACCGTTTTCTCGGCCACGTCCATCACCGTTTCCAGGCCGGCTGGCAATTCTTCCGACAGGTCGTGCAAGGCCATGCGCGCCTCCATGGCGCGTGCGTTGAGTTTTTTCACCTCGGATTTGAGGGCGTCCTTGTCTTCCATGTTGACCTTTCCTTTAGTCTCAGTCGTACTTTCGTGGAAAAACTGCTCGAACTTTTCATTGTCGAAAATATCGAGCCAATGAGGGACGTCGACGTCCATACCGCGTTCAAATAAAACACCCATGACATGCTCCTTTCAGCTTCATTCGGCGTCTTGAACCCGGTCTGGATTCACGTCCGCCCACTCGCCGCACACCTGTGCGGCTTATTCATACCTGGCCGCGTCGGGAAATTGATTCACCATGCCGACGCCTGCCGCAACCTGCTTTTCCCCTTCTTCAGCGAGCTTTTCCATGCTCTCGAATCCGAAGCGGTTGACGTCGCGCAATTGTTTGTTGACCGCGATCAGGCGCCCGGCCAGCAGCACCATGCGGCCGAAGCCTTCGTGCGACATTTTCATCATGGGCGACACCATGACACCGGTCTGTCGCTCGATAGCCAGCCCGATGGCGTTGTAATACAGCTCCATCCGCCACAGGGTTTCCGGATCGGGGTCACCAATGATGGGCAATTCCCTGCGCTGTTCTCTGGTGATGATGTAGGGCTCCAGCAGATTTGCGTCGGTCTTGCGCTCCCACGTGCCGTGGGTATCCTGAGCGCGCCACTGCTTGATCAGCTCTTTCATGAACAGCGACTGCATCGGATCTGCAGCGGTAATGGTGGCTTCAGCATTAAGCATTTTGTTCAACCTCTTCTTCGTCAAAATCGAATGTCTTCTTTCCCTGTTCCTTCTCGATAGCCTTGCGCAACCAGGGCGGTGGCGTACCCTTCAGCACGCCTTGCAGCTTCGCCAGAATGTCGACGATCACTTCCGGCTCCTGCACCTTGATCGGGTGGATTTTGCTGGCCACCACGCGCGCCGCGCCCGAACCACCGATTGCCGCCACGTAGAGAATGGAACAGTCTTTGATCGCTTCCAGCTTCGGCGCGAGCTTGTCCTCATTGCCGTCTTCCTCGAGGTCACCATCAAACTGGATCGCCTCGAGGAAATGCGTGTCGTCGGCCGACACCTCGTAGATGGCGATGTTCTTCGCCCAGCCGAAGTGGGCGTCAACCCGCTTCATGTCCTGTGTACAAAACGCTACTTTCATAGTGCCTCCGTTTTAAAAGGGTTCACCCGAGCCGCTGTCAATGAGTTACAGCCGACGTACAACTTCCACATTCCGCTCCTTCTGCTGCGGGTTGGCGCCAATCGTCCGGTTCCGGCTCGTGCGCCGCCGCCATGAACATATTGGCCACTTCAAAAATCAGGTTGCGCGTGCCGCGGTAGCCCACCGTCACCTGATGCGCCGCGCCCAGGCGGTCGAACTGGGGAATGCCCATGCGCAGGAAAGGCAGGTTCAGCCGTTCCGCCATCTGACGGCCGTGCGAATGGGTCACCAGCAAGTCGCAGCCCTGCGCCCGCTGTTCCAGGTCTTCCAGATCGCCGATCAGCACTTCCTGCGTGGGCAGGTGTTCCAGCACCGGGGACTGCGTGGTCGTCACCACTGCGGTGAGTTCCGCGCCGATGCCGACGAACAGCTTGCCGACGGCCAGCAACAGATCCGGCTCGGCGCCGATGGCGATTTTTTTGCCGCCAAAATAAAAGTGCGCGTCCAGCATCGCATCCATCAACTGGCTGCGCTGGCGACGGTATTTGTTGGGCGCCGGGCGGCCGGATTTCTCCGACAGCAGCGTCATCAGGCGATCATTGGTTTCAAGCCCGGTAAGGCTTTCCAGTACCTCGAACGGCACGCCGCATTTGTCCTGCAGAGTCTGCGCGGCCTCGCGCATGTGTTCGCCGATGGCGAGTGTGAACTCGGACGTTCCGCTGGCACGCAGTTCCGCCAGCGTCGTGCCGCCCAGGGTGGTGGGGCTGAAGTTGTCCGGGATATGACCATCCATTGAACCCGACAGGTCCGGCAAAATGATCGGCGTGAGACCGAAGGCTTCCACCAGTTCGCGAATCTCTTCGAGATCGCCGGGCGTGAGATGGCTGCCGGCGAGCACATTGATCTGCCCAGCGACGGTCGGGCCCGGCACGGCCAGTTCCTTCACAATCTTGGCTACCGCCCTGGCCCAGCCATCCTGAAACGCGCCGACGTAGTCCGGCGTGGAGACGTACACCAGGGCCACCTCATCCAGCTCCGGATGCTTCTTGCGGATCAGGGTCAGGTAGCCGTCGACATCGTCGCCCTTGGTTTCGGTGAGACCGGTCGACGCAATGGCGATGATGGCCGGCTTGGCGCGCTTGTGGATGTTGAGGATGGCCTGCTCGACGTTGTCGTAGCCGCCCATGATGGTGGTGGCCTCGTTCATGGCGGTGGTCTGCATCGGCACCGCTTCCTTGAAGTGGCGCACAAATAACACCAGACCGAAAGCCGTGCAGCCCTGCGATCCGTGCAGCGTAGGCATGCAGTTATCCAGCCCGGTAAAGGCCAGCGCCGCGCCGATCGGCTGGCTCATCTTGAGCGGGTTGACCGCACAGGATTTTTTGATGTGGGTGACGATGGCCATGGCTTATGCGCTCCCTTGCGCTTTCCCGGTAACGGGGAAAGCAATGGCTGGGGTTTCCCACGGGGCCGGCTTTCTCACCTGCTCCCAGATCGGGTTATTCAGCGATTTGTCGATCTCGCGCACCAGGGTCACCATGCCATCGTAGCCCGCAAAGGCGTGATGGCGTTCCTGGTTGATGTCGAGCCAGGGCATCTTGGCTTTCAGCGCGATGAACTGGGATCGCCCGCCTGAAAGCATGATGTCGGCCTGCGCATCCTTCAGCATCTTGTACATTTCACGCGGGGTCATGTCGTCGACCATATGCGCGTCATCGCCCATCAGTTCCTTGATTTTCTGCTTGTCTTCAAGAGTGGATTTCTTCACGCTGGTACCGACGATTTCCATGCCGACTTCCTGCAACGCGGAGACCACCGACCAGGATTTCACCCCGCCGGTGATGAGCAAGACCTTCACGCCTTTCAGGCGATCCTTATAGGGCTCCATGCGCAGCCAGAACGCCGCCTCTTCCCGGCGGATGATGGCTTCGGTGCGTTCCAGCAAGTCCGCAGGCGCGCCCTTGTCCACCAGCAGCTTGGCGATGTTGCGCAGGGAATCGCTCATGTCGGTGATGCCGTAGAAAGAACCTTCGAAGAAGGGAATCTCGTAGCGCTCTTCCATCTTGCGGGCGATGTTGATCATGGCCTTGGAGCACACCATCATCGCGGCCTTGGCGCGATGCGAATACGCCACCTCACGATACTTGGCGTCGCCGGAAATGCACGACAGGATGCGCACACCCATTTCATCCAGCAGCGGCTTGACCTGCCACAGTTCGCCGGCCAGGTTGTATTCGCCGATGATGTTGATGTCGTAGGGCGTGGTGGTCTCGGGTTCCTCGGTGCCGATCACATAGTCGAGCAGCGCTTCGCCGGCCAGTTTGTTGCCCAGATTCTTGTTGCCGACAAAGCCGGGGGCATCAATCGGGATCACCGGCTTACCGAATTTCTGGGTAGCGGCCTTGCACACTGCCTCGATGTCGTCGCCGATCAGCGCGGTGACGCAGGTCTGGTAGACAAACACCGCAGCCGGATCGTACTTGTCGAGGATTTCCTTGACCGATTTGAACAGGTGCTTCTCGCCACCGTAAATCACATCGAGTTCGTTAATGTCAGTGGTGAACCCGGTGCGGTAAAGACTGGAGCCGGAAGATTTGGCGCCGCGGTTGTCCCAGGAGTTGCCTTCGCAGGCGATGGGGCCGTGGACCAGATGCGCGACATCCGTGATCGGCTGCAGCGCAATTTTTGCGCCGTCGAACGCACAGCCGCCCGCTGCCGCGCCGGGCACCAATTGCTTGGTGCAGCCCTTCTTGCGTTCCTTCTCGCCCTTAGCCTGGTTCTTGCCGCAGGCGGGTTCGTCGAACACTTCCTGAATTTTGCGTGTCAGTGCATCCATTTCCGTTCTCCGCCAAGCGCGCTCGACTGCCTGCGCTTCAAAACGCAACGAGAATCGCCTCGTCCCGCACTACCTGCTACCGGCCAGCCAACATCACATCGTGACCCCGGGCTCGCCGCTGAATTTCACCAGGACATCCTCGTCGCGCACGATGTACTGACACGCCAGACGAAACGGCGGCGGCATATCGGTTACGACGGCTTTCTCAATGTCCTGCTTTTTCAGCTTGCCCGCTGCCAGCAGCGTGGCCCGTTCTTTTTCAGTCAGCGACTGAGCCATGCTTGGCTTGTCAGACAGGTAGACGACTTCCATCACGCATGAGCCGCATTCCCCGTCCTCGCATTCGAAGGGCAGTGGAATCTTGTTCTTCTGCGCCACCTTGAGCAGCGTGTGGGTATCGCCGGCGACGGCATAGACCGTCACATCCTTTTCCATCAGCGGCGAGCTGAAAGTTACGTTTGCCATGATTCCTTGTTCCCCGGTAAATCCGGCGGCGTAAAACCGCCGGGTCAAGCATTAACGAATGATGTCGAAGCTGTAGTCGGTCTTCGCCGGGACGATGGTGTTTTTGTCCATTTCGTCGAAGATCTTGTCCAGCAGCCACACCAGCACATTCATCGCACCCTGGTAGCCCCACACCGGATAACGGTGGTGGTGGTGACGGTCGAACACCGGAAAGCCGATGCGGATCAGCGGGGTGCCGGTATCGCGCTCCAGGTACTTGCCGTAGGTGTTGCCGATCAGGAAGTCCACCGGCTCGGTATTGAGCAGCGAACGCATGTGCCACAGATCCTTGGTGGGGTACGCATGGCAACCTTTGCCGAAAGGCGAACTGTCGAACAACGCCTGCATCTTGATTGCCCACTCTTTGCCGCCGTTGGTCGACAGCACGTGCACCGGTTCGGCGCCTAGCTCCATCAGGAAGCTGGCGAGGCCGTAGCACAGGTCCGGATCGCCGTAGATGGCGAACTTCTTGCCGTGGATGTGCGCGCTGGAGTCGGCGATGGCGTCCACCAGGCGGCCGCGTTCCTTGGTCAGTGCGTCGGGAATCGACTTGCCGGTGATGCGGGACAGTTCCATCAGAAAGTTGTCGGTTGCCTCCACCCCGACCGGGTGATTGAAGGCCACGGTTTCCTGGCCGGTTTTGGCGATGTAGTCCAGAGTCTTCTCGGTGCAATACTGCTGCATCGAGATGGTGGCCTTGGCATGGAGCGCAGCCTTGGCATCGTCCAGCGTGGTGCCGCCGTCGTACATGCGGAATTCGCCGTCGGCCGGGGTATCCCACACATCACTGTTGTCGGCCAGAATGGTGTGCTCCACACCCATCAGGTCGAAGATGCGTTTGACTTCGCGCAGGTTGCCGACGGTGTAGCCGTCAAAGCCGCCGATAAAGTTGATCTTCTCGTTGGGCGTGCGTTCCTTGCCTTCCCAGAAGTAGCTGACAATGCCCTTGAGTGCGTTGTCGTAACCGGTGATGTGGCTGCCGACGAAAGCTGGGGTATGCGCGAAAGGAACCGGGAAATCTGCCGGAACGCTACCCTTTTCCCGAGCCGTTGAAATAAAACCGTTGAGGTCGTCGCCGATCACTTCCGCCATGCAGGTAGTGGAGACCGCGATCATCTTCGGCTTGTACATGGCGTGCGTGTTGGCCAGGCCGTCGATCATGTTGTTGAGGCCGCCGAACACCGCTGCGTCTTCCGTCATCGAAGAAGACACGCAGGAGCTTGGCTCCTTGAAGTGGCGGCTGAAGTGGCTGCGGTAGTAAGCGACGCAACCCTGTGAGCCATGCACAAAGGGAATGGTGCCCTCGAAGCCGACGGCGACAAACACCGCGCCCAGCGGCTGGCAGGCCTTGGCCGGGTTGACGGTCAGGGCCTCGCGCTTGAAGTTTAAATCGCGGTATTCCCAGCTCTTGGTCCATTCGGCCATTTCCTCGACCTTGTCGTCGGGATGGGCGAATTCGAAATTCTTACGCTTGTCCGCGAACATCTCCTTGTATTCCGGACTACGGAATAAATTGAGGTGGTCGACTACATTTTCTACATCCTGAGTCATGCTGTTTCTCCTTCAAATTCTGTGGGGTGCAAGGGGAGGATGTGCGTCACGAGCTTGCCCGTAGACGCCTCACCCCTCGCGCAACGTTCACTTCTTCCAGGGTGCCTTGGTCAGACCCCACACCGGGTTGTTGATTGCCATGTCCATGTCGCGGGCGAAGATGGCAAAGCCGTCGTAGCCGTGGTACGGACCCGAGTAGTCCCAGGAGTGCATCTGACG
>Ga0180009_10007686_pt1 | contig 10929 bp, 2 predicted proteins | sample OS_PC_MetaG_FD_123537 | JGI IMG/M metagenome (GOLD analysis project Ga0180009, IMG submission 123537) | Groundwater microbial communities from the Aspo Hard Rock Laboratory (HRL) deep subsurface site, Sweden - OS_PC_MetaG | ecosystem: Environmental > Aquatic > Deep subsurface > Groundwater... | reverse complement strand
CCAGCGCACCAACGTGGTGAAGGGTTACTACGATGCGGCGCCGGAACTGGAAATGCTGTGGCCGTCGACCACGCCTTACGGCACCTTCCTGACCTCGCTCAAGAACACTTTCGCCAACCCGGCGCTGGTGTCGCTGCGCGGCGTGTTCCAGGCCAACGGCGTGTTCACCCATGCCGGCAACGAGACCAAGGTGCACAAGGGCACGCGCAACGGCAACTTCTGCTCGCCGCAGGCGCTGGCCGAGTAATAGCCAAGGTGTCCTCCGCCTCCGCCATGTCCGGGGAGGCGTCCAATCGGCGGCGATGCGCGGTCACGCGTATTGCCGCCTCTGTTTGCGCGCACGGAAACAGGTATAGCCGCATGGCTGTAACGTGACCGGATTACGCTAGGCAAACCATCCCGTTTTTTAGGAACCAACATGCATATCAAATATGTCGTGCTCGTTATGGCCGCGATGGCCGTCGCGGTCCCTGCGCTACACGCAGACGAGCCGGCGCTGCGCACGACGCTGTCCGAACGCAGCCCCATGCTCAAGATCGAAGCGGTTCATGCAACGCCGATTCCAGGTGTGTTCGAAGTGGTTTCGCAGGACAAGCAGGTGTTCTATACCGACGCCAACGGCGACTATGTATTGACCGGCAATCTGATCGAGACCGCCACGCGGAATAATTTGACCCGCGAGCGAATCGAGGGGCTCAATGTCGTCGATTTCGCGAGCTTGCCGTTCAATAAGGCCATTCCGGTTGTCCGGGGCAACGGCTCGCGCAGGCTGGCGGTATTTTCGGACCCCGATTGCCCTTACTGCAAACAGCTCGAAAAAGAACTGGCTTTGCTCAATGATGTGACCATCCATGTTTTCCTCTATCCGATCGCGTCCCTGCATCCCGAAGCGACCAAGCATGCCAAGGCAATATGGTGCGCCCCCGATCGCGCAAAGAGCTGGACTGCGCACATGCTCGAAGACAAGCAACCGACCGGTGACGGAAAATGCGATAACCCGGTCGACGAGATCGTCGCGCTCGGCAACAGCCTTGGCATCAATGCCACGCCGACGATGATTTTTGCGAACGGCAAGCGCGTCAGCGGATCGCAATCGGCGGGACAGATCGAGGCACTGCTTAAAACCAACGTGGTCGCAACGAAATAGCCAGGATGCATACAGTGTTTCAGGCGGTCCAGCGGACGGATATGGCCCGTTTGGGCCATATCCGTCTTCTCTTCGTTTCATTTATATGTCAATTGGCGCAGGCACACTTGCCCTCTTGCGCACCCGATCATGATGACCGCCCTCGTCGGAAGGCACGAATCGGGTTGCGCCATCACTTTTTATAATCAGCCAGCAGACCTCCGTGTGCGTCTATCTTGATGAATAACCTTTATAAAGCGCTATGGAGGGCCGGACTGGCACTCGTTTGCGCGTTTGACGTCGCAGCAGCTCAGGAAGCTGCGTTCGACGTGTTCGAATACCGGGTGGAGGGCGCGACGCTGCTGCCGGTGGTGGTGGTCGAACAGGCGGTGTATCCGCATCTGGGCGAAGCCAAAACCCTGGCCGACGTGGAAAAGGCGCGCGAAGCGCTGGAAAAGGCCTATCACGGCGCGGGCTATCTCACCGTGCTGGTGAGCATTCCGCAGCAAAAGGTGGACGGCGGCGTGGTGAAGCTGGCGGTGACCGAGGCGCCGGTGGACCGGCTGCGCGTGGTTGAGTCGCGCTATTTCAGCCTGGGCGAAATCAAGGCCGCCGCGCCGGAACTGGCCGAAGGGTCGGTGCCCAATTTCAACCAGATGCAGAAGGAACTGGCGGCACTGAACAAGTCGTCCGACCGCCGCGTCACGCCGGTGCTGCGCCCCGGCAAGACGCCGGGCACGGTGGAAGTGGATCTCAAGGTCAAGGACCAGTTGCCGCTACACGGCAACGTCGAACTCAACGACCGCTACAGCCAGGACACCACGCGCACGCGGCTCACCGCCAGCCTGCGCTGGGACAACCTGTGGCAGAAGCAGCATGGCCTCGGCATCACGCTGCAGACCGCGCCCGAGAACCCCGACGAAAGCCGCGTGTTTTCGGCCAGCTACACCTGGCCGCTGGCCTCCGGAAATTACCTCGCGCTGTATGGCGTGAAGTCGGAGTCCGACGTGGCGGCAGTAGGCACGCTGAACGTGGTGGGCAACGGCACGATTGCCGGCGCGCGCTACATCGTTCCGCTGCGCGGGCGCGGCGAGGGTTTCTTCCATACCGCTACCCTGGGCGTGGACTACAAGGACTTCGATCAGTCGGTAAACCTGATCGACAGCGGCGGATTCAATACGCCGATCACCTACCTGCCGTTCACCGTGGGCTGGGACGGCACCTGGCTGGAGCAGAGCGAATCGGGGCAGCGCCGTACCAGCAAGTTCGGCATAGCGTTCAATTTTCATCTGCGCGGGCTGGTGGCGAACGAGCAGGAATTCGCCGACAAGCGCTTCAAGGGCCGGTCGAACTACAGCTACCTGCGCGGCAAGTTCTCGCACGAGGAGAACTGGCCGTCGGGATGGGGCATGCAGGCACGCGGCGGCTGGCAGCTCACGGCGCAACCGCTGATCTCGAACGAGCAGTTCGCCATCGGCGGCGTCGACACCGTGCGCGGCTACCTCGAATCCGCCGCATTGGGCGAAAACGGCATTTCGTTGAGCCTGGAGGCGCGCACGCCGAACCAGGCCAAAAAGATCGCCGATTCGCTCGACGATCTGCATCTGCTGGCCTTCGTTGACGGCGGGACGGTCGCCGTTCTCGAACCGATCACGGCGGACGACCGCTTCACCCTGGCCGGCGCCGGCCTGGGACTGCGCCTCAAGGGCTGGGGCGGCGTATCGGCAGGTCTGGATTGGGCCATCGCGCTGAAGGACCAGGGCGATACCGAACGCGGCGACAGCCGCGCGCATTTCAGACTGGGTTACGAGTGGTGAATGAGCCATTCGGCTCATTCCGGATGACACAGGCAAGACGTACCCGGACGTTAAGCTCGGCACGCAGGACGAACGAATACCGGGTAGCCGTTCGACATCCCGGCACATATAAATAAGGAGCCCCCATGAATCGCAATCGCTATCGGCTGATCTTCAGCGCCTCTTTGGGCATGATGGTGCCGGTGGCGGAAACCGCGCGCAGCCGGGGCAAGTCTGGCCAGGGCAAGGCCGCGGGCGGCGCTGCGCTGGCGCTGGCCGGCGTGCTGCTGGGCGGGCCGGCGCAGGCCGAGCTGCCGGTGCCGGGCGCGGGCGGGGCGATTCCCGATTTCGTGACGCAGGGGCAGGCGAACTACCAGGTCAATGGCGCGCAGGCCTGGGTGAACCAGGTCGGCAACAAGGCCATCCTCAACTGGAAGAGCTTCAACGTCAGCCCCGGCCACGACGTGCAGTTCCGCCAGGTCGACAATCTCGCTACGCAGAACCTGGTACAGGGCGCCAATTTCACCTCGCTCAACCGCATTTACGACCTCAATCCCAGCGTGATCGCCGGCAGCATTTCGCAGGCCGCCGGGCAGAAGGCCAACGTCATCTTGGTGAACAGCAACGGCATCGCCTTCATGGGCGGCTCGCAGGTGAACCTGAATCAGTTCGCGGCCTCCACGCTCAATATTCAGGACGATTTCATCGGCAACCTGCTCGCTGGGACCGGAACGCCGCAGTTTGAAAAGGCGCTGGACGGCAGCGAGGCGCGCGGTTTCATCAAGGTGATGGAGGGCGCGCGCATCAGCGCGGGCAATTCCGGGCGGGTGATGCTGATTGCGCCGACGGTGGTGAACAAGGGCACGGTCGACGCGCCTGACGGCCAGGTCATTCTCGCTGCCGCCTCGAAAGCGTATCTGCGCGCCAGCGACGACGACAACGTGCGCGGCCTGCTGATCGAGGTGGACAGTCCGGGTGGGTTGAATTCGTTCGACGCCGCAAATACCGCTGTGAAGGATGGCGTGCTCGACGGCCAGCCGGTGGCGCTGACCAACGCAGCCGAAGACAGGCTTGGCCACGCGACCAACCTGGGCGAACTGTCCACGCCGCGCGGTAATGTGACCATGGTGGGCTATGCGGTGAACCAGAAGGGTATCGCGCGCGCGACGACCTCGGTGGTGGCGAACGGTTCGATTTATCTGACGGCAAAGGATACCGTCGTTAATTCGGGTAACGTGAATATAAGTTCGGCACGCACCGGGCAGGTGACGCTCGGCGCGGGCAGCGTGACCGAAATCCTGACGGAAACGCAGGACGCCACGACAACCCAGGACGGCAAACTGGCCAGCGGCGCGGCCAACGCGGGTCTGGATTTGCCGTCGCGCGTGCGGGTGGTCGGGCGCGACATTCGCGTGGAAGGCGATACCGTCGACGGCAACGGCCAGACGACGGCCGGGGCGCAGGTGCGTGCGCCGGCGGGCAAAGTGAGCATTTATGCGGTGGAAGCCGGTGCAAACGCCACAGTGCGCAATCTTGTCGATGAAGGTGGCCTGCTGAACGCCGATACGCCCGTGTCGAACAATACGCGTGTGCATGTCGGCAAGGGCGCCCGTTTCGATGTAGCCGGTCTGGAGGGCGTGCAGGTTTCGGTCGCGCGCAATGTGCAGGAAGTCGAGTTGCGCGGCGATGAATTGAAGGATTCGCCGATTAATCGCGAAGGTCCGATTCGCAATGAAAAAGTCTACGTCGATGTGGAGCGCGCTTTGACACGCGCCGAGGCAGGCGAATCGACGCTGATCTCGAAGGACCGTCTGGAAGCGCTGCGCGCGCAGGAGCAGCGCACGGTGGCGGAGCGCTCGACGCAGGGCGGGACGGTCGAGTTGCTGTCGCAGGGCGAGGCCGTCGTCGAATCCGGCGTGCTGTTCGACGTGTCGGGCGGCAGCCTGGCTTACACACCAGGCCAAGTCAAAACCACGCTGCTCACCAGCAACGGCGAGCTCATCGATATAGCCGACGCCGGCACCGACACGCGCTACGATGGCATCGCCACGCGCTATGTCGTCGATTATGGGAAGTGGAACCGCAAGGAAGTGATCGATCTCGGCCAGAGCTACCGTTTTGATGCGGGCTATGCCGAAGGCAAGGATGCGGGCGTGGTGGCGGTGTTCGGTATGAACGGCACCGTGATGCAGACAAACAATATTGCGGGGCGCACGGTAACGGGCGAACGCCAGCGCGAGGCCGGCATCGCGCCGCGCGGCGCGCGCCTGGTCGTGGGCTACGACGATGCGACGGCGGCTGATCTCAACAAGAATGCCGCCAAAGGGTATCAGGACTACAAGCTTAACCAGCGCGTGGAGGTGGTGTCGAATGGCGCTCTGCTGCCTGCCGGGTTCAGGTTTGGCGACGCACTTCCGGACTATCTGAAATCCACGCTGACACTCGACCCGGCGCTGCTGGGCGCGGACAAGGTTGCGGAGCTGTCAGTGTTCAGCAACCAGGCGGTCGAGTTGCGCGCGGCGCTTGCTGCGCCGGCAAACGGCGCGGTGACGATCGCGGCGCCGGAAGTGACGGTAGGTGCCGACATCGATGCGGGCGCGATCGATCTTGCCGCGCGCTACACCCTGGGACAGACGCTGCCGGCGGCGCCTGCATTGACCCTTGCCGACGGTGTCACGCTCAGCACGCGCGGCCAATGGATGAACGATCAGCCCGGCAAGGGGGGGAGTTCATCCGCGCCGCGCATCGACGGCGGCGCGCTGGCGCTGAATGCGGAATCGATCGCGGACGGGCCCGACAGCTATGGTATTGCACAGGGGCAAATCGTCTTCGGCGAGAACGTGACGCTCGATGCCGATTCGGGCGGCTGGTTCAAGGCGAACGGCAAGCTTGCGGGCGGCAAGGGCGGCACAATCGGCGTGCAGGGCTTTAACGTCGAGGGCTGGGAAAACGTCGACGCCCATGCTTACGGTATCGGCCAGGGCGGCGCCCTGACGCTGGGCGCCTACCGCATCCAGGTCGGCGGCGTGCCGCTGGCCGCGGCCAATGCGATCGATCTCGATGCCGGATTCTTCACGCGCGGCGGATTTGCCGACTATTCGTTGAAAGCGCTGTCCAGCCTGACGGTGGCCGATAACACGTCCATTCGCGCCGCGGTGAAAAGCCGCGAGCTGACGTCTGCCGACCTGCTGCGTGCCAGCGGCACGTCGGTCGCCGATCTGGGTCAACCGGTCGTTCGCGACGATCGGGTACGCCAGGCGGTGAACATCGAATTGTCGGCCAGCTTCGATAAGGCCGAAAGCGGCGATCTTGTCATTGGCAAGAACGCCCGCGTCGAATCCGACCCGAACGCGGTAATCACGCTGCAAGCCTATCGCCTGCTGGATGTCGAAGGCAGTGTCGCGACAGCCGGCGGCGTGATTAAAGCCAGCGCGGACAAGACGCTGGGCACGGTGTGGCTGGGCGATGCCGCACGTCTTGATACCGGCGGCCGCGCGCTGACCTACACCGACAGCCGGGGGCTGACGCAGGGCAAAGTGCTGGCAGGCGGTCAGGTATCGCTGAGCGCGGGCAATGTGGTGACAAAGACAAGCTCGGTCGTCGATATCGCCGGCGCAGCGCCGGTGCATCTGGACGTGCCCAACGAAGCGGGCGGGCTGGGACGCGCAGTGAGCAGCGATGCGGGCGCGTTCACCGTGCTGGCGCAAAGCAAAGCGTTGCTGGACGGCAGTGTCGAGGCGCACGGCGGCAGCACCAGCCGGCGCGGCGGCGTACTGGACGTGACATTGGGCATTTTCGAGGAGCCGGCGCTGGGCGCACCCCTGCCACAGTCCGTGCTGAGGTTGGCGCAATCCGTGCCCGCGCAGTCGGACGATTTGCAGGCTGGCAATTCGCTGGCTGCCACGCAAACGATTCTGGCGGCCGACAGGATCGAAGCGGCCGGCTTCGATCGCGTGCGCCTGTCCAGTCGCGATACGATCCGGCTTGAAAACGGTCTCGATCTGGGCGCCAGCCGCGCCTTGCCGCTGCGCGAGGCGACGCTGGACGCGGCGAGCATCCAGACAGCGGGCGGCGATGCGGCCATCGCCGCCGAAACAGTACGATTGGGCAACTATCACCCCGGCCGCCGTGCGGCGAGCACGGCGACGACCCACACCGGGACGTTCACCGTCGACGCCCGGCAACTGGAATTGGCCGGAAAGCTTGCGCTCGAAGGCATGGCGCGCGCGGAATTCAGCGGCGTTGAAGAAATCCGTCTGGCCGGCGTGTCGGTGTCGAATGCGCGGCCGGTAGGCGAGTTGAACGCGACGGCCGATCTGCTGTTACATGGCGCATTGGTGGCGCCCACCAGCTATAGCCTCTATTCGATCAATGCGGCTGGCCAGTCGGTCGCGTTCACGCGCAACACGAATACGCCGGTTCAGCCCTGGTCGGCGCAGGGCAGCCTGACTGTGCGCGCCGCCGATATCGTGCAGGACGGCAATCTCTGGGCGCCTTTCGGCACGATCGATTTGCAGGCCAGCAATGTGCTGACATTCAAGGACGGCAGCTTGACTTCGGCCGCCGCAGCACCAGGCAGTCTGACGCCGTTCGGCAAAGTGGAAAACGGTCGCGCCTGGGTGTTCGATACGGATGCATCGCGGGTCGATAAACTGGAAATTGCCGACCTCGATGGCAAGGCCGTTCGGGCAAGCGGCGCCACGGTCGACATGCAGCCGGGCGCGAGGATCGACCTGTCCGGCGGCGGCGACATTCAGGCCTACGAATTCACCACCGGCCCGGGCGGGTCGCACGACATTCTGGCCGACGCCAACACCTATGCCATTGTGCCCGGCTACACCGGCGGCTACGCCATGGCCGACGCCCAGGACGACCAGTCGCGCCGGCCGGGCGAATCGACCGCCAATAAAGTCGTGTTCGATCGTGCGCCGGGCGACGCCGTGTATCTTGCCGGCGTGCCGGGCCTGGCGGACGGGGTGTATACCCTGCTGCCCGCGCATTACGCGCTGCTGCCCGGCGCCTACGCGGTCAAGCTCGACACGGGCATCAAGGATGTGATGCCCGGTCAGGCCTACAGCCGCCAGGACGGTGTGCGCATCGCCGCGGGCTATGTCACCGATACGCGCGCCGGCGCGCCCGGGGATGCGAACTGGCAGGGGGTGCAGGTGCTGACGCACGACCAGGTGCGGGCGCGTTCCGAATTCACGCTCACGCGCGCCTCGGACTTTTTTGCCGACGGCCGCAACCGCCCGCAGGACGCCGGCTTGCTGTCGGTGAACACCAGCGGCAGCGGCGCCGATGCGCTCAAGCTCAATGCGGTTTATGACCTTGCAGCCGGGCAAGGCGGCCGCGGCGCGCAGGTGGATATCAGCGCGTTGAAACTTGCGGTGACCAACGGCGCAGTTGCCGGACTCGATCCGGATACGGTGGTGCTTGATGCCGCCAGGCTCAATACCCTGGGCGCGGAGAGCCTGTTCCTCGGCGGCACGCGAACCAGCAGCGGTGGCACGACCACGCTTACGGTCGGCGCCGATGCCGTGACGCTCGCCAACGATGCCGCGCATGCGCTTAAGGCAGGCGAGGTGATGCTCGCGGCCCGGAACGCGCTCACGCTCAAATCGGGCAGCGCCATCGATGCGCAAGGCGCGGTAGGCGATGTCGGTCGCTATGAAACGTCTGGCAACGGCGCCTTCGTGCGCGCGGCGTCGACGACGGCGACATTCACGCGAACCGGCAGCCCGGATCGCAGCGCTGGCACCTTGGTTGGCGAGGCGGGCAGCACGATTACCGCCGCCGATTCGATCACGCTCGACGCGACCACGGAGAATGCATTTAAAGGGGCGACGAAGTTCGAGAAGGAAAAGACCGAGAATGGCGGGGTAATTCGGACGCCAGTCGCTGGCAATCTCGCCGTCGGCGCGACGCGCATCAACTTTGGCGCTGCACCCGCGGATAGCGACGGACTAACCTATACGCAGGGCGACCTCGATGCCATCGATTTGGCGGGGCTGGCGCTCACCAGTTATTCGACCTTCGATCTGTATGGAGACGTGGCGGTCGGCAAGCTCGATGCAAATGCCAACCCCGTGTTGCAAAGCCTGACGCTGCAGGGCGCGGGGCTGACTGGCATTGCCAATGCGAACACGACCGCTCAACTCAATGCGAAGCAGCTCACGCTGACCAACACGGCTGCAGCGAAGTTTGCATTGCCCAAGGATGGCGACGGCAATGAGCGTGCGCTCGGCAGCGGCACGCTGGCTGTGACCGCCGACACCCTGACGCTGGGCGAGGGCGACAAAGATATCAAAGGATTCGGCCAGGTGAATATCAGCGCGAACGAACTGGTGGGATCGGGTATCGGCAAGCTGGAGATCGCCGCGCCGGTGACCCTGAACGTCGCGCGCATCAGCGGGCAAGCCGGTTCCAGCCAGTCCTTGAATGCAGTCGGAAAACTGGAGGCAATCCATCACGATGCCGACCGTACGCTCGCACCCGTCACGGCGCTGGGTGCGGCGTGGGCGCTGCAAGGATCCTCGGTTGATTTTAAAACCCGGGCCGAATTGCCGTCGGGCAGCTTCAAACTCGCCGCAACCAGCGGCGACGTGACGCTCGGCGCCAATGCGCGCGTCGACGTCGCCGGCCGCGAGGTTCAGTTCTTCGACGTGAAAAAGCCGAGCTGGGGCGGTACCGCGGAATTCGTCAGCGAAACCGGCAACGTCGTGTTTGACACGGGTTCGAACGTGGACGTCTCGGCCGCGGCGGGCGGCGACGGCGGTAGGCTAATCGTGCGCGCGGCCAAGGGCAGCTTCACCGCGGCCGACGGTTCGATCCAGGGGCATGCGCTGGCGGATGCCAGCGACAAGCGCGGGGAAGGCGCGCGCGTGGAGATCGATGTTAAAACGCTCGCCAGTTTCTCCGTGCTGAATACCGCGCTCAATGGCCCGGCTCGAATCGACGAGGGCGCCACTGTATACGACGGCTTCGACGGCGCGCGTACCCTGCGTGTGCGCACCGGCGACGTGAGCATAGCCGGCACCGACAGCGTTCGCGCGCATGACATCAGGATCGCCGCCGATGGCGGCAAGCTGGACGTGCAGGGCACGCTCGACGCCTCGGGTGAAGACGCCGGTCGTATCGAACTTTTCGCGAAGGGCGATGTAAACGTGCTCGGGAAAGACGACGCGAAAGGGTTGCCGGGCGCGAAGTTGCTGGCGCAATCCAGCGGCGCGGGCGAGGACGGCGGCGACATCGTGATCGGCACGCGCGAGGGTAGCCTGAATCTGGCGAAGGACAGCGACATCAACGTCTCGGCGGAGTCGGGCGGGCAGGGCGGTACCGTGCTGCTGCGTGCATCGCGCAACAGCGACAACACCGATGTCGCGGTGAACCCGATAAAAAGCACAATCACTGGCGCGCGTTCGATCGCTCTCGAGGCGGTGAAGGTATACGACAACAAAACCACGCTCGATGCCCGCAGCGCCAATAGCGGAAACACACTTGGGCTGGGCGCAATCGTCGAAGACAATACGGCGTTCGCAACGAAACACGATTCGATCAAGACCAGGCTCGGCCGTTCGGACGTCCATATCCTGTCAGGCGTGGAAGTGCGCTCGGCTGCCGACCTGACGCTGGGCGCGGACTGGAATCTCGCGACGGCGCGCGCCGGCGGCGAAACGGGCGTGCTGACCTTGCGTGCGGATGGAAATCTCAAGCTCAACAGCAATCTGTCGGACGGATTCAGCGACGCCACAGCGTTCAAGAGCGGCACGACGAAGCCTGCAGGCCTCTTGGCTGGCGATTCCTGGTCCTACCGTCTGATCGCAGGCGCGGACGATGGAGCCGCCGATCCGCTGGCGACCTTGCGTGCTGGTGCGCCTGGTCAGGGTAATGTCGAAATCGCAGCCGGCAAGCTGGTTCGTACGGGTACCGGCGATATCCATGTGGCGGCGGGTGGCAATATCGAGTTGAAAGACGACAAGGCGGCGATTTACACGGCCGGCCGTGTGG
>Ga0180009_10007685_pt1 | contig 10929 bp, 16 predicted proteins | sample OS_PC_MetaG_FD_123537 | JGI IMG/M metagenome (GOLD analysis project Ga0180009, IMG submission 123537) | Groundwater microbial communities from the Aspo Hard Rock Laboratory (HRL) deep subsurface site, Sweden - OS_PC_MetaG | ecosystem: Environmental > Aquatic > Deep subsurface > Groundwater... | reverse complement strand
ATAATTATATTTTATTGTATAATAAAAAGCATTGTTATTTATTGTTATTACTATACTTTCTAATTTCTAATTTACCTGCTAAGTGTCTATAATTCAAGTTATTTTTCTCGCAAAATAAAACTTTTGCCTCTAATTCTGTCTTGGCTTTAATTGCCTGTGCTTTCTTATTTCCTCTTATTTTAACTTTATAATTTTTCATTTTACTTTGCTCTTTTAATAAAAAGCTCGGTAATGTCTTTAACCCCTGCGTCTTTTAAAGCCGTCTCAAAATACGCTAATCGCCCTGTCTGTCTATTAAAAACCCTGCTTACTTTATCCGCTTCTTTTTTGCCCTGCTCGTCGTTGTCAAAACATATCTGTAAATCAAAATCGTTTAGCCCTTTAATAGTATCCTCGTTATAGTTGCTTACTCCTAAAACTCCTACTGCGTTTTTGCCGTGCTGTTGTAAAATCATAGTGTCAAACTCTCCCTCGCATAAATAAACTCGCTTGCCTTTTTTTAGCGTCTTTAAAATATCTGCGTTAAAAAGTTTATCTGCTACTCCTGCCGTGCTTTTATACTTCGGGTAGCTAAATCTGGCATTAGTTAATTCTGGGTTGCTTATGCCCCTATCAAAATACCTGCCCCGTAAAACTATAATCTTGCCGTCCTCTATAACAGGTATAATTATTTTGTTTTTGGTAAAGCTAAAGCGGTTTTTGCTGTCAAACAAAGCAAGCTCTTTTAAAGCCTCTAAAGAATACTTACTTAATAAAAACTCTCTTGTTTTTTTGTAGTCTTTAATGCTAAAAATATCAAACTGCTTTATTGTTTTATCGGTTAATCCTCTACTCTGGCTGGTTAAGTATATCTGGCTCTCTTGGTCTAATTCCCCGCAAAACTCTTTTAAAGCCCTATAAATAGCGTCGGGGTGTGGGTTAAATTGTCTCTTTTCGCTCTTATAGTCTTTAACCTCCTGTTTGCTATTTAAAGCTATTAAATCGGCTCTATGCGTCGTCATCAGCCCTCTGGCGTGTGTTAATAGCCCTAACTGCCCCGCAAGCTCTTTAATCGCCTGTTTATTGGTTAAATTATGCCTCTTGGCGTAAAAGTTAATAGCGTCGCCGTGTGCTTGGCAAGCAAAACAATTAAAGGTGTTATTATCTGCGTAAAAAGTTAAGCTCGCTTTTTTCTCGTTGTGAAAACAGCAATTAGTCTTATAAAGCCGTCTGCTTTGCTTTTTTAAAACTAAACCTTCTCTTTTAGCAAGATCAATTATATTTATTCTGCTTTTAATATCATCTATTAACATAAGCAAGTTATAGGCTTTGGCTGGCTTCTATCCCCTCTCTTAACCTTAAAAGCCTGTTTTTCGCCTGTTTAATCTGGCTCTTAACTTGATTGTTTTTTCAAGTTTTCAAATTGTCTTACTCAATTTTTTTAATTTTTTCGCCGTTTTTTCTTTAATTCTTTAATCTTTTTAAACTTTAATTTCCCTACTAATACTTTCTTTCTTTATAGTATAATAGAAACTAATAGGCTTTTAAGTAAAAACAGCGTTTTGTCGCTTTGATAAAAGCTAAAGTTAGAAGTAGTTTGTCCGTCAAGTGTCTGTATCTTGTCCGTCGGGTGTCTGTAAATCATATAGTTGTCCTGTCTTGTCCTGTCTGTCCTGTCTCTTTTATCCCCTCTGTTAGCTTTTGCGGTAAATTAAAACTAATTAAAGCCTCTCTAATGTCGTCTAACCCTAACTTCTCTAAAACCTCTTTTTTAAAACTCTCATAATTCCAGTTTTCAAACTTCTCTAAATTGGTGATAACTTTAACCTTTTCGCATTTCCCGTTATTAAAAAACCTAACCTCTTTAATCGCCTTATATTTGCTGGCGGTGTAATAAATACACTCGCATAAAGTTTTAAAGGCTTCTTGTGGTCTGTCTTTAACTGCGTCCCTAACTTTAATCTTTTCTAATAGCGTGCTAATTTTTAACTGCGTTTTAAAGTCTCCTGTGCTGGCGTAGCTCATCACTAATTTAAAGAAAAAGTATAAAAAGCCTTTCTCGCTATCTGTGCCTTTATCTTTAATCGCTTCTAATAAAATTGGGTAATACTGCCTGCCGTTAATATAGTAATTTTTATACGGCTCGTTATAAGCAATTTTCCACTTGTCTTTTGGGTTTTTCGGTTCTAATAAAATGTAAATGTTTGGCAAGCCGTGTGCCGTGTATTCTTTGCCGTCTATAATCACTCTGTCTAATTTGTATGTTGTATAAGCCCCTGTAAATAAATCTCTTTTAAGCTCGGTTAAAAACTTTCCGCCCCGTGCTATCTGTTTGTCGTCGTAGCCTCTAATCTTTGCGTAATCCTTTAAAGAAAACTCCAGCTCGGCTAACTTTTCTTTGCCGTCTTTTTCCCGTAGCCAGTTTTCCCGTTGTAGCATAAAGCCTAAAGCGTCTATGTTTTTGGCTTGGCTTACTCCTAACTTCGGCGGGGTCGGTATCAAACTTAAACTTATCTCTTGCTTTTTTTTTCTGTCTATCTTGGCTTGCTTTGTTTTTGGGTATCTGGCTTTCCCGCCTTTAATATCCCACTCGGCTACTTCCTCTTGCCCGTCTTTAGTAAAACCCTTAAAGTCTTTTGCTCTTAACCCCGTCGGCTTAAAAATAGCCCTTTGTATCTCCTCAATAGTCTTTGGGTTTTTATAAACCTCTGGCTTTACTTCTTTCTCTTTTTCGTCTTTTATTATTTCGTCGCTCATAAAATTAAAACTTATACTCGTCGCCTAAAATCTCATTAAACTTTTTGCCGTATTCCTCTGTTGTGTTAATGTTTAGTGCTATCTTGTCTTTGTTAATAAATAAATCCTCCCTCGTCTTTAAAGGTTTTTTGTATAAGCCAAACCCTACGCCAAACCCCGCCGTATCCTCTAATGCGTTTTCTAAATAAAGGTTGTGCTGGTCTATAAACTCGCTAACCTGCTCTACTTTCGGCGTAATTAAAAAAGTTAAATCTATCTTATAAATCCCTGAAAGTTTTTTTTGTATCTCTTGAAAAGCTAACAGCTTGGCATAGCCGTCTATTAAACTTTGCCGTGCGGTCTTAAAAGCCTCTTTAATACCCTCGCTCTTAAACTCTAAATAAGTTTCCCCGTCTTTCTTGGTTTCTGTAAAGAAGTGTCGGTCAAATTGTCTCTCTATCTTCCTTATACTCATACCAAACATACTAACTATACTCGGCTTGCCGTCTTTCTCTTTCTCGGCTATCAAAAGCTCTCGGTCTATGTTCTCGCCTTTATGATCTGGATCGTCGTCTGCGTAAATAAAGCCAGCGTTAGCGTCGTATTTATCTACTCGCCCCTTAAACTCTTTAATAAACTTTAAATCGCCCTTAAAGCTGTAAAGGCTCTTGCCTGTTATAGTCCTGTCCTGTCCTGTCTCCTCTACCTTTAGCTCTCCTTTGTCTATAAGTTTTTGTAGCGTCTCTTTTGCTTTCTTTTTAGCTTTTAACCACTCTTTAAAAAGCTCGTTGTGTGGTAGTTTTGTGTCCCCGCTATAAGTCTTTTTGTCCTCGCTAATAACTAAAGGCGGGTATGGCAAGCCCTCCTCAAGCCACTTTAATAAAGTCTCTTTTAAAATCTTTTTAATGGTTGTTTTGTTGTCTCGGGCGTAATCCTCTAAAATTTCTTTTATTTTCTCCTCTAAAAGCCACTCCTCATCTTTTTTTTGCTTTATCGTTTTCTCTAATTTTTTTAACCCCTTTCTTTTAATGTTGCCCTTAATTTTCTCCAGCCACTCATAATCTTTTTTTCTCGGTTTAATACCCTTGTCTTTTGCCCACTTTTTCGCTATGTCCATAATCGGCAAGCTCGCAAAACTTCCCCATAGTTGATATTCTTTCGCAAACTTGTTATAGCTTCTGTCTGCTACAAGCTCGGCGTATTTCTCTTTAGCCTCTTTGGTTAGCTCGTCTTTGCCGTTAAGTAAGTCTGCTATGGTTTCCTCGTCGTTTAAATAGCTTGGCTCATATTCCGCTTCCTCGTCTAAAATTAAAATGTCTTTTCTTAACTTGTCGCTCAAACTCTCAAAAGCAAGCTGGTAAATGGCGTAATCAAAATCTATCCCGTCTTTTAATTTTTGCTCTCTTTGTTTGTTAGTAATCTCTATCGCTTCTTTAATATCCACTATCTTAATTTTTTTAAGTGCCTTTAGTGCGTTTAATCTCTCTCGGTAAAATGGGTAGGTGGCTAATTCTATATTTAAAATGTTTTTCCTGTAATGCTCTGCTTTAGTCTCTGCGTAAATAAACTCTGCCTCTATCCCTGCCCGCCCGCTTAACTTCCAGCCCTCGTTATATTTATTCCACTCTCTCGCTTCCTCGTTGGTCTGTGCCTGCCAGCTCTCTAATCCTTTTATATCGGCTTCGGTTAAAGGCTCTTTGCCTGTGGTCTGTCTAATAACATCATTTTGTATAATAAGTAAATATCGCTCTTTCGGCGTTAGGTTTCCTCTTTGTAATAAACTACTTATATTTTTTCTCATAAGGTTTTATTTTTTCTTTTTTCTTAAATCTAATACTGGCTGTCCTATAACTTTTCTGCCCTCTCTTTTTGCCCTTGCTTTTATATCATTTGCCTCTGCTGGCGTGGCTAATATGGGTATAATCAAATAATCCCGTTCGCTTTCCTTTTCTAACTCCCGCTCTAATCTTTTAATTGTTTGTTTGGTAATGCTCATTTTATTTTTCTTCTCTCTAAAATAATCCTCTCTATAAACTCTACTTTATTTTGTAGGTGTGTAATCTCAAAAGCCTTTAATAACTTATCTGTTAAAAACCCTAAACAATTAGCGGTGCGTATATCCAGTGTCCCCGCTCTTACTCGGCTAATCGTATCTACAATAAGCAGTAAAGCGTCGTTAGGCTCTTTAATCGGCAAGGCTGGTAATGGCTCGCTAATAGTTAAAGCCCTTGCCTGCCCGCCCCTTATCTGTGCGTTTTGCTTTTCCTCGTCGCTAATGTCGGGATTGTGAAAATAACAAAACTTACTGCCTCTAATGGCGTGTGCCTCGCATTTTGTCCCGTCTTGTTTTATAAACTCGCATTTCATTTAATCATTTATATTTAATACTTTTTTCCAAAAATCTTTTTCTTTCCAAAAACTCTTTTCTGGGTTTAATCTTTTGTCGTTTGCCTTGCCTTGTCCCGTCTTGTCTCCCGTGTCCTGTCTGGTCTGCTCTGACTTGGCTGTTTGTGCTTTTATTATCTTACTTTGTTTTCCCTGCTTTTCCCCTGCTTTAGGTTGCTCTAACATTAAAACTTTGTCCTGTAATCCTTTTAAGATAATGTTTGTCTCTCGGTCTCGCTCTATAAGCTGATCTATTTTCCCGCCTAAACTGCTAATCTGCTCATCTTTAGTTTTAAGCTGATCTCGCAAAAACCCCGTCGTTTCTTTTAATAGCGTTATAACTTCGTTGCCTTGTCCTGTCTCCCGTGTCCTGTCCTGTCTTGGCTTGTCTGGCGTGTCTTGTCCTGTCTCATCTATTTGTCCTTTAATCTCCTTGTTTTCTATAAACTCTGTCTTTTTAATAGGCTCTTTGTGTCCTGTCTGGTCTGTCTCATCTGTCCCGTCTTGTCTTGGCTCATCTGCTTTTAATGCTTCTTGTGTCTTAAAGGCTTCTATGTCGGCTTTACTAAATCTATACTCCAGCGTCCCTTGCTGGCTTTTAACTCGTCTGGGGTGTAATAAACCCCGTCTAATGTATCTGCTTATAGACTTCTTGCTTCTGTTCAAAAGCTCGCAAGCCTCAAACAATGTTATATTAAAATTATTCATAAATCCTCCTCTAATAATAAAGCAATTATCACTACTACTATTAAAATAATTAAACCACTTATAAGCTCAAACCACATATTATTATTTAATAAGCCCGTTTATAATGTCGGGTATTGTTTGTCCTTTTTTCCTTAATCGTAAAATCTCTTTTAATCTCTTACTGGCTTCTTTAATAGGGTAATACTTTGCCAGCCTTTCGCCCCTCTGCTCAAACGGCAATAATCCTAACTCGCTGTAATACTTGATCGTGCTATACCTAACTCCGTTAAGCTCGGCAAGCTCACTCATCTTTAAGAAGTCCCTTTTTTTAATTTCGTCTTTAGTGCGTTTTCTCATAGTGTTTTATCTAATAAAAAAACAATTAAAATAATAATTCCTGCTATTAACCAAAACTTCGGGTCTTTATAATTCTTTGTATCAAATCCTTTAAATCTCATAAGGGTTTAAAATACTTTTCTTTTATCTCCCGCATAAGCTCGGGGTAATTTTTAACTTTATTAAAAACAAGCCCCGCAAAAGCTCTTAAAATCTCCTCGTCGTCTAAATCTCCCTCTTTGTCTAAATCTTTTGCGTAATCATTAAGCTGGCTTGCCCCGCCCATAATCGGTATAGGCGGTTTTCCTCGCCAGCTCTCCCGTGCCTCGCCGTCTTTAACTTCTTGCTTCTCATAGCCTTTAAACATCTCAAGCGTTTTTAATATCTTAATTTTGTCGTCTTTGTTTAGTTTGTTTAGTGCCATATTTTTATTAAATTATCTCTTTAAAAACCTACTTCCTGTAATTATAGTTATAGGATGTTAAAGCTGTTTTATAGGTATTTTTTAGCTATTCGCTTCCATACAAAGATTATTAAAATCGCAAGTGCTAAACTCTGTAAAAGAATAACAAAACTATCCCAAGTGCTACTAAAAGCGTTCACTATAAAATAACTGACAATCCATAAAGCAATAAATAAAATAGTATTTTTAATTATAGTTATAAATGTCGGCATATTTAAAATCCTTTTTGTCTTAAACAATTTTTATAACTCTCATCAAGGGTAATTCCCAATCCATCTAATCGATATAATCTACCACCTGATTGACTTAATTGACTTCTATAATAACATTCCTTTTTTATTTGCGTTGGTCTCCACTCATACCAATAAAAAGCAAATCCTAAAACTATAAGCAGTATTAAAATTATGTATTTATATTGTTTTAGTTTTTCCATATAAGTTAAAACTATTTATTGCTACTTTTATCACCTAAAAGGCTCTTAATATCCTCGTTTGTAAACTCTTTTTTATAGTCAATCAATTTCGTATGTTTTATATTTCTTAGCTCTTGGTCATAAGTCGCCATTATTCTTCTTACTCGCTTTTTATAAGCGTCCCAGTTTTTGGTTGAGGCAAACCGCTTAAATACGCCTATAAACTCTTGCTGGTTTAAAGGCTTGCCCTTTTTCTTATATTCTTTTTCAAGCTCGCCTGATAGCCCTGTTTCAAAACTACCTATAATAAATAAAATCTCCTCATACATTGTATTTCTGGTTAAGTCTTTTTTAGCTAAGTTTAATAATCCTCTATATTCTTTTGCCCTTTCGGCAAATAAGAATTGATAAAGCATATCAGTATAAGTCCCATAGTTCTTGATCGCTACATAGTCCTTTATACTATTTGTAAAGTCCTTTCTATATTCTTTTGTTTCTACTCTGGTATCTTTAAAGTCTTTAGCAAGCTGATTAACAAACTTAGGATTTTCTAAGGCTACTCGCATAACTTGTTTAAAGCTTTCCTCTGTTTTAATAAAATACTTTCTTACTTTCTTGCCTAATTCGTTATTTTCAAGCATTGCTATCTCTTTAGCCATATCAATAGATAAAACATATTCTATGGGTATTATTTGTCCTGTTTTTTTATCTACTAACAGCCCGTCGGCTCTTTTAACAAAGCCTTTCACAAAATTGTGAACGGGAATAAAGTAATCAGCATTTTCAACAAAATCATACTTATCTATTCTATCTTTTATCCAATCAGCAAATTGTCTTTTTGACTTTAACCATTTATGTAATTCTCTGGCATTTACAAACCGCCTTTTTTCTTTGCCTATGGTTTTTTGAATTACCTTAATGTTTATTATCTCATTCATAAGTTTTATCCTTAGTTAAAATTAACTCCATTAAATGCTTTATAAAATCTCGGCAAGTCTGCTTTTCGGTTAATGTTATCATTATAAACTTGTAGCATTTCTAAACTCTTATGCCTTGTATATTGTGCTACTTCCAGTAAGTCGCCTTTATAGGTCTTTATAAGTGTTGTTGTAAAGTAATGTCTAAAGCCGTGCGTGGTCTTTTTAATTCCTAAAGTGTCTAATACTTCTTTAATCATATCTCTTATAGCTCTGGTGGTTAGTCGTTTGTTTTTATTGTTATTACTCTGACTTGTAAATAAAGCCCCGTCGGCTATTTTATTAACCCTTAGATAGCCTTGTAATGCCTTTATAGCTTCGGGGTGTAGGTTTATAGGCTCTTTATCGTCTTGTCCTTTGCCTTGTATAAAAGCGGTCTTGCTAATAAAATCTAAATCTTTAACATCAAGCCTTATAACTTCTACTTGCCGTAATCCTTGAAAAACTAAAAGACTTATAATCGCTTTTAGCCGTGCGTTTTGCGGTGTCTCTGGTAATTCTTTTATGGCTTCTGTTAATTTACTCATCTCCTCGTCATTAAGCCCGTCCCGCTTGTGCTTCTTGCTCTGGCTAAAAGTTTTAATGTTTTGCGTTATGTCGGCTGGTAAAAGTCCTTGCCTGTTAGCTTCTTTTAAAAATATCTTTGCTGTTGCTAAATACTTATTTTTAGTGCTAATCGCAAAATCTGTTCGCTCGGCTAAACTTCTTTTAAACTCTAAAAAGCTGTTGCGGTTAAATCCTCTGTCGTTGGTAAAGTTTAAAAATAATCCTATGCGGTATTTATAATCTTTTCTGGTTGCTTCACTAACATCTAATAAATCAAAAACTCGCTCGGCTCGCTCTCTCGGATCGTTAATAGTTAAAGCCTGCCCGTCGTTAATTATAGTTAGTTGTTTTTGTTTTGGCATATTTTTTAAAACTCTTTTGTAAAATACTTATTACATTCTGTAGGTTTTATTAAAGATAATATTCCAGTTTTCTCTTTTTTTTCTTCATTTTTTCTCTCGCAAATTGTTTCGTTATATTTATTATTCTCATAGGTTATCTCGCAAACATCTTTTTCTTTATTATAAATATGGCTTTTTACATTATTCCACTTCTCCCTTTCTTTAAAAAATATGTCATAACACTCGCCTTTTCTCTTAGCTACATATTCCTTTTGCTCTTGCTCTGCTTTAGCTTCTGCTTCTTGCCTCTCTGCCTCTAATTCTATCTGTTGCTGTCTTTCAATAGACTGCTGTTTATTTACTTGGCTGGCATAATAAGCCCCGCCTAAAATAATACTGGCTATTAAAATGCTAATTGGTAAAACTAATTTATTTTTATCAATATTCATATTGTTATTGTAGCTTATTTTACTTACTACTTCAAGTATATTAAAATTAAAAAGGGTTGTCAAGTCTTAATAACCTAACAGCCCCATTTATCCTATCTTGTCTGATAATCTTATAAAATCGGTTTCTTTTTATTTAACAACTCCGAAACCTTAATCAGCTTTATTTCTAATCCCTCTTTTTTAATCCGTGATACTTCCTCATACGATCCCTTACTAAAACTAAAAGCTATAATATATCCTTTTGTATATTTTGCCCTTTTTAAAGCGGTCTCAAAATTATCTATTACATTGCGTCCTACACTATCACTTTGCTTTACTTGTATGCCAGCGTCGTCGTGCCATAAATCCTTTGTAAAATACCCGTCTAATCCCATATCCCCGACTTTTCTTTTACTGTGCTTTGCTTCCAGCTCGTCTATGACCCAGTTCTGAAACTCAAAAGGCTTAAACGCTTTTAGATCAGTGTCAGTTGTTGGCGTGTTAATAGCTATATACGTCTTATCCTCTCTCGCCCCTATTTTCTTTAATCGCCTCCCAATTAACTTTATGGCTGTTGGGGATATATCTATTCCTATCCAATGCCTATTAAGTTTTTGTGCTACTGATAAAGAAGTGCCACAACCACAAAATGCGTCCAGCACCACAGCATTTTTATTACTACTTGCTGTTATAATCTTTTCTAAAAGTGCTTCTGGCTTTTGCGTTGGATAGCCCAATCTCTCTTTTGAAACATTTATAACTGCTGGTATTTCCCAAATATCAATAGGTAAAACATCAGCATACCACCTACCCTGATCATCTTTTTTCGGACTAAAAAATGGTTTATCGTAATAGACCCTTTCTTTTTTTAAATTAAAAACATAATCATCAGTCTTGGTATAAAAATAAATGTTATCGTGTTTTCTACTCCACCTTTTCTTTGTCGCTCCACCAGTTCTATACCCCCATATAATCTCGTTTTGAAAGTTCTTAGCACCAAATACCTCATCTAACATAACCCTTAAATGGTGTGAGGCGTGCCAATCACAATGTAAATAAAAACTGCCTGTCGGTTTTAATACTCGGTAAAGTTCCTCTACTCGCTCTTTCATCCACTCAATATAAACATTTACTCCACCCTCCCACCTATCCTTAAAACTCCTAATCTCTGCTTCGTCTCCAAAAACAACCTCGTAATTTCTATTACTAAAAAACGGCGGGTCTATGTAAATTAAATCTACGCTTTTATCTTTTAGGGTTTTTAAAATATCCAAGTTATCGCCTAAAATAAGCTTATTCTTTATTGTCTTTTTAGTTATCATATATCTATGGTGGGACTTAACTGACGGGACTAAAAGCTCCCCGCCAGCGATAATCCTTGCGGACTACCTATACCCCTTTCGGGAATACAGCCCACCATAGGCTTGCTCTGACGAGGAGCTATTAACCTATGGTGGGACTTATTTATCATACCGCTTCAAGTGTTAATTAAAACGGGTTAGATAATTTAACTCTAATAATTATATTTTATTGTATAATAAAAAGCATTGTTATTTATTGTTATTACTATACTTTCTAATTTCTAATTTACCTGCTAAGTGTCTATAATTCAAGTTATTTTTCTCGCAAAATAAAACTT
>Ga0180009_10007684_pt1 | contig 10930 bp, 6 predicted proteins | sample OS_PC_MetaG_FD_123537 | JGI IMG/M metagenome (GOLD analysis project Ga0180009, IMG submission 123537) | Groundwater microbial communities from the Aspo Hard Rock Laboratory (HRL) deep subsurface site, Sweden - OS_PC_MetaG | ecosystem: Environmental > Aquatic > Deep subsurface > Groundwater... | reverse complement strand
TGCTCGGCGAGCAAACGTCCGCAAACTGGTCCTGACCCACTTTTATCCCGAATGCGACCATGCCGATATTGAAAAAGAATGCCGTAAAACCTATGCCGGCCCGCTGATGCTGGCCGAGGACCTTCTAAAGATAGAGTTGTAGCTCAACCTCTCGAACGCAAAATCAGGTAAAATCTTTAATTGGTTTGATCAAAAATCTCTGATTATTTAGTTTATACTTTTAAAAGGGTTTGATAAGATGTTATGGTAAATATTGCCTTATATCACACACTGAACCCTCAGATTCACTTTAAATTTAGTCTAAAGAAAGCTAAAAATGAAAACGCAGACGGATGCAGAACGATTTGCAAGATATCAATCAGTTTGCAAGCTGTTGCTATCTAAAGATGGTTTTCATAAGTCTGATATTTACAAGGCACTGAAATATGAGGAAAAGGCTTTTATAGGCAAGGTGATCAACGAACTATCTCGAGATGGTTATCTAACCGAAAACGGATTAAAATCAAAGCCTTTCTATTTATGGTCAGATAAGAAAGATAAGCTTGATGCAGGGCGTTGGATCGACAACCTGGTTTTTACGGCCTCCGTTAAGCGATCCCCCGCCTCTGACCGTCCCAGAGAGCGTCTTCTCCGCCTTGGACCATCAGAGCTCAAGACTTCTGAACTCCTGGCAATTTTAATCCGCTCCGGTCTCAAAGGTGAATCTGCCATCCAGGCCGGTGAAAAACTGGCAGCCCGCTTCGGAGATAAACTTGAAAAAATGTCTTTAAAAGCAAGAGGAGAACTTAAACAAATCAGTCCTGCCTTAGGAGAGACGGCCTATTGTCAAGTGATGGCGGCTTTAGAGCTAGGTAAAAGATTGGCACACCAGCAGCAGACGGCCAAATCAGAGCCCAAACATAAAATCAAGAATACTTCTGACGCCCTATCTTATTGCAAACAACATTTTCAGCGGTTGGCACGGGAATCCAGACAAGAGGAATTTCATGTGGTTTTGCTGGATGAAAAACAGAACATCATCAAGTCAGAACAGATCACTGTCGGGCTTTTAACCGAAAGCCTGGCCCATCCTCGAGAAGTTTTTAACCCGGCCATACGGGAATCAGCTTCAGCCCTTATCCTGGTGCACAATCACCCCAGCGGGGACCCAACACCCAGCCAGGATGATAAAACTATAACTCAGGAACTCAAAAAGGCAGCCGAAACCTTGGGAATTCGAATCCTCGATCATATCATTCTATCAAAAGATAACACCTTGAGCATGGTCGAGGAAAAACTTTTATAGCATCAATAACAACGGTCATGAATAATACGGATATTAATGAGGCCAAAACCAGAAAAATATTTATAGATACGGCCTTGGAAAAAGCCGGATGGGATCCTATTGTCCTTTTCCATGCGGGCACCCCATATGACCACGGCTCTGTTGAAGAATACCCGACAAAAACAGGGCCTGCTGATTATATACTTTTTTATGAAGGCAAGGCATTAGCTTGTGTTGAAGGCAAAAGAGTTAGGGTAGGTCCGCAAAACGTACTTCAACAAGCAAAAAGATATGCACGGGGTTTTCCTGAAAGCGCTTTTTCCATTGGCCGTTTTGGTGGGTATAATCTTCCTTTTGTCTATTCAACCAACGGGAAAATAATATGGTTTCAGGACTTAAGGAATCCGCTTAACCTGTCAAGAGAGGTCGCTTCATTTCACACGCCTCAGGCGCTTATGGATCTGTTGAACAGGGACGAAGTTGCTGCCAGCACATGGCTTAAAGAGAATGAAATTAATGATAAGATCTTGTGGCCCTTTCAGATTGACGCCATTGAAGCAATAGAAAAAGCCATCAAAGATCGCCGACGACACTTGCTGTTAGCCATGGCCACCGGTACCGGGAAAACCTTTACCATAGTAAATCTGATCTACCGTTTAATGAAGTCAGAACTAGCAAAACGTATCTTATTTTTGGTGGATAGAAGGGCCTTAGCAGCCCAGGCCGTAACAACCATGGCCAGTTTTGAAGCAGAACCGGGCCTGAAGTTTGATCAAATTTATGAAGTTTACAGTCAGAAGATCCGCAGAGAAGATCTAAACGAGGAGATGAAGTTTGATCCAAAGATTCTCCCCACAGAATATCTTACAAATCCCAGCAGCAGGGATAGTTTTGTGTATGTATCAACCATTCAGCGTATGCGGATTAACCTGTTTGGTTATGAAGGCATGTTTGGTTCTTCCGCCGGTGATCAGGATGATGATTCCGATGCCTCCAGACTCGATATCCCAACACACGCATTCGATGTTATCATTGCCGATGAGTGCCACCGGGGATACACCGCCCAAGAAGAAAGCAAATGGCGTGAAGTTTTGATGCATTTTGATGGAATTAAGATTGGACTCACTGCCACACCGGCAGCCCACACCACTGCTTTTTTCAAAAAGATTGTTTTTATCTATGATTATGAGCGAGCTGTTCGTGAGGGCTTTCTGGTGGATTATGATGCCATAGCTATCAAATCAGACATCACCATTAAAGGTGTTTTTCTTGAGGAAGGGGAGGAGGTCGGCCTGATAGATACTCGAACCGGCCAACTTTCTTTTGAAAGCTTAGAGGCTGAAAGGGAACTTCCTGCGATCACATCAGAAATCGACTGGTCAGTGCCCGATAGAAACCGAAAAATTGTCCGGGAAATTCAAAAATATCTCTTGGATCAGGAAGAACAATTGGGCCATTTTCCCAAAACCCTGATTTTTGCCCAGAACGATATTGACCATATCTCCCAATGTGATGCGCTAGTTGAAATCCTGAGGGATGAATTCAACCGGGGAGATGACTTTGTACAAAAAATCACCGGCAGTCCGTCTGTGGACAGGCCTCTTCAAAGGATTCGTGAGTTCAGAAACCGTCAAAAACCTGCCATTGTGGTCACGGTGGATATGCTTTCCACGGGCGTGGATGTTCCCAGGATCGAAAATGTTGTCTTTTTGCGGCCCGTAAAATCCAGAATCCTTTTTGAACAGATGATGGGACGAGGGACCCGTCGCTGCGAAGAAATCCACAAGACTCATTTTACGGTCTTTGACTGTTTCAATGGCACCCTCTTAGAATATTTCAGAAAAACAACCGGCATCACGGCAGAAGCTCCGGTGAAGGCAACAAAAACCATCCGGGATATCGTACAGGCCATCGCGGATAATAATGATCGGGATTACAATATCCGGGTCTTATCCAAAAGACCTCACCGCATATCCAAAAATATCACCCAGGAAGGCAGAGGGCAGTTCAATTATATCATAGGCTGTGATCTAAGCGATTTTGCTAAAAACTTACACCGGAGGCTTGACCAGCAATGGGGGCATACTATTAAGATATTACAGAGTGACGCCTTTCTGGATTTGTGCGAAAACTACCCCCGACCAAAGAAAAAGTTTCTCAGGGCCGATACGGCCGAAGATTATGTGAGTTCGAAAATTATTTTCAGGGCCAAAGATGGGAGGGAGTTGGGGCCGGAAGATTACCTTAAAGAGTTTGAAAGGTTCGTTAAAGAGAATCCGGAACATATCGAAGCCCTTGAAATCCTTCTGAATCGTCCCAAAGATTTTGATACCGACCAGTTGAAAGTCTTGAAGGAGACTCTTGCATCCCAACCGGATGATCTGGTGGATAAATTTACCGAGAAGAATCTCCGCCGGGCTTATAACAAGGAACTGGCCGACATCATCTCCATCATACGCCATGCAGCAATCGGCAGCGAATTGCTTACAGTCGAACAGCGCGTCAATAAGGCCATAATGAAGGTCAAAACCGACCGTTTCTTCACCGAAGAACAGGAGAAATGGCTGGAGCTGATCAAAAGGCACCTAATCAAGACACTGCTAATGGAAAAGAAAGACGTAGATTACATGCCCATCTTCACACGAGAAGGCGGATCATGGGGTAAGCTAAACAATATTTTTGATGGCGAATTGGAAAACATCATTCACGAAATCAATACGGCAATTGCAGCTTGATTTCTTCATTCGACAGGATTTACAAGATGGAAAGGATATAAAGTTAAGAAACAAGTCCTTATAATTGTGTTCATCCTGTCAAAAAGGAATAAGAAGGAAACTCATGACTGATATCGTAGGCAAACTCTGGGGATTCTGCCACACCCTGCGACATGACGGAATCGATTACGGCGATTATATTGAGCAGTTAACCTATCTCCTATTCCTCAAAATGATCGAGGAAAAAGGGGCAGAAATTCCTTCCAAATATTCATGGACAGTTTTAAGGGAAAAGTCGGGCACCGATCTTACCGAACATTACATGGATACCCTCCGGGCATTGGGAAAAGAAAAAAATATGCTTGCGGATATCTATTCAGGAGCCATATCCAGGTTCAGTAATCCGGTTAACCTCAAGCGACTGGTCAACCTCATTGACGAGATTGAATGGACCGGTCTCAACGTTGATGTAAAAGCTGCGGCCTATGAGGGTCTACTGGAAAAATCGGCTTCTGAAGGAAAAAAGGGAGCTGGCCAATATTTTACCCCACGCATCTTGATTCAATCCATTGTCCGGTGCATGAAGCCTGATCCCCGAAAGAGCAAGGATTTTTCCATTCATGATCCGGCATCAGGCACAGGCGGTTTTTTGGTCTGCGCTTATGAATGGCTTATGGAAAAGACCAAAGGCAGCCTTGAACGTGACGAGGCCAAACGCATTATGGATTCCACTTACTCCGGCACGGAACTGGTTCACCGGCCCAGGCGATTGGCCTTGATGAACCTTTATCTCCACGGCATCCAGGCCAATATTTATCTGGGGGATGCTATCTATGAACCCAAAAGGGGTGGTCCTTACGACTGTATATTGACAAATCCCCCATTTGGTACAAAAGGGGCCAATCAGGCGCCCAATCGCGATGATTTCACGGTTTCTACCAGCAACAAACAGCTCAACTTTGTTCAGCATGTTATGAGTATTCTGAAACCCGGCGGCCGTGCAGCCATCGTCGTGCCTGACAATGTCCTCTTTGCAGATCAGGCGGGTGAGGTATTCAAGATCCTTACGGAAGATTGTGATCTTCATACCGTGCTCCGCCTTCCCAACGGCACTTTCACGCCTTATAGTCCCGGCACAAAAACCAATGTCATTTTCTTTACCAAAGGCTACCAGTCTGAAACTGTCTGGGTATATGATGCCCGCACGAATGTGCCGCGCATCACCAAAAAAGACCGCCCCTTGATTCCACAGCACTTTGACGAATTTGAAGTCTGCTATGGCCCAAATCCAAACAGCAGCCCTAAACGCGACCATCGAGACTCCAAAGAAGACCGCTGGCGATTCTTTTCCATCAGCGAGGTTAAGGAACGCGACTTTAAGATTGACAGTCTTAAATGGCTCAAAGATGAATCGCTTGATGATGCTAATGAATTGCCTGAGCCTGAGGAGTTGGCAACCGATGCTATTGCCGAGCTTGAAGAGGCGATTGAGAAATTAAACAATATCATTTTGATGTTAGAAAATAACAACAACAGCAAAGAAAAAGTGTTGGATGGAGAGTTGGCGTGAAGATCTCAAATCAAACCATACTTGAACCGGCAAAGGAACATGCCCATTCAGCTATTGGTTTGCCAGAGGGTTGGGTTGAAACGACGCTCGATCACCTTCTTCAAGCTCTCGAATCCGGTTCACGTCCAAAAGGTGGAGTGCGTGGTATTACAGAAGGTATCCCCAGCATAGGGGGAGAACATCTCGATGATAACGGAGGTTTTAGGTTCGAGAATATCAAATTTGTGCCATATAGCTTTTTCGAAAAGATGAAACGTGGTCGGATACAGAATGGTGACATCCTAGTTGTAAAAGACGGTGCAACCACTGGTAAAGTATCCTTAGTTCGTGAGAGCTTTCCATACGATCCCGCAGTTATAAATGAGCACGTTTTTATTTGCCGGCCGGCTGAAGGCACCTATCCACCCTATCTATTCTATTTTCTGTTTTCCAAAGAGGGACAGGGTCGAATCCTGGAGAACTTTCGGGGCTCAGCTCAGGGAGGCATCAATCAAAGCTTTGTACAAGGCACAATCACACCTCTTGCCCCCTTACCAGAACAAAAGCGGATCGTGGCGAAGGTTGAGGAATTGCTTGCGCAAGTCAACTCAGCGCGTGAGTGTCTATCCAAGGGACAAAAAATTCTCAAGCGTTTCCGCCAATCCGTCCTTACTGCAGCATGTTCTGGCCACCTTACTGCTGATTGGAGAGAGAAACATTCTGATTTAGAGCCAGTAACAGAGATATTCAAATGGATAAGGACTATTAAAAGCAAAAAGGAGAGGTTTCCTGTCGAGTTTAACGACATAGGCGAACTTCAAAATAATATTCCAGACACATGGTGTAATATAAAATTAAAAAATATTCTCAACGATATAAAATATGGTACTTCAAAAAAATGCAATTATGACGATTCAAAAACGCCTGTGCTACGTATCCCTAATGTTGTTAAAGGGTACATTGAACATCGTGATATGAAATATGCACGATTACCTGATAAAGAATATGAAAAATTGAAATTAAAAAAAGGGGATATTCTTTTAGTTAGGTCAAATGGTAGTGTTGCTTTGGTCGGAAAGACAGCTTTAGTGACAGAAAAAGAAAATGGTTATGCATATGCAGGCTATCTTATTAGACTTCGTTTTGACACAAAAAAGCTATCACCAAATTATATCAACCTTGCTCTTTCAACACATAAAACTCGGATTCAAATTGAGTTGCCTTCTAGGTCAACGAGTGGGGTACACAACATTAATATTGAGGAAATAAGCAATTTAGAAATACTTTTACCACCTTCTGAAGAGCAACATGAAATTGTCCGCCGTGTTGAAGCGCTTTTCGAAATGGCTGGTACGATTGAGAAACGGTTGGAAGCATCAATAATACGGGCAGAAAGGTTGACCCAAGCGATCCTATTCAAAGCCTTCCGAGGTGAACTTGTACCAACAGAGGCTGAACTTGCCCGGCGCGAAGGCCACTCCTATGAACACGCCTCTACTCTTCTGGCTAATATAAAGGAACAAAGACAAGAGATTATGCCACGGCGGACACCTATCAGGGTGAGGCAGCAAAGAAATAACGGGTTGGCTCAGCGCGATACTATTTATAGTCTTGCACGTGAAAGCGATCCGCGTATTTTGGCGAGTGTATTAGAAGTGCTCAAGCAGTATGGTGCATTGCCAACCAGCCAGATCTCTCTGGCCTTACGCGAACGCGGCTTAAGTTTTAAAAAGGATAAAGCCTATACTGTGCGCAAGGAGTTCGAATTCCTTGGCTGGATACAGATAGAGACCGACCTTTGGGAATTAACCAGTGTTGGCCGAAAAATAGCTGAAGCTCATCCCACTTCGCAATTGGATTTATTTGCGCGAACGCTAATCGTGGCCCACGAAAGCCTGTCCACGCAAGGAGCTACGAAATTACTGCACAAGATGTTGCAAATTAATCCCACAGGACAAGGGGCTATTATTATACCACAACCTCTGTTTCACGATCTTTCAAAAGAGATTGATGGGCTGAAAACGTGGTTGACTAAAGAACTGGAACGCTGGAATAACGCATTAAAAAAGGAGATGCAAGGATTCCAATTTTTGGATGCTTCTAAAACCGTTAATCATATTATATCACAATCACTAACGAAATGGGCTGATCTTTCTGCCAGTAAACGTCGCAGCAACTTGTTAAGAGCCATTGCCGACCGTTATCTGGATATGATGTTCCAGGATCTGATGTCTCCGGCAGATGTTAGAATATGGCAAAACCGACTGGATTGGGGGGGCATTACGCATACAGCACAGAAATTGTCTGGAGTGGCCGGTCATATTTGGTTCCCGACAGGTTCTTTCCGCGCAGAAGGTGGCAAACATTTTACACCGGTTGAAGGCCTAACCTATGAAGGGCAAACCTTTTATCGACATACACCTAGTGGATCGGATTTTCTAAAGCGCTTCAGCGAAGTGCTTTACGAGGGCTATATACAGCGGCAACGAGAAGAGCAAGTCGAATATGTTTCATTGCTAGCCGTGCGTGATTGGACATGTTATCGCTTGCGTATCAGTCATGCAGTGTTTGAAGAAAATCTCCAGGATTTATTCCCTCAAGCGTTACGCGGAGAATTACCTGTCACCCTGGCTCTTGAAGTTGATATTACCCCTAGCGAAGAGAGACAATTAGGACGTGAGCGGCCAGTAATAATTGACGGAACGCCATGCTACATCCTCGCGATGCGTTCTAAAAAATAGTCTCAGGAGGAAACCATGGACCAAAACCCTTTCCAGAGGCAGAAATTGTTACAAAAGGGAACGCAAGTAGAGCATCAAACAGCATACCAGCGTTTATATGGCCTGCGAGAAAACCCTTTCCCTACCTTAGCGATGTTTACACCTTCTATCGATGACCCGCGTCGGGATGGAACAATTTACGATGAAAAGTTCCGCAAAGAAGAAGAGAAAAAGTTCTTTGATTTGTTTATCCAATCACCCACAGGCGACCGCCCACTAGAATTAGGTTTTATCCGATTAGACCTTCAAGCCGGAGGGCGTGGTAACGGCAAGTCTGTTTTTCTTCATCATATTGCCGAACGTATCAATAAGCAGGAATGGCATGAAAGTTGGCATCCGAAACTTGATGACCCTAATTTGTTTGCGTTAGCTGTCCATATTTTGCCCGAGCCACGTAAGCAAAGACGTTTTTGGCAACTGATATACTTGATTTTTATGACATTGGCCAACGAAAATCTATTTACAAACATTGATGTGAATTTTCGAGCAGCTGTGCTGTATCGTATGCTGTCTGAAGAACAGATTGATTCCCTATCGCGTCGGCCACCTGAGGATCTGCAAAACAGTCTCCAATCTAATGACAACTTTTTTATTATTTTAAGCGAAGTTGGCTTTACACGGTCCGCTTATCTGGAAGAAGCAGAGCGCCAACTGGTATCAATAGCTCCATCAACATTTAGTGCACGATTTTTTAGAGAATTTATTTATGTTGATTGCTCGCTTGAAAGATTATGGGAAAAATGGAAAAGAGAAGGTTTTGCGCCTAATGATTATCAATGGCGAAACCATGGCATTAACTTTTTTACAGAGGGCCTCGTACCGGTAACCATCGTTGCGGGATACCGGCGTTTTTTCTTGCTGTTAGATGAATTCGAAAAAATATACATGTATCAGAATAATCGAGAGCGTGATGAGTTTTTGGATTCTTTGAGACAATATTTTTATGAACGAGATTCAACAATTGTTCGCAACAATTATGTTACAACGGCCATCACTATTCACCCCTCTATAGACCGGTACCTTGCACGGAACTGGCAGAGGGTAGGATTGGATGGTTTAGTACCATTAGGTCCTACGCGCATTAAGGCTTGCTCTGTTGAGTTGGGTGCATCAACAACATCCAAGTTGTTGCATTTAGTTATGACTTACATCGACTATTTCAGGATTGAAGTGGATGGCTCCCATTTTGAGACATTATATCCATTTTCCGAAGATGCTCTTGAACCAGCCATAGAAGCTGCGAGATTCTACCCTCGAGGTACTCTGTGGTATGCAAATGCCATTTTAAAAGAAGCGGTTATGGAAGAAATATCCCCACCGATTACCCGTGATTTTGTGGAAAAATTCATTCGAGCAGAAAAAAAACCCCCGGTGGATGACGATGATGAGCTTTTTACCTTGCCCACAACCTTAAACGATTTAAACGGCTGAAAATACCTCATGAATCGATTGATTGATTGCGATGTTCTGGAATACTGCCGGATCACAGACGAAAAACGAAACGCACACATAGAGCATGTAGTCGATATCCCTGTGCAGCCCTCTCATACTTTGCCGGTTTTTGAACTTTGTCGTGCTTTACATCTCTTATTCAGAAACCATAATTTCCCCCCGCTTAATTTTCGAAAATGTTGGGCAGAGTTTTCTGCTAATTTTTGGAACTATGGGGTACATTGGCTGCACGTTAGTGAGTATCCCGAGGAAAACCTTGCTCGTGAGATACGCCGCCTTCCGAAACTGTTCGAAGGGAAAAATAATGTTCCCTGTGAAGGTTCTTCGGAAATGTATTGGTCTCACCACTTTATGCTGACCCAACGATTGAGATATTTATGTAAATCAGAGCCTTGGGACGAGGATCAGCGATGGAGCGCCATTCCGCCCGATGGTAAGGAAAAACCAATCAAAGGGATCTTCTCTAATTCCGATGATATTGTGATGGACACAAACAACCTATTAGAGCTTCTCAACCAATTACCAGAAGATGGCATGGGTTCTAAAGTTAACGAGATGCACTTTCCTAATCGTTTATGTCAGAATGCGATTCGTCTTTTTAAAAGAATTATTTATAGTTATGGAGCAACCGGGAAATTTATTGTTCCTATCAGTGCTCTGGAAGAAGCAGACAGGGTCGCTAATTACGATAAGAATCGAGAAAAATACGAACGCGCTCGTAAAGTAATCCATGCCATGAGCATTAATGTTGACCTGCCATTATGGAATATCTTTGATTTTCAATCTCTTACACAAGAGATATTCGACTGTTTCCAGGAACTTTACGAAGCGCTTTATAGTCCAAATGCTTTAGAGCAGTCCGATCCTGGTTTGGGAGATACTTTGGTAATAGCCCATGGCATTTATAACCAATGCCCTATAGCTTCAACCGAGTGGTTTGAGAAACCGGATTGGGCCGCTGTAGCACAGGTTTTTCCTTACCTTGTACTAAAAGACGATTGATACGCACCAGCTGTAATTGGTGTTTCTTGATACACCCATCCTAAGTTATAAGTTTTTTCTCGTCGGTTAATAAAAAACCTTTTTCTACCGCAATACGTTCGCTTCCTTGTGCACTCATGCTCACGGTGGAAGGTAATTCTGGATACTGCTTGAGTTTTTTGATTAGGGT
>Ga0180009_10007683_pt1 | contig 10931 bp, 7 predicted proteins | sample OS_PC_MetaG_FD_123537 | JGI IMG/M metagenome (GOLD analysis project Ga0180009, IMG submission 123537) | Groundwater microbial communities from the Aspo Hard Rock Laboratory (HRL) deep subsurface site, Sweden - OS_PC_MetaG | ecosystem: Environmental > Aquatic > Deep subsurface > Groundwater... | reverse complement strand
GAGGATTCCGGCCTGCTCGCATCGCTGCGCGCAGGGGATTGGGTCCGGCGGCGAAGCCAACCGAGCATTCCCGCGACGACCGCGAGTAACCATGCTTCGCCGCGCGAGCCGGTGCGACCGAGCGCGCAGGCACAGCCCGACGCCTCCTCCGAAGCCCAGATGACGGGGGCGGTGTCGCCGTCGGGCTCGGCATCACCGGTGGCGGCCTCCGCATAGAATGCATCCGGCGTGAGCTCATCGGAGGGGGTGACATCCAGAAGCTCGCGATCCGCTCCTGCGTCGTCAGGGGGCGTCGTGGGTTCCAAGCCGATGCTGCCCCAGACATCCTGGCCCGCGACGACATCTCGCGTCGATGTTCCCGGCGTGAATCCCTCGAAGGTCGCAGACGCGGTGTAGGCTCCGGGCTCGAGCTCGAAGGCAAAGTCGCCGTCGGGCCCCGTGGTGATGGAAGGCCCTCCTTCGATTTGGACGACGGCGCCGGCGAGGCGGTCATCCATGTTGGGTGCCCGGTAGACCACGCCCATGAAGTTGCCTACCGTCGGTGCTGCGGCGCTCCCGCAGCTCGCTCCGAAGTGGGCGCAGACGCCTGCGGCGATTCCCGAAGCGATGCTCTTTTGGCCTTCGGCGCTGCGAAGATACGCGCTCTCGGAGGGCGGGTGCCCCTGATAACCCGAACCGGCCGAGCAATCGTGGAACAACACCTCCGTCAAACACGCCTTCATGTTCGTGGCGTTGAGTACATGCAAGTTGTCTCGGTACTTCAGGCCGCGGTCCTGGTAGGGAACCTTGGACAGCAATCCGTCTTGTACGTGTCCCGCCAGCGTTTGGCCGCCACCCGAAACGTAGAGCGTCTCGATGCCGTGCCCACCACCTGCGTTGGAGTGGACGCTCACGAAGACGTCCGCCCCCCAGGAGTTCGCATTGGAAGGAGCATTGTAGAAGTCCTGATCGACACGAACCGTGAACCCCGCCTGTTCCAGAATCGGGCGGACGAGGTTGGCGTTGATCAAAGCGTACTGTGCCTCATTCCCCCCCCCAGACACAGGATTCGACGTCTGATCGCTGGGGTTCAGATAGACACGTTGCGCAGCCGTCGAGCCAGCGACCGTGCTGATGATCAAGAAGGCGGCGACGCAGATGGACAAAGGAATCTGTCTCATCGTTCACTCCCGCCTGCAAAGGGATCGTCGAAGCGCGCCAGGTACACGTCCCTCGTGCGTCCATCCACGAAGGCGACCATCGCACCGTCGGGCGATATCGCCGGCTCCACGGCTGGTATCGGCGAGCCTCCCACGCGGCGTTCTTCGCCGGTCTTCGCATCCACCATCCACAGCTCCGACGAAAGGATTGCGCGGCCGTCGTGCTCGATCCGCGCGAACACGACATGGCGGCCGTCGGGGTGCCAGCTCGGACTGACGCCCTGCGTGAGATCGCGCGCCTCCCCCGTCTGGGGTTTCAGCCAGATGCGCCCGCCTCCCACTTTGCTCTCGCAGACGATGACCGCGTCTCCGTTAGGCGAGAACCTCGGACGGAAGAAGGCTGGTCCCGTGAACAGAACTTGTGCCGCTTTCGAGCTCTCGGAGAACCGGCGAAGAACGATTGTGTCGTTGGGCTCGCGAGATACCACCAACCCAAGATCGGCACGGACATCGACGTCGATACCTTGGACTCCGTCGGCGATCACCGTCAGTCCATCCCGGTCGACGCGCACGAGCGAGCCGTTGGCGGAAGCGTGCCACGCCCGGGTGGATGGGTCGAAGACCGGCAACCCCGCCTTTTCGACGTGGGAGAGGCCGTACAAGGATTGTGGGATCTGCCGGACGACTTCTCCCTCGTTAAGCCACGTTGGTCCCCGTGTCCCCCGTTCGCAGGGGCCGAGTCGCTTTGGCGATGTGAGCGTGGGAGCCGGGCCATCGGAGAGCAAGGCATGGACAACGACGCTGTTGGCTACCGCGTCCGGCTCAGCGGGGGCGCATCCGGACAGGAACAGCGATAGGCCGCAGAGCGAAGCCGCTGCGAGTGGATAGGAGAGAAGGAGGGTGGGTGGCGTTGGCAAGGGTCGTCTCCAGCGTCCCGCTGTGAGGCAGCTCAGCTTTCGATGATATGGACGAGCGGCAGACGTGCGCCGGTCACGATCCACAGAACGTGCATCCTGGCGCCGTTACCGTTTGGCCGGGCCTGCGCGACGGTGACCTTCCGCCGCGTGGAGCCAGGGAGCAATTCATGTGCCACGGTGAACGAGGCAGTCAGGCCGTGCGGCCACGGGGACAGTCAGCGTGTGCCCACCAGTGATTGCCGATGAAACCTCGGACTGACACCCGGCGGCGATGTCGCAGCCTCTGCGACACGTCCCCCGGGAGATGCCGATGCCCACTGGGATCTCGGGGATCACGGCGCGGGCAAGCGCGGACCGCATTGGCGCCGCGCTACCAACTCGTCGTTCGTTGCCGGATGCGTAGACTCGACTGCCAGGCGGGGTGCTCTGCGCGTGAATGACTTCTTCAGGTGGCACCACCGGCCGGGGGCTGAGCGTCCCTGGGCTACTGTGACGTATTCCGCTTCAAGAACCCATCATACGAGAGCTGGCCGCCGGAGAGCGGCCCCGTGGGATACTTGTAGGCCCGATCTCGCGTGTGCAGCGCGCAGGTGGCTGCGTCGACGAATGACGCGTGTTTTGCTTCGAGGTCGTGCGATTCCTCTGCGAACGCGCTCGATAACGCGTTGATGGCTTGTTCGAGCGATGCGCAATTCCCTGTCGGTTGGGGCAGCTCGATGGACGGTCCGCCAGCGCAGCACTTGCGACGAAGCATGCCGTAGACCAGCAGCTCATGCCAACCGAGCCGAGGCCACATGTTCATTCCGTCGGTGAGCTTGCCTCCACTGCCGCGCACGATCTTCGTGCGCATTGTCAAGGCGCCTCGGCGCGGGTCCTGCTCCTCACAGACGAACGCAAGATCTTGCTTGTTCGCGAAGGTTGTTGGCGTGAAGTGGTCTGCCACGCACGCCGAGACGTCCTGGGGAGGAGCGGCTGCTTTGGGAGGCGCTTTGGGCACGGGGGGGGCGGTGGATTCCGCTGGCCGGGACGTGGATGTCGGCGTGTGCTTCGCGGTCGGCGCGAACGCCGGCGGTCGAGAAGCGGACGGTGCAGCAGCCGAATTGGCCGCGCCACTCTTGCCCATGATGTTCACGAAGAAGTACCCACCCGCAGCGGCCGCCAGAACAGCAAGAAGACCCACCGCGCCGAGGACCGTCGGCAACTTGAGATTCGATGGCTCAGGAGGGCGCAGCTTTCCGGAGCGAGTCGTGGATGGCGACTGCGTCGCTTGTACGGGCTGCGCCTCGGGGGAGGGCGTGGCCTGCCCGAAGGAGGACGTGGCCTCTGCGCGTGAGTGAGTGGCCTCCTCGGGTGAGGGCGTGGCCTCCGTGGCGACCTGTTGCTGACCGGCGGGTCGCGATGGTTCGACAGGAGCTTGGGTCGCTTGAACCGACACCATCGGGGTTGCGGTGGCCGAGTCGAATTCACCCCGCGGCTCGTCCGTGCCGAGCGGCGAGCCCACGGCAGTAAGCGATGCCAGGGCCGCCTGCATGGGCGCGGGCGTCATAACCGTCCTCGCCTCCTCCGGCTCTCTCGGCACCTCGCGCTCCGCGGGTTCGTCCGATGCTGCCGCTTCCGCCAATTGCCGGTCCGCTTCCTCGATGGCCTCCCGGGAGATGGCCTGCTCTGTCGAAAATGTGGCCAGCCAGGCGAAGAGCTCCGTCTCCATCGCCTGGATCGAGCTCGTTCGACGCGAAATGTCCCTCGAGAATCCGCGATCGAGGATCTTCTGAAGCTTGGCGTCCCCCACTCCAAACGCGTCGAGCGGGACGGGTGACGCGTTCTCCATGATGTTCAACAGCTCCTCGCGGGTGCTCGCCCGGAAGGGGCGCTGGCCAGTGAGCGCCGCGTACAACAAGACATGCAGCGCCCAGACGTCGTCCTCCTGTCCAGGTCCCTGGCCGGCGAGTCGCTCCGGACTGGCGTAGCTGCCGTCCGGTGGCATGATCACCTGCGTGAGTACCGGCCCCGGGCCATCGTCCACACGCTCGATGACAACGCTCCTGGCGGAAATCGCGCCATGAAACGCCCCGTTGGCGTGCACCGCGGCGACCGCCGACGCAACACTGGCGACGTTCTGCACCGCGCGGAAGACAGGAATCGGCTCCTGCATGAGGGCGTCGTACAGCGTCTGGCCGGAAACCCATTCGGCGACAGCGATCGGGGCGTCCAGGTTGTCCGTCTCGTCGTCGGGTAGCTCGTCGCGCGAGGCGGTTCGAACGATGTCCAGAAGACACGCGAGGTGGGGGTGCTGGACGCGGACGACGGGCGCGAGCAAGCGGCCAAAGCGCGGCGCGAGCCTGACGGCAATGACCATCAGCCCGGAGCGCACATCTTCAGCGAGCCACACGGTCCGGGGAGGACCTGCGGACAGACGCTTGAGAAAACGATATCGCCCCGCGAGGGGGAGAGCCTGCATCATAACGGAACTCGAAACCAAACAGGGAAGGGTATCGCTTCGCGATTTCTTTGCAAGACGCCCGAGAACATCTTGCCTGAGGAACTAACTCTTGCCGGGCGTGGGCTGCAACCGATTCACTAGCATTTTCCTAGCGTTTCCCTTGCATGAACTCGCAATACGCTTCGACGTCGCGGTTGGAGCCCACGGCGATCGGGGTGCGCTCGTGGACGGATGACGGCACGATGTCCAAAATGCGGCGGGTTCCGTCGGTGCCCGTGCCGCCCGCGGCCTCGAACAAGAACGCCAAGGGGTTCGCCTCGTACAGCAAACGCAGCTTTCCGTTCGGGTTCTGGTCGTCTGTCGGGTACACGAAGATGCCGCCCTTGAGCAGCGTGCGGTGGGCGTCGGCCACGGCAGAACCCACGTATCGTTGGCCGTAGGGTCGCGCCGCCGCTCCTCCGGGCTGCTTCATCCAGGTGTTCCACCGCCGTACAGGTTCAGGCCAGTAAGCGTGGTTCCCTTCGTTGATCGAGTACGTGGTTCCCTGCTCCGGGCAGCGGAGGTTTTCGTGCGACAGGAAGAACTCGCCGACCGAAGGGTCGAAGGTGAACCCATGCACGCCCTCGTCCAGGCCCGTGGACAGCACCAGCATCGTGGACGAGCCATAGACCGCGTAGCCCGCACCCACCAACTCGCGCCCGGGGCGCAAGAGCTGCTCCGCCGTGGTCTGGCCGCGTTCGTGGTCCAGCCTCAAAATGCCGAAGATGGTGCCGATCGAAACGCCAACGTCGATGTTCGAGGAACCGTCGATGGGATCGAAGAGCACCACGTACCGCGCGCCTGCAGCCCGCGAGGTGAGCAGTGGCTCCGCCATCTCCTCGCTGGCGACAGCGCGGCAGTGTCCCCGGCGCTCCAGCACATTGACCAGCACGTCGTTGGCGTATTGGTCGAGCTTCTGAACGCGCTCGCCCTGGACATTGGTTTCGCCGGTGTAGCCGATGGCGTCCGCGAGACCCGCGTTGCGCACGCGCGCGGAGATGATCTTGACGGCGGTGCCCAACTGGTTGAGCAGCGAAGTGAAGGCGCCAGTGGCAGCGGTCTCCGAGCGCATGCCTTCGAGCACGAACGTCTCGAGCGTGATGCCCTTCTGTATGTCCGGCGGCGGTTTGGTAGCGTCAGCCATGAGCTCATCTCCAAGCACCGCGATGGAAGCGGCGGCCGCCACTGTAGTCGCCTCGCGCTTCTTGGCAACTGACGCTTCGTCAGCAAAGCTCGTCCCGGGCCAGCGCAGAGAAGCAACCACTGGAGCACAGAAGCTTGCTGGCCGAAGCGGCAGGGACAGCCGTCCATGTCCTTGAAATAGATGAAATTCACGCGGCAAAACTTGCCGAATTCTCGTCGCGTTTCGCCGGGTTCTCGGCGGTTCGGGCAACGCATTTCCGCCCCTCCGGTAGCGCGAAATCGCGGCCGCCTGTGCTCGTTTTCACGAAACACTTAGAAAATTAGTGTGGGAATGGGACGGCGCCGTTTCACCCGTTCAGCCGGCCTGGCGAAAATCGAGAAGGCATGAGAATTGCTCACGTAAGATCGCCTCGCTGCGTGCGGGGGGCAGGAAAATGGACGGAGGGGACCATGGAATCACGTAGTGTCGCCTTTGCGATATTGGCGCTTTCAGCGATGGGATGGATGGGGTGCAAAGAGGTCGAGCACGAACGTCGCGACCTCGCGAACGAAATCGTAGCCGCGGCCCCGAATTGCAGAGGGTGGGCTGCCGGCCACGACCGGCGCTCGCTCGTCGTGTTCTGCGAAGACGCCTCTGACGACTATGTAGAGTCGACCGTCATGCCCGCGGTCAAGAAGTCCTGCGACGACTTGAAGCGGCTCGACTTCGAGGAGGTGACCATCTACGGCCCGAAGGGCAGCCAGCATCGGTGGGGCGCCCAGCTGGATCAGCCGTCTTGCGAGATTGCGTCTCGATAGCCCGCGCCCATCACCGTCAATAGCAGCTGCACTCGAAGTCGAGGAACTGCCCCGGCTCGCACGTTTTGCCGCAACAGAAGTCGCATGTCTGCGAGATCGGCGTCACGTAAGTGTAGTCGTCTGCCAAGCACCGGCATGCCGAATCCAACGATGCGCCCGATGGACAGGTGACATTTCCGCAGAAGTCACAGCCGTTGGACGGGATATCGCACTCCGAGCCCGAGCCCGAGTCCGAGCCCGAGCCCGAGCCTGCATCCTGCATTCCCGTTGATGCACCGCACGGCACATCCTCACACGACCAGCTGGCGTCATCACAGAAGCAGCGCTCGCATGTGTCAGCTTGATCACACCATGTGCCCGAGGGACAATCTGTGCCATCGGGCAGGTAGCATGCCTCGCCCTGTCCTGTGCCCGCCCCGGCCATCGATGCGACCTTTCCGCCGCAAGCCGCGAGGGCGATGCTCATCCCGAGCAGACCAATGAGCCATCGTAACATTGGAGCTTCTCCCGTTGGTTGCGTGGCGCTCCGCGAGCCATGCACCCCAAGACCGGCGCTCATCGACCGTTGATACGCGCCTTGGTAACGAAGTGATCAAGCCGAGCCAAAACGGCTCAATTGGGTCGTTGCAACGAGCGCGCCGTTGACGCATCGTGCGCGAGCCAGCGGACGATCTCCGCGGCCCATTCTGGAGAAAGCTCGTGATTGCGAAACGATTGCAGCCGTTCGGGACCACCATCTTCAGCGAGATGACGGCCCTCGCCCTCCAGCACGATGCGATCAACCTCTCTCAAGGTTTTCCCGACTTCGAGGGGCCAGCCGATGTGGTCGATGCCGCCGTCGACGCCCTACGGTCCGGTCACAACCAATACCCGCGATCGATGGGCGTACCCCGCCTCGTGCAGGCCATCGCGAAGCATCAGGCCGAGCAATACGGACTCGACTACGACCCCATGCAGGAGGTCGTCGTGTTCAGCGGAGCGACGGAAGGAATCGCGTCATCGCTTCTTGGACTGGTCGATCCCGGCGACGAAGTCATCGTGTTCGAGCCGTTCTACGACAGCTACCCGGCCTGCATCGCGATGGCGGGCGGGATCCCACGCTTCTGCACCCTGCGTTTCCCGGACTTCGCGCTCGATCACGATGCGTTCGCCGCTCTGTTCTCCGACCGCACGAAACTCGTGTTGCTCAATACTCCGCACAACCCGACCGGCAAGGTGTTCAGCCGCGATGAGCTCGTGTCGATTGCGGACCTGTGCCGCCGCCATGATGTCTCCGTGGTTGCCGACGAGGTCTACGAGCATCTCACCTACGACGGGATCAAACACATTCCGATGGCTTCGATTCCTGGCATGCGGGATCGGACGCTGACGCTATCGAGCGCGGGCAAGACGTATTCGTTCACGGGGTGGAAGATCGGATGGGCCACGGGGCCGGCTCCCATGGTGGCGGCGGCCCAAGCCGCGCACCAGTTCGTCACGTTCGCCTCCGCCGCTCCACTCCAGCATGCGGTTGCCGCCGCGCTCGAACGTTTCGGTGAAGACTTCTTTGCCGAGCTGCGCGGCGAGTTTCAGCAACGTCGAGACTTCCTCGTCGGCGTGCTCGAGGAGGTGGGGTTCGAGGTCGCCGTTCCTCGGGGCACGTACTTCATTCTTGCTGACTTCCGAGGTGTGGGCGCCGGCGACGATCGTGCCTTTGCCAAGCACCTCATCGAATCGTGTGGCGTTGCGTCGATCCCACCGAGCGTGTTCTACCGCGCCCATCCGGACGAAGGCAGCCGCCTGCTGCGCTTTGCTTTCTGCAAGAAGATGGATACGTTGCAGCGCGCCGCCGAGCGGTTGCGTCGACTTCCGCGCTGAGGGTGGTTGACGCGACGAGCGACTCACGGGCAGGACAGTTCCATGTCCCGTTCTCGCTCTGCCGCCCTCATCGCCTCGCTATTCGGGTTCACCCTGACGTGGCTGGCTTGCGCGACCCCGCCGTCCGTCCGTGTTCCGCCGCCCTCTCCTTCCGTATCCCCGGCTCCCGTGCCTTCGGCTTCGGCCGCGCCCGCGCCGGGGGAGTTGCTCACGCTCGAACGTATCCACGCCGACCCGCCGCTGTCGGGCACCACGTCCACTGGGTTCCAGTTCTCCTCCGATGCGACCGCGGTGGCGTTCCTTCGCTCGAGCGACAAGGACTCCGAGGTGCTCGACTTGTGGGCCATTCGTCTGCCCGATGGGAAGCCCGAAAAGCTCGTGGTCGCCGATGATCTCGTCGATGTCGGATCCATCCAGCTCAGCGAGGAGGAGCGGATGGAACGCGAGCGCAAACGCGTCCGATACCGCGGTATCGTCAGCTACGGGTGGTGCGGCAAGACGTCGTCCCAGCTGCTCTTTCCCCTTGGTGGTGACCTGTACCACCTGACCCTGGGGGCAGCGAAAAACGTCTCACGGCTGACCAAGGGAGGGAGGGCGAAGCTCGATCCGCGTTGCTCGCCGAAGGGTACCTACGCCTCGTTCGTGCGCGACGGTGAGCTGATCGTGGTCGAGGTCGCGACGGGCAAGGAGCGACGGTTGACCAGCGGGGCGAGTGACACGCTGACGCATGGGCTCGCCGAGTTCGTGGCGCAGGAGGAGATGGGGCGGCATCGAGGTTACTTCTGGTCGCCGACCGAGGCGCACGTGGCCTACCTGACGGTGGACACTTCGAAGGTGGGCGTGAAGGTTCGGCCGAAGATCTATGCCGATCGGACCGAGATGTACGAGCAACGATATCCAGCCGCCGGAGAGGCCAACGCAAAGGTCACCGTTCACGTCATGCCCATGCGAGGCGGCCGAGCGATCGACGTCGCACTGCCGTCGGAGGACGGATACGTGGCGCGCGTGGACTGGTCCCCGGACGGTCGAGCGCTGTGGGTTCAGTGGCAGCGCCGCGATCAGAAGACGCTGTCGTTGTTCGAGGCGCGAGCGCCGAGCTTCGAGCCGAAGAAGGTCCTCGACGAGACCGACGACGCGTGGGTCGAGCTGAACGACGATCTGCACGTGTTCGAGGGCGGCGATCGTATTCTGTGGAGCTCGGAGCGAACGGGGGTGCGCCAACTGTATTCTGCGCAGCGTGCCGAAGGCTGGAAACCGAAGGCGTTGACGACGCATGCGGAGCCGATGACCGGGCTCGCGGGTGTGGACGAATCGAAGGGTGTTGCCTTGGTGGTGCGGGCCACCCGCCGGAGCCGAGGCCGGCAGCTGTTCGAGGTGACCCTCGACGGCGGCGGGGAGCGTCAGGTCACCCGCGGGGAAGGGTGGCATGCGATCACCGTGGACGACACGGGCAAGTACTACGTGGACAGCTTCTCCACGCTCGACCGGCCCGCACGGGTGACGCTGCACCGGGCGAGCGGCGAAGAGCTTTCGGTCGTCGACGACAATCCGGCAGAGGCATTGCGTCGGTTTGCGCTTCCGACACCGGAATGGGTGGAGGTGTCGGCGTCGGATGGGACGACGTTGAACGGGCTGGTGCTGCCACCGATTCGGCGGGAGCCTGGGCAGCGCTATCCCGTGATCGTGTATGTGTACGGCGGGCCGCGGGCGCAGGTGGCGGTCGATCAATTCCACCGGTTTTACCTGTTCAATGTGTATTGGGCTGAGCGTGGTTATGGCGTGTTCATGCTCGACGGGCGCGGGTCGGGAAACCGCGATCGGGCCTTCACGCGTTCGATCTATCAGCGGTTCGGGGACATCGAAATCGAGGATCAGATTCAGGGGGCGCACTTCCTTCAAGGGCTGGACTGGGTCGACCCTTCGCGGATCGGGATCTGGGGATGGAGCTATGGCGGATATGCGAGCGCGATGGCGATCATGAGGCAGGACACGCCGTTCAAGGCCGCTGTCGCGGTGGCGCCGGTGACGGACTGGAAGCTATACGATACCCACTTTACCGAGCGGTACCTGGGGTCGCCCAACACCGCTGCGGACGCCTATGCGCATTCGGACGTCGTACCCCACGCGGAATCGTTGAAGCGACCCTTGTTGTTGATGCACGGCATGGCTGACGACAACGTGTTGTTCGAGCATTCGTTGCGGCTGATCGAGGCGTTGCAGAAGGAAGGCGCCCCCTTCCAGTTGATGGTCTATCCCGGGCGCGCTCACAGCCTGAAGGGCAAGGAGACGCAACTGCACGTGTACAAGACGATTGCCACGTTCTTCGAGTCGAACCTCTGACTCGAGGGTTCGCGTCTACACGACGGGCGTGGACGATGATAGCGTAGCGGCCGACCAGGAGGTATTCGTGGCAAGAAAGCAGCGCTGGGCAGAGGACATCACGGGAAAGCGCTTCGCCGTATTCGGGGAGGTGAGTCAGCTGCCGCGCTTCATCGGCGCCAGCGCAAAGCGAGCCATCCAGACGCGGGGCGGCGTGCTGCAGGACGTCGTGGATGAACGGCTCGACTATCTCGTGATCGGCAGCGGGCGCGAAAAGGG
>Ga0180009_10007682_pt1 | contig 10933 bp, 6 predicted proteins | sample OS_PC_MetaG_FD_123537 | JGI IMG/M metagenome (GOLD analysis project Ga0180009, IMG submission 123537) | Groundwater microbial communities from the Aspo Hard Rock Laboratory (HRL) deep subsurface site, Sweden - OS_PC_MetaG | ecosystem: Environmental > Aquatic > Deep subsurface > Groundwater... | reverse complement strand
CGCGACAGCCTCTGTGCGCTCGAACCAGTGACCACCTGCCAGGTGGCGGACTCCATCGGCTGCGGCCAATCCAAGTCCTCCAGCACCGCCGCCCCGGGGTCGACCGACGTGCTCAACAGCTACGCCTGCAGCCCCTGGAACGAGTCGGGACGTGAGTACGCCTACACCTTCACGGCCCCCACCGACAGCTACGTGACCGCCACCCTCAGCGGCATGAGCGCGGACCTGGACGTCTTTGTCATTGAGAACACCGGCAGCGGCTGCGAGTCCGGCGACTGCGTGGAGTACGGCGACATGGACACCACCTTCGTAGCCTTGGCGGGCACCACGTACTTCATCGTCGTGGACGGCTTCAACGGCGCCCAGGGCCCCTTCTCGCTACATCTGCAGTGCGGCGACTGCGGCGACGCCAATGTGGATCCCGGCGAGGAGTGCGATGACGGCAACACCGTCGACGGCGACGGCTGCTCCTCGACGTGCGTGCTCGAGGGTTGTGGTAACGGCAATGTGGATCCCGGCGAGGGCTGCGACGACCAGAACACCACAGACTGCGACGGCTGTAGCAGCACCTGTCAGGTGGAGGCCTGTGGCAACGGCGTCCTGGAGTGCGGCGAGGAATGCGACGACGGCAATACCACCGCGGGGGACGGCTGCGACGCCTCCTGCGCCATCGAGTCGGTCACCTGCAGCGCCGCGTGGTCGCTGTCCTGTGGTGAGGAGGACCGCTACTCCACGAACAACTTCGGCGCCACGGACATCCTGGACTCCTATAGCTGCACCTCCTGGAACGAGAGCGGCCCCGAGTACATCTACGACTTCGTTGCGCCCTATACGGGCTCGGTGACGGTGGCTCTTAGCGGTCTGGATGCCGGTGTGGACCTGGACATGCTCGTGCTGGATCAGAGCGGCGGAGCCTGTGCCTCGGACAATTGCATCGGCGTAGGCTCGCTGGCCGTGACCTTCAACGCGGTCCAGGGCGAGACCTACTATCTGGTAGTGGACGGCTACCAGGGCGCCGCGGGCAACTACACCATCAAAGTGAACTGCGCCGGTGGCACCTGTGGCGACGGCGCCCTCAGCGTGGGCGAGGCCTGTGACGACGGCAACACCACCGCCTGCGACGGCTGCAGCGCCACCTGCACCATCGAGGCCTGCGGCAACGGCATCCAGGAGTGCGGCGAGCAGTGTGACGACGGCAACACCGCCAGCGGCGACGGCTGCTCGGCGAGTTGCCAGCTCGAGGCGGCCAACTGCGTGCCGGACTGGTACCTGGGCTGTGGAGACGTGAACTCCTGGTCCAACAACGGCACCGGATCCACCGACGCCATCAACACCTATGGCTGCTCCGCCTGGAATGAGTCCGGCCCGGAGTACACCTACTGGTTCTACGCCTACGAGAGCGGCTCGGTGACCGTGTCCATTACCACGCCGGGTACTGACCTGGACATCTTCGTCCTGGAGGACGACGGCGTGAGCGGCTGCTCGGCGGGGGCCTGCATCGCCGTGGACGGCAACAGCGCGACCTTCACCGCCGTGGCCGGCACCTACTACTACTTCGTGGTGGAGGGCTACAACGGGAACACCTCGAGCTACGACATCGACGTCTCGTGCGGCACGGGCGGCGCCAACGATCCGGTCTGCGGCAACGGCAACCTCGAGGCGGGCGAAGAGTGCGACGACGGCAATACCACCGGCGGGGACGGCTGCGATGCCACCTGCAACCTGGAGGGCGGCACCTGCTCCTACAGCTTCACCTTGAGCTGCGGCAGCTCCGACTCCTGGACCACGGAGTACTCCCTGAATCGCGTCAGCGAGTATGGCTGCACCAGCCTCAACGAGAGCGGCAAGGAGTACACCTACCGCTTCACCGCCCCGTCCACGGGCTCGGTCACGGTGGATCTGGGCGGCATCGACCCGGGCGTGGATCTCGATCTCTTCGTGCTGCTGCACCCCTACGGCTCCTGCACCGCGGGGAACTGCGTGGCCTACGGCGCATCGGTGGGCGGCGAGTCCGTCACCTTCGACGCGCTCGAAGGACAGACCTACTACATTGTGGTGGATGGCTGGAACGGCGCCCAGGGAACCTACGACATCGACCTGACCTGTAACTAAGTCCGAACACACCACGTCAGACCGAATCAGGGGAATCGGCCGAGGGGCGCTCAGGCGGCCAGAGCCTCCACCAGCGCGATCCGCGGAGGCTCGGGATGTCTGGGACCACCCCGGGGCCTGACCGGTTGAGGTGGCAACGGGTGGGAATCGGCGTGCATATTCTGACTGCGGCGCCGCACAAAAGGCAGCACGGCGGCCAGCTCGGGCTCATTTCTCTGATTCATGGCGGCACCTCCTGATGCTTATCCGAACGCCGCATCGTCTGGCGTTCGTTCTGACACCAGGTTCAGTGCAAGCGCTGTGCCACCGCACCTGTGGCAACTCTAACCCCTTGCAATCAGCACCGCTCGGCCCGACGCGCCGGCCCAGGCGATTGCCCCCCGCGACACATTGTCCAGCGCCGCCGTCACCCCCGACGTCAAAGAGACAACGCAGGTGCGTATCCTGACGAATGGGCGCGTCACGCCTCGGCCATGGGCTCCATGACCCGCTCCACAAACACGGCGGGCGGGGTGAGCTTCACCTTGCCGGGCTCCACCGTGGTGGGCAGGTGCGTGAGCTGGCCGTCATGCCACCAGTAGAGGTTGGGAGTCAGGGAGCCCGGGCCGCGCCGATAGCACTCATGGGCCTCTGGGATCATGGCGTTGATTGCCAGAAGCACCCGGCTGTCTCGGATGGTGTGCAGGAGCAGGAGGTGGCGGGTGGGAGCGCAGACCAGCGCGCCGTACGCCAGCTTCTGGGGCAGCAGCCGCTCGAGCAGCAACAGGTGCGAGGCCACGAAAAAGCTCGGGCCCGAGAGCCTGCGAAGCACCACCCCCCGTTCCACCTCCACCTCCACGTCCACATCCACGTCCACGTCCTGGCGGTCCGGCGCCGGATCCGCGGCAAGGTTCTTCAGCCCCACGGCCAGGAGCTCTTCAGGAGACCGGCCCCAGGCGCCAGCTTCCGCCTGCGGGACGGAAGAGACCGTATTGGGAAGGTCGTAAACGAGCACCGCCGCGAGCCCCGGGCAGGGGTGTGCCAGGATCACGGCGTCCGCCTGACTCTGCTCGAGGGCCTCGGACGGGTAGAGGCGCACCTTGAGCAGTGGTCTGACCGCGTCAAAATCCGCCCGGTCGATGGCGTCGACCTCGGCCTCCGCGCCCAGCAACGTGTCAATGTGCTCGCCGACGACGTCCGCCCAGCGGCCAGGCTCGAGGTGGGCGCACCGCTGGGCCAGGTTCCGAAGCCCGAGCTGCAGGGGACGGCCGTCCGGGAGAGCCACGGCCACCACGCCCTCTCGTTGTACGGCCTCGAGCTCCCGCTCCGCCAGGGCCAGCTCCAGGACCTCCATGAACGCACGGAGCTGCTCGGGTTCCAGAAAGTCCGCCCAGCCGGGGACGGCCCTGGGGCCAGCGTCACGCGTGCGCCGCGGGCCCAACCGTCCACGGGACCGCGCCCACAGCCCCAGCAGCACCAGCAGCGCCACCGCGGAGATGGCCGCCGTTGCCTCCCACATCTCTCCCCTACCCCTTCTCGTTGCCGGCGTCGTTACCGGCGTCGTTGCCGGCGTCGGCGTCACCGGTCAGAAACCGCTCAAACCGGTCGCCATCCACCGCCTCGACGAGCTCCAGAAAGCTGATGTCCCCCGCCACCTCGTGTTGGCGGAGGCTCAGATCGCAGAACAGATCATCGAGCACCACCATGGCCGAAGGCACCCTCCGGGCCGCGGCCCCACCCGCCTCCACCCGGGTGCGATGGTGCGGCCCCAGCCCACTGGCCTGATAGGCCCTGAGCACCTCGTCCACCGTGATACTTCCCACGTCACCGGCCGGTAGGTACACCGCCTGACCGTCCTTTTGCAGGACGCGCAGCAGCTTCCCGTCCCCGAGGCGACCCAGGACGTCATGCACCACGTCATCGGGCACGCGCAGCACCCGCACCAGCTCCGCGCCGGTCGGTGGATCCCGGCCCGCCCAGTGCAGATAGGACACCGTCAGCATCAACCGACACGCCGTATAGGGGCTGATGGTCGCGCGGCCGGTCTCGTCGTCCACCCGCCGCCGTAGCTCTTCGTCATACAGCACGTCCAGGTTTTGAATGGTGTGGGTGACCACCGCCCCCAGCAGCACCACCAACCACAGAATGTAGATCCACAGCAGCACCAGGGGGAACAGCGCGAAGGTGCCGTACACCCGTGTCGTGTACGAGCCGCTGTAGATCTGCGTCACATAGAGATTAAAGAGCAGCTTTGACAGCCCGAAGAGCAGCCCCGCCACCAGCCCCCCCACCAGGGCCGGCACAATCCGCACCCGCGTATTTGGCACGAGCTTGTAGGTCACGGCCAGCACCACGGAGGTCAGCAGGAACGGCAGGAGCACCCCCAACAGGGCGCCCATGACGGGTGCCGTATTCAGGAATCGACCCACTGCTGAATCGTTAAAGCTGGCCACCAGGAAGATCCCGAGGGCGATGAGCACCGGCCCCAGGGTCAGCAGCGCCCAAAAGGTCGTGAACCGCGAGAACATGCGACGCTGCTCGTGCACGTGAAAGATGCGGTTCAGGGTGGACTCGATGGTGATAAAGAGCCACGTGGCCGAGAAGATCAACATCGCCGTGCCGGTGACGCCCACCGCCCCGCCGCCCACGTTGGACAGGAAGGTGTTGAGGTAACCCACGGCAGACGTGATGGAGTCGGCCATGAGGGATTGGAACAAGAACTCACGCACGGCGACCTCGGCCGGCGTAAAAGAGGGGCTCATGCGGAAGACCAGGAACATCACCGCCAACAGGGGCACCAGGGCCAGTACCGTGGTGTAGGAGAGGGCCGCCGACCGGTCCAGGCACTCGTCCCGCAGCAGCTTGCGCCACAGCTGTACGCTGAGCCGCCCCAGATAGACCCCCGCGCGGATGAGCCAGGGGTAGCGACCGAGCTTCACGCGGCCCGCCCGCACCGCCCCGGCTGCGCGCTGTTTCAGGCGGGATGCCATGCGGGCTCCCTGGATCTCACTCCACCACCATCGCGCCCCGGGGGGCGATGGTCACGCCGTCCACCGTAAGCGGCTCCTCGCCGAGGTTCAGCACCACCCGGCGGCCGTCCGGCAAGCGCCATTCGGTGGGCAGCACGTGGCTGTTCCGGCCGGCCAGGTGGTCCGCGGCGTGTGAGATCAAATAGGCCGGCGGCTCCCCGGGGAAGTGGCCCAAGGGGATGGCTGGCTGTCCACCGAGGGCGGCCTCTGCCCGGGTCGCATCCAGCCCCCAACTGCCCCGCGAAGCGTCCACCTCCCGCAGGTCGTCCGAAAGGAAGAGCCCGCCGCCCCCGAAGGCCACCACCCAGCCCCCGAAGGCCACCTCGTCGGCGGTCAGGTCCCGCAGAATTACCGGATCCGCGTCACACAGGGTGGCAAAACACAGGGGCCACCGGGCCGCGAGGGTGCGCGCCTGGTTCACGGCGAAGTGCCAGGAGGGCCCCATGGGCTCAAAGGCGATATCCGGGCCCACCCGCCAGGCATCCACATGGGGAAACGATGGCAAGGGCGGCGCCCCCACCGCCAGCAGGATCGTGTCGGGCCCCGCTGCGTCGCGGATGAGCTGCAGCCCGCGGTGATACGCCTGTAGCCCGGTCACCTGCTCAAAGCGCGGCGCCTCCCAGCTCCCGGCAAAGAGAAAGTCGATCTTGAGGAAGTCGTACCCCCAGGAGACGATGCGCGAGATGAAACCGGTGAGGTGCCCCGCGGCGCCGGGGTGCGTCACGTCCAGGACCCGCATGGCGCCATTGGACGCATGATTGTACACATCCTCGGCGGGGAGGAACCAATCCGGATGGTCCCCCACCAGGGAGCTGTCCTGGGTCACCAGCAGCGGCGCCAGCCACACCCCCACCTCGTAGCCCTGACCGTGCAGATCCGCGGCCAGGCCATCCAAGCCCGCGGGGAACTTGGCGTTGGGCTCCCACTCTCCCCAGGCCACCTGCCATCCGTCATCCACCACAATTCGCAGGGGCGGGGCATTCGCCGGGACGTACGCCGCCAGAATCGCCGTGGCCAGGGGCGCGTTGTCCCGCACCGCCTGCTCGTCGACGTCGTCCCACAGGTCATACCAGGAGTTCCACCCGGCGTCCGCCGGCACCTCAGCTGACCACCGCCGAGACGGCAGCGCGTGGCCATAACGCGACATCACATCCTCGATGTCGTCCCCGGCCTCCACCCACCACGACTCACCTTCGACAACCTCGCCGTCACCGACGGCCACCTGCTCCCCGGACGCACCGCTCATCAGGCGCACGCTTACGCCGTCCTCCCCAGCGCCCGCCGTTCGCCCCACTTGTACCCAGGGCCGGAACCGCCGGGCCTCCACGGCCCCCGCAAAGAGCGCCGGGCCCCCACCCCCCACATAGGTGTACCACCAGGACAGCTCCCCCCCCGTGCGCAGGCTCTCGGCATCCCCGCGCTCGGCCAGGGCCCGGTCCGTGGCCGCGTCGGACGGCAGCTCACCCAAGGCCAGCACCCCACTCTGGGACCAGGACTGAAACCCGTTGGACAGCCAGGTATCCGCCCCCGTAACAACACCTTCTCCCGCCAACCCCAGCCCTTGGAGAGTCGCGTCCCGCGAAGCCGTAAAAGACACGAGCATTAGCTGGCCGTGCTCCCCATCCACCGCCACGCTCACCTCCCCGGCGTCCCCCGCCGGGCAGCTCACCGTACGCGCGACACTGTTGGCGCTGCACGCCCCGTCCTCCCCCCCGCCTCGCCAAGCCCCGCCCACCATCACCACGGGCCGCAACGTCACCGACACGCCGGCGCAGTCGTCCGCGACCACCACGCCCTCGTCAGTGAGCACCGGTCCAAGCCCCACACAGGCCGCGACGCCATCGTCGTCGCCACATCCCGCGCCAACCATCCCCAGCACCACCGTCGCACAGACAATCACGCACCTCCGCGCCACTGTCTCGAGCGTCGTCTTCATGAAGAACCTCCGCGGCCATCATACTCTGCGGCGCAGGAGATTCCAGCGTTACGAAACGACCGACAACCCTGTGCGAGGACAATTACACCTCCGAAGCCGATTCACCTTGCGCAATGGTCTGACTGGTGTAATGACTCACCTGCGCCGTTTTAGACGGTGCGAGAAAGTCAGTGTCCAATGAGTCCCCAGGCCGCGAGGCAGGGGCAAAATCAGCTTCCAGCGCTCTCAATCCTGTCAATACTTCGTGCCAGGCGAGACCCCAGACGTACGCATGGACCGTGTCGGTCCAACTCGGCGCCGGATCGATCCTCCTGACAGACAGCCAGACAAGCAAGCAAGCAAACACACAGTACCGGCCTCAATTTCGGGGCCTTCACGAACCGATCTGTACGCCCGAGTCGAAGATCAGTTCTCGAACACATACTCGGGTTGGAGAAACAGATTATGAAACTTTACGTAGGCAACATGCCTTTCTCAATGGATGAAGCCCAGGTTCGCACGCTCTTCGAGACGCACGGCACCGTGGACTCGGTGGCGATCATCACGGACCGCGAAACGGGCCGCCCGCGTGGCTTCGGCTTCGTGGAGATGAACGATAGCGAGAGTGGCCGCGGCGCCATGCAGGCGCTCGACAACCACATGGTGGATGGTCGGAACCTCAAGGTGAACGAGGCCAAGCCCCGCAACGACAGCGGCGGCCGTGGCGGCGGCGGCGGCGGCGGCGGTCGCTACTAGCACCAGACACCCTCCTCAAAAATTCGATTCTCGGCTCTCGGCGTAGGGCGCTCGCCCTCGCCGAGGGCCGCGTCCGATTCGTCCCTCCTCCAGCGTTCCCAAATGGCATCCCGCCGCCTTATCCATCGCGTAACGAATGCCCAAAGCAGCCCCCTCCCAGGTTGAAATTGCCATTCGGGGGCGGCGTGATAAGTTGGACGCATTAACCTGCGCGCCGAGCCTCTGTTGGGAGAGAGCTGCGGCGTGGACAAGGAGCGTTTCATGGGCGACACAGTGAAAGCGTCTCACATCCTGCTGATGTACAAGGGCTCGTCCCGTTCCACTGCCACCCGTTCTAAAGAGGAGGCCGCCGAGCAGATCGGGCAGCTCAAGACGCAAATTGACGGCGGCGCCGAGTTTGGCGAGCTGGCCAAGCAGCACTCGGACTGTCCATCGGGAGCCAAGGGAGGCGACCTGGGCCAGTTCGGACGCGGGCAGATGGTGGGTCCCTTCGAGACCGCCGCCTTCGGCATGAGCGTGGGCGAGACGAGTGGCGTCATCGAAACCGACTTCGGCTACCATATTGTGCGCCGCACCGGCTGAGCTTTCCGCAATCGGCGGCCCCCGCCGGCACTCAACGGGTTCGAAATCATCGCGTGCGGTCCCGGGCCTCGGGGGGACCTTGATCTGCACCGGGCATCACGCGTAGTATCAGTGGTAAAGCGCTACGGGCCAGTAGGATCCAAATGGGCACAGGGACTGGACGCATCCGGAGACGTGGATGAACCGACGGAAAGTCGATGGGAATGACGCCCACGGCTGGACTGTCCAGCCGGAGAGTGGGGCCCCGGCGGACGGCGAAGCCCCGGCCCTCGACCGGTTCGACCACGCTCCCGTGGCGCTCCTTGAGGTCGACGGCAGCGGGTTCAAGGAGTCCCTCGACGAGCTGGTGAAATCAGGCGTTGAGGATCTGCAAGCATATTTTGAAATTCATCCCGACGTCTGGCAGTCCCGCCTCGCATTGCTCCGGCTCAGCAACGCCAACCAGTCCGCCCGGGCGCTGGTCCAAGACATCGAGGCGGCTGACACCGTGGCGTCCTTGCACCATCTCTTTTCGAAGGAGGTGGATCGGGTCGTCTCGGCCGCACTGTCGACCCTGCACAGTCACTCCGGGTTTGTCTATTTTGAGACCCCAGCCGTGCTACACGAGGAGCGGCAGGTCTATCTAGCGGTGCGGATTTCCGTTCCCCCGCCGCATGAGTCCACCTGGGAGCAGATGTTGGTCGCGATCACCGACATCACCGATCGCAAGGTGATCGAAGAAGAAATCCGCAGCGCCATGGAGTTCCACCAATCGGTGATCTCGGGCGTGGTGGATGGCATTCTGGTATTCGGACAGAATTTTCAGGTCATCCAGAGTAATGCGGCCTTCCAGAAGATCAGCGGATATGGCCTGCATGAGCTCCTGCGGCTGAATGTTTCGGCGCTGCTGCCTCCCCAACGTCGCGAGGTGGATCTTCCCCTGTTTCGACAACAGCTCACGACCGGCGAGCCCCACGTGGACCATGAGACCGCGTGCCTGCGCCGGAATGGGGAGATCGTGCCCATTGTGCTGTCGAGCTCGGTACTCACCAACGCCGAGGGCTCTCCCTCGGCGATCGTGATCGTGGTCCGCGACGTCTCGGAGCAGAAACGCATCGAACAGGCGCTCACCGCCGCCAAGGAGGCTGCCGAATCGGCGAGCCAGGCCAAGAGTGAGTTCCTGGCCAACATGAGCCACGAGATCCGCACCCCCATGAACGCGGTGGTGGGCCTGACCGGGCTGTTGCTCGACACAGAGCTGGACGACAACCAGCGGGATTTTACAAACAAGGTCCAGCAGTCTGCCCGGGCCCTGCTGTCGATCATCAACGACATTCTGGATTACTCGAAGATCGAGGCCGGCAAGCTCGAGTTCGAGCACATCGCTTTCGACTTCCGCAGCCTCGTACACGACGTCATCGAAATATTGTCCACGCGGGCCGAGCGCAGAGACCTGGACCTGAGCTGTCACCTGCATGCGGACGTGCCGGCACTGGTGATCGGAGATCCGGGGCGAATCCGGCAGATCCTGTTCAACCTGGTGGGCAATGCCCTCAAGTTTACGCGGGAGGGATCAGTGAAGGTCCGCGTGACGGTGGACCATGAATCGGCGGAGCGGATAACTCTGCTTTGCCGCATCACAGACACCGGTATCGGCATTCCGACGGACAAGCTGCACCGACTCTTTGAGTCCTTTTCCCAGTTGGACACATCCACCACACGCCGCTACGGAGGCACGGGGCTCGGCCTGGCCATCTCGAAGCATCTGGCGGAGAACCTGGGCGGCCAAATCGGCGCGGAGAGCCAGAACGAACAGGGCGCCACCTTCTGGTTCACCACGGTCCTGGACAAACAGAAGCAGCAGAGCTCGCCCACAGTCAATCCACACATGGACCTTCACCAGCTGCGGGTCCTGCTGGTGGCCGAGAGCGTGCCTGCGCGCTTCTCGTTGGCAGAGGAGCTGAGCCGCCTGGGCTGTCCTTTTGGCGCGGCGGAGAGCCCGCTCGAGGCCCTCGACAAGTTCGCCTGCGCCGAAACGACCGACACCCCTTTCAGCGTCGTCATCGTAAGCGCCAGCGAGGAGGGCGCAACCTGGGAGATCTTCCCACAGCACCTGATGCGCCACACAGACGCCGGCAACGTGCGCCTGATCATGATCGCCGACGTCGGACACATTGGCGACGCCGCCCGTTTTCGGGACGCCGGATATCACGCCTATTTGACCAGGCCCGTCGGCGGCAAGCAGTTGTCCGATTGTCTCCTGGCGGTCACCCATCCCGAGGCCGTCCAGAGCACCGACGCGCACCTCGTCACCCGTCACTCGTTGCTCGAACACCGCAAACAGCGGCTGAAGATCCTCATCGCTGAGGACAACCCCACCAATCAGCTCGTGGCGCGGAAGGTGCTGGAGAAGCTCGGATACCGTGCCGACGCCGTGGAGCACGGACTGCAGGTCCTCGACGCCTTGCGTGAAACGGACTATGACCTGGTGTTCATGGACGTGCAGATGCCCATCATGGACGGGCTCGAAACCACCCGCCGCATTCGCAACCGGGAGCACGGCATCCGCAATCCCAGGGTT
>Ga0180009_10007681_pt1 | contig 10934 bp, 10 predicted proteins | sample OS_PC_MetaG_FD_123537 | JGI IMG/M metagenome (GOLD analysis project Ga0180009, IMG submission 123537) | Groundwater microbial communities from the Aspo Hard Rock Laboratory (HRL) deep subsurface site, Sweden - OS_PC_MetaG | ecosystem: Environmental > Aquatic > Deep subsurface > Groundwater... | reverse complement strand
TGTGAGGGATTAGGACATCTAGAAATATATTTCCTGTGCTTATTTTAGTTAGTGTTGAAAGAAGATCTAAGAATACTACAGAAACAATTGCAATGCCAAAATTAGAAAGCATGCCAAAGAGAACAATTGTACTATCTAATGTTCTTAGGAATGGGCTTTTTTTAGCTTTTTTCATTTTTTGTAGTTTTTTAGAGCAGCTTTCACGTTCTTTAAAAGCTGGTCCATGCTGGTTTCCAATTGCTGTTTGTTCTTTGTTCCAGTACATACAAGTTTTCCATTAGAAAAGAGAAGGAAGGTTGCTGTAGGGTCAATTAATTTATAAACAAGTCCTGGAAATTGTTCGGGTTCGTATTCTGTGTTTTCCATTTCAAGAGCGAGAAAATTAAGATTGAGTTTAAGTTCAATACTTCCTGAAGCTACTATATTTTGAACTGTTATTTTTGGCTTTCCAGTTATATTTACACTTATTTTTTTAAGCTGTTTTATTACTGCAGTTATAACTTCTCTAACTTGGGTTAAAGATTTTGTTCCTGTACATACGAGATTTCCTGAGGAAAAAACAAGTACAGCAGATTTTGGCTCCTTAACTCTTAAAACTAATCCTGGAAAAGTTTCTGGATTATATTCTGTGTTTGGTTGAGTTCTAGCAAGTTTTGTTAAAGGAACGGGTTTACCCAAAGAAGCAGTTGCAACAATATTTTGTATCTTATAATTTTTTTTTGCTTTTACCATTATATTATTTATGAAGAAGAAATGGGTTTATAAAGGTTTTTAAATACCTCGACGAGGTTATTTTTTTATGAATCTTTTTTCAATGTAATCTACCAATTCACTTCCCTTTATTTGAATGCTTGAAGGACCAGTTCTTATATAGAATTCTTCTTCATTATTTTGAGTTTTTATAAAAATAGGTTGATTACTTTTTTGACATTCAACTTTTAAAACTTTTTTTTCATCTATTTCTATAAATTTGAAATCAATTAGGGGAAGAGGTTTTTTACCAATCCTTGTTTTTATTATGTTTGTAAAATGGACTAAATATTTATCTGTATTCTCAAATCCATCTTTTTCAATCCCAATAATTTCTCCAATATTATCAATACCCACAAAAAGAGTTCCTCCTCTTGAATTTAGGAAAGCAGTAATTGTTTTTAGAGATGAAAATTCCACTTTTCTATCAATCTCATTTGTATGTAAATTCATCCTTAGTGTTGACTTAAATTCTATTTTTTCATTTTCTCCTTTTCTTATTATTTCCAAAATTTCCTCTTTTAGTAATTCTGGTCTTTGGAATATTTTTGGATTTTTTTCCATTATTTTCTTAGCGAAATTTCTCAAAATTCCAGAATAATTTTTCATATATAAATAGCCTATAAAAGAAGATATTAATGCTCCAATAATTACAAAACTCATTGTCTGCATGGAGTAAACATAAAGGTCTGATGAGAATTGTTGATTCAAAAGTATTTTAATATAATATTTCAAAAGTTCTAAGGCAAATCCAAATGCAACAGCAAAATTGAAAGAAAACATAATTATTAGAAAGAAGTTTTTTTTGATTTGGTTGCTTGAATATAAAATTGCTAAAATCATAAATCCTACCATTGCAATTGCTATTCCAAAAACAATTGAAGTTATTATCCCCCCTGTTTTTCCTAAAAAAAGAGTTACCATAGCAAAGATTAGGAGAAACCATTCAAATTCAGAGGGGAATTTTATTTCATATTTTGTTATTATTTGGGGGATAAAAAGAAGTACTAAAAGAAAGATACTTGTAGATGCGAGATGCCAGAGATGATTATAAACTGAATTGAAAATTGAAAGAAAAAGTATTAATTTAACCGATAATGAAAGATATTTTTGAAATCCTTTAAGTGCAGTCATTTTTATCCATATCTCCAGTTTCTTTTTTGGTTATTAAAATCTTTTTCAATATCTTCCAACCCAGAAATTTCTGATAAGGGTTTATCTTCTCTAAGAGTTGTTATTCTTGGAAATCTTAAAGCCCATCCTGAATTGTAATTTGGAGATTTTTGAATTTCTTGATAAGTTATTGCGACAATTATAAGAGGTTTTATGTAAATTCTTTTTCCATCTTCTTTTTCTATAATTGGTTTTATTTTTTCTGTTAATTCTTGGAATGAGACTTTTGAATTATTCTCTTTGCTTTTTTCTTTTTCTACAATTCCTGTTCCCACTTTTCCAATTTCAAGGTATTCCCCTTTGTTTTTTCCTTTACATGAAACAATAAAACTTGAAAACCATCCAGAGCGTTTTCCCTTTCCATACTCTGCTCCTGTAATGACCAAATCCAAATCTTTTTCTTCTGGTTTTATTTTAAGCATATTTCCAACTCTCCTTCCTGGTTTGTAAGGGGCTTTAATATTTTTCATCATTATCCCTTCTTGATTATTTCTTAGGGCTTCTTTGTAAAATTCTTTTGCTTTTTTTTCATCAGAAGTTATTATTTGTTTTGAAGAAATTATTTTATAAGGATTATCTATTATTATTTTCCTTATTAATTTCGTCCTCTCTTCAAAAGGTGTTTCGAGCATAGATTTTCCATTGTAGTACAGAATATCAAAAATATTTATTTCAACTGGAAGATTTTCTTGGAGTTTTTCAATATCGTATTTTCTTCTTATTCTTTGACTTATTTGTTGAAAAGAAGTATACTTTTTTGTTTTTTTATCATAACCTACAGCCTCAGAATCTAGAATTAAGGAATTTCCCTTTACAAATTGTTTTATATATTCAACAACTTCTGGGAATTGTTTTGTTACATTTTCAAGACTTCTTGTAAAGAGTTTAACTTCTGAATTTTTTTTATGAATTATTAATCTAAATCCATCATACTTGTATTCCAATGCACAAGGTTTTCCAAGAGCCTTAAAACCTTCTTCTATGGTTGAAACTTTTTGAGCAAGCATAGCTTTTATGGGCTTTCCTATTTGCATTTGTATTTTTTCTAATTCCTTTATTTTTCCATTTCTACAATGATCAAATACTTCTGCAGTATCATTGGATTTATCAATTGCCCCCTGAATTTTTTTAGAAGCTTCTTTTGGATTTTCAAAAAATGCTTTTGCTAAAGATTCTCTAACTGTACTTTCTTGAATTCCAATTCTTAAATCTCCTATTAAAGTTCTTATTAAATAAAGTGCTTCAGAAGGTTCAGTAGAGGTTAATAATTCAGTTATGAGAGAGAGCTTTTTGTTTATTGTTCCTTTTCCTTCTAGTTCAGGAAGTTTTCTTAAATTTTCAAGGACTTTTTTTACGGTTAGAATTTGTGAGGCAAGGGTTCTTTGTTTTTTTTCTTTAGTTAGTTTTTTTGCAACTTCTCCCAAATCCCCAATTTTTTTCCATTCTTGAACAACTTTTTTTGAATCTGTTCCAGTTGCTTTTGAAATTGCTTTTATTGCAATTTGATTTGAAATTCCAATTCTTCTTTCATCATATTCTGGATATATGTTTCCTTCTAAAAGATAAATTACTTCTCTATCCTCTTCTGGCAAATATCTTAAAAATTTTGATAGAATATCTATTTTTTCAAGACGCTTTGTAGTACTACCAATATTTTCATAAAGTTCAGTAAGTTTTTTGTAAAGCATCTCTTTTAATTTCTCCTTAGATTTATATTGTATAAATAGTTTTTAATTATTTACTCTTCATAAAGCTGTGAAGATTTCAATATGGATTTTTTTTTGATTTAGTTTGGTCATTCTTTGAGTGATTTAAGTATTTTTACAAGAAGATTATTTAGAAAGTCCATCTACTTCTTTTTTTCCTTTTTCGAGTTCTTCAACTTGTTCTTTATCCAATTCAAGAAGAAGTGCCTGAAATTCTCCAACGTGTGTTTTTTCTTCTTTTGCAATATCAAGAAGAATTGATTGTATCTTTTTATTTTTTGATTTTGTAGCTAGTTGTTCATATAGGTTAATTGCATCAAGTTCTGCTATCATGCCCAACCTAAGAATTTCTTTATCAATTTGTTCTTGGGGGACATTTTCTAAATCTATCGGAGACTGCGATAACATTATATAAAAAATTAAGATTAGTTTAAATAATTTTTGGAAAATTCAAATGTAAAAAATTACTTTCTCTTTGGAATTGGTTTTACATATCTTTTTCCAGAATTGGGATTTGGTTTTTGTCCTGATCTTCTGCTTGGACGAGATTTGTTAGTTGGACTTTTGTCTCTTAATCCTCTTGATTTCTTTGCAGAGCTTGTAAGTCCCCTCATAACTCTATTTTTGTTTGAACCCTTTGTTATCCAATTTATCGTTGGGTCTTTGCTTATTTCTGGTCTTTGGGGGTCAACACATATTACTTCGTAGAAATAATGTATTCCGTCTTTTCCTATTTGATAAGAATTTAAAACTTCAAGATTCATATGTTTTTTTGCAACTCTTTGTTCGGCAATCCATTTGTAAGACATCTTTAGATTTTTTCTTGTGTGTAATCTCTTACTTCTTCTTCCTTTATTGGGTCTTGATCTTTTATGTCCCCCCCTCTTCACCCTCACTCTAATTACTACAAATCCTTTTTTGTCCTTGTATCCAAGAGCTCTCGCTTTGTCTAATCTTAATGGTTTTTCAACACTAATCTGCACAGGCTCTTTTCTCCATTCTATCATCCTATCTCTAAGAACATTTGGATTGGGTTTTTTCCAAGCCTGTTTTATGTAGTGATACATCCCATGAATCATGATTATTTTAGAAAAAGTCCATTTAAAAAACTTGAGGTTTGATTGAATATGATTTAGCATAATTTAAAAAGTTTATTTATTTGTAAGCGCTATGAAAAAGAGAGTTGGAGATGAGAAAAAGATTACTTTGAATTTTCTTAAATTATCAAAATGTGCCGAATCTCCTGAATATGCTTTTGAAACTGATGCTGGTTTTGACTTGAAAGCTATAGAAAATGTTTGTTTGTTTCCACTTGAACAAAAAGAGGTAAGAACAGGAATTGTCATTGGTGTTCCCGAAGGATATGTTGGAATTGTGAGGGATAGGGCAGGAATTGTTCAAAAGATGAATATACACACTATTGCTGGAACCTTCGATAGTGGATTTAGGGGAGAAGTTTCAATAATGCTTGTTAATATGAACGATAAAACTGTTGAGATTGAGAAAGGAATGAGGGTAGCCCAAATAATATTAGTTCCTGTTGCTAAAGCTAAAATTGTTGAAGTGAAGAAGCTTTCAGAGACAGAAAGAAAGGATAAAGGTTTTGGCTCTACTGGGATGAAAGAAATTGTAAAAGAATTAAATAAGATTTCTAAAAATAAATATAAGAAATGAGGCTACTCGGATTTGAACCGAGGACTTCTGCCTTATCAGAGCAGTACTCTAGCCAGACTGAGTTATAGCCTCATATCCAAATCAAAAAATTGAACTATTTATAAGTTTTGTGAATTCAAAATATTTGGTGTTTTGTGGACTATTAGTTTCCTTGAAATTCAAGAACAAGTAATCCTTTTGAAAAAGTATAATCGATTATAGGTAGACTTATTTGAACTGATTTTGAATATGCCTTCTTCTTTGCTATGGCCTTTATTTCTATGCTGTTTTCTAAAGGTAAAATAGAAACATCTTCGAATGAATTTACTTCAGGAATCTGAATTTCATAGCTTATTTTATTTGCAATTCTTTTTAAATTAGTTTTTGGCTCTTTTCTTGGAAGTTTGGAGAATTTTTTTACTTGTTCATTTGAAAATCCTTTAAATTTCATTGCCTTTTCTTTTTGTTTTTCTTCTTCTTTATTTTCTTTCCCTCTGTTATTAAGATTTATTTCTTTTCCATTTATCATTAATTTAACTCTTGTTCTTGGAAAATTATTTTGATTTTGGCTCTTAGTATTTTTTTTCATTTCTTTTTCCATCTCTTTTTCAAGCATTTTCATAGTGTTTGAAAACATTTTGTTGAAGAGGCTTCCACCCATTCCTCCCAATAAAGAATTTGAGATTGATTCAACCTCATCAAAAGAATCTTCTTCACCCAACATTCCAAACTCATTTTTTCTTTTATTTCTTCCTAAAGGGGTTCCACAACTTGGGCAAAAACTATTGTTTTTATTTGTTTTTTCCCCACATTTTTGACAGGTGCTTTTTTTAAACATAGTAAAAAATATCAATTTTTATTTAAAAGACTTTGGGTTATTTAGTATTTAAGTATTTCTTAATTGATGTAATCTCATGAACTTCTTCTAAAAGCGTCGATTTTCCTTCTTTAAAGAGTAAATTTTTTATTGCAATAGCACTTTTAATTTTCTTCTTGCTTTTTATTTCTTTTATTTTGGATAAACCAAAAATAATTACTATAAATCTGAGTATTCCCCCCAACACAAAAATTATTATTATTGATTCTAAAGGGGGTGTTGGTAAACTTTTTATTAAAAATGCACTTAATCCTGCTCCCAGGAATACCCCCATGCCCACTAATAAATTATAATAAGATATAGCCAACCCTCTTTTTTGTTGACCCACGTTGTCATAAATAAAATTTCCAGAGGCTAAATTAAATCCCGCCCAGGTAATTCCTCCTACTAATTGGGCCACAAATATTAAGTAGATTGGGGAAGTATGCAAAATCCATAGAAATGGAACAAAGGGGATTAAAATTGAGGTTATTTTTATGACTTTATAATTCCCATATTTATCTGCAAACTTTCCCCACAACCCTAGAACAAGCACAGAAAAAAAAGCTCCAGATAATGTAATTATCATATAAGTGGGGTAATTAAATTCCAAATATCTAATTAAATAGATTGCAATTAAAGCTGAAGAGAGTGTTGTTGCAAAGCCTAAAAAGAATCTGAATATTGCAAATCTTCCAAAATTGTTTTTATGAGCGTTTAATAAAAATTCACTAAATGAAAAATAATATCCTTTTTTTAATTTTAATTTTGGATCATATGTTCTTTTAAAGATTTTCCAGCAAGCTAATCTTGCTAAAAATGCTAAGAAAAATAAAATCATGAATCCATATGCTGTCCATCCCATTGTTTTAAACCATTCCAAAAAGAAACCCCCACTAATTGCCAGAACAACAGAAGTAAATCCAATTAACAAACTCCTTTTAGCGTACCATCTTCCTCTGTATTTTTCATCAACTATATCTCCAACCCAAGAAAACCATGCTGGATGTCCTATATTCAGAAGAATAGTAAATATTGAGAAAAATAAAAGTAAAGATATTGGTAGAATATTTATTAAAATTTCTTTGTAAAATAAAAATGCAATTAAAATTAAAGGTAGCCAAATTAAAGATTCTAAAAACACACTTTTAAGAATTATCTTTTTTCTTGAATATTTTTCTATTAATTTAGAACCGGGTATTTGACTTAGAGGTCCCAAAAATCCTGTAATAGAACTAAGCATAGCAACCATAGAATTGCTAGAATTAATTGCAATTGCAAAAGGGGATATAAAATTGACCCCAAAAGAATTTGCAATGGTTGTAAAAATACCCTCTTTTATAACATGTCTTCTTGCTTGGTGTTTTAATTCTTTGATTTTAGGGGAATCTTGTTTATCTTTTATTTTTTTCACCATCTTCTTTTATTAGGAATAATTTTGATATTTTATATTTGTTTCTTTTGCCACAATAATTCTTATATAGGCTTTTTTATTTTAAGGAATATGGCAAAGCGAAAGATAGAGAAAAATATAGAAAAATTAATAGTATATAAAAATATAGCTAGTGTTACAGGTAGTATTAGTGATCGAGCTAAAAGAAGATATGATAAAGTTGGTGAAGAGACTTGTAAAAGACTTAAGTCTAGACAGATAGTTTCAGAAGATTCGGGGTTAGTAGCGAGATTAGGGTGGTCCGATGATGCAGTAAGTTGGGCAAGAAATATATCTTTAGCATTAGAAGAATTTAAGCAAAAATATCCCAAATATGGAGAGAGATTACAAGAAATAATAGGTAAGCATAGGGAAGTTAGAAGAAATTATTTGGAATTTGGATTAAAAGAAGGAGATTTGGTTGAGGAAATTTATATAGAATCTATAAAAGAGATTATTGAAGGAATAAGTGATGAGAGGGCAAAAAAATTTTATGAAATTATAATTAAACTGAAGGAAGAATTAGGAAAGAAAAAAAAGAAAAAACAAGGGTTATTTAAATATCATCTTCCAGAATAAGTTAACTTTTTATATTGTCCTTATATTGTTTTTCTATGGTAAAGAAATTTTATGTCACAACAGCAATAGATTATCCTAGTGCGGAACCTCATATAGGGCATGGATATCAGAAAATTGTAGCGGATGTCCTATCTAGATGGCATAAAATATTGGGGGAAGATGTTTGGTTTTTAACTGGAACAGATGAACATGGGAAGAAGATAGAGAGAATTGCGAATGAAAAAAAGAAAAAACCAAAAGAATTTGTTGATGAGGTTTCTAGAAAATTTAAGAAAGCTTGGGAGGCTTTGAATATTCATCCAGACAGATTCATAAGAACGACTGATAAAGATCATGTGAAATTAGTCCAGGAAGTGATAAAAAAGTGTAATGGAAAAGGAGATATTTACAAAGGAACATACAAAGGGTACTACTGTGTTGATTGTGAATCTTATGTCACTGAAAAAGATTTAGTTGACGGAAAATGTCCCTTTCATCCTAAAAAGCAAATAGAATTGTTGGAAGAAGAATCATATTTTTTTAGATTAAGTAAATATAAGGAATTTTTACTTGAACTTTATGAGAAACATCCAGAATTTATACTTCCTAAAGAAAGAAGGAATGAAATTATTAAAAGAGTTAAAGAAGGATTGAATGATTTGAGTATTTCGAGAACTTCCTTTAGCTGGGGTATTCCTTTTCCTTTAGATAAAAAACATATAGTTTATGTGTGGATGGATGCTTTGTTTAATTATTTGTCTGGATCGGGAAAGAATGAAAAGTATTGGCCTGCAAATGTACATCTTCTTGGAAAAGATAATTCTTGGTTTCATTGTGTTTATTGGCCTGCTTTTTTAAAATCTGCAGGGTATGAATTACCTAAAACTGTTTTTGTTCATGGATTTTTAACCTTTAATGGTCAGAAGATTTCGAAATCTCTTGGGGATGCAATTTCTCCAAAGACTTTAGCAGAAAAATATGGAGCAGATAGTGTAAGATATTTTGTTTGTAGACAGTTTCCTTTTGCAGAAGGAAATGATGGAGACTTTTCAGAACAAGCATTGGTCGATAGACATAATAATGAACTTGCCAATAAACTTGGAAATTTAGTTTCAAGAGTTTCAAGTTTGATAGAAAAAAATGGGATAGAAAAGTGTAAAAATTCTCTTTTAAAAAAATTAGATATAAAGAAAATAGAAATTCTTTTTGAAAATTACGAGTTTGATAAAATTCTTAATGATATATTCGCTTTCATTGATGTTTGTAATGAATATGTTCAGGACAAGAAACCTTGGATTTCTGGAGATAAAAAAATTCTTTATGAGTTGACGGATTCTATAAAGGCAATTGCAATTCTCTTGTTTCCTTTCATTCCTTCTGCTTCGGAAAAGATTGCAAAACAGTTTGGATTTGAAATTAAGTTTGAAAATATAAAGAAACTCCTCAAAGAGAAAAATAATATTAAGAAAGGTGGGATATTATTTACTAAGATTTAATAATTTGATAAAAGATATTTATTGTAATAGACATAAAATTTTATAAATGACATTGTCATTGAAAAGATATGCAGAGGTATAAAAGAGAAAGTGCTCGAGGAGATAATGTGCGTTGTAATAAAAAAGGACAATCGATTTTATCTATTACAATTGCAATAATTATTGTTGGAGCTTTTATACTATTTTATTTTTTAATTCCACGAGCAGAAGTAAGTATTGTTTCTGAAGAAAAAGTTATTGAAGGAAAAGATTCACAAGTATTTGCGCAGACTTTACAATCCTGTCTTGAAGACGGAATGGAAGAGATTTTGTTGCAAGAAGGGGGAAGTTTAGAATCAAAATATTCCCGGATGATGATTTGGATTTTTTTTACCCTTGTAGGGGAGGATCCCATGCTTTTTATGAAGAATTTACGTGAAAGCGAGTTCACTCCTGAACTTAGAGTAGAAAGTGGATTTGGATTTTCTAATGAACTTTATGATTTTTTTGTGTACGATTATGCAGATTCGAATGAAGTTAGAAAGCAGGCACGATTGTTAAAGAAAGCAGGAGTAAATCAAGTGCAAGTTTATCTTCTTAGATGGAGTGAAGTAGATTCTGATGGGAAACCTTTTCCAATCCACGATGAAGTTAATGATAGAATTGTAAAAATATTAGATGAAGAAGGGCTTGATATTCATGTAGAGTTCTTCACCCATTATAAAAATGAAACTAATTTTACTTTCTTTGAGTCTAAGGCAATAAATGTGGATCCAGAAACTAGATATAAATCCCAATTTCCTATAGATGTGCCGGCAACTCAAATTGTTCCACTTAATAAAGTAATAGAAAAGGGTCTTCTTCCCCAATTTCATGATTATGTTTTTAATACTGTTAAGAGATATCCTCAAATTAAATCTTGGGGATTTTTAAATGAAGTTGATGCTTGGGGTTTTGATAATGACAATTTAATAATTTTACAGAATACCTATTATGATGCAGTTAAGAGTGCAAATCCTAATGCTATGGTTGGTGCTGCCAGCCCAACTTTTCCAGAGATTTTAGCACCTGCAGAAAAACTGCACCCCGAGATTTCTAAAGCTTTATCTAATCCTGTAATGTCTGATGCACTCTATTATCATTGGAAAATCACATACCCTCAAGTATACAATAATTGGAAGAAATTTTATGATAATTCAAGATACGACTTTGTTCAAATTCATCAACTTGGGGTAGGTTATTGGCCCGATGCAAAGTGGTTTTATAACTCTTCTAGTGAAACAGAGAAAAATTCTGATTCGCTTAAGTGGGAACTTATAAAAGTAGGTGTG
>Ga0180009_10007680_pt1 | contig 10934 bp, 10 predicted proteins | sample OS_PC_MetaG_FD_123537 | JGI IMG/M metagenome (GOLD analysis project Ga0180009, IMG submission 123537) | Groundwater microbial communities from the Aspo Hard Rock Laboratory (HRL) deep subsurface site, Sweden - OS_PC_MetaG | ecosystem: Environmental > Aquatic > Deep subsurface > Groundwater... | reverse complement strand
GGCCATGCCAGTGAAGCGATGTATCCGTCGTCATCTTATTATGAACTTTTATCCGGGCAATATCCTCCTCTTTGAATTTGAGTTCCGGTCCTGGGATGGAGCCGTTAATGGTCATTCCCTGTGCTGTTTTGCCGTTGATCGTAATTTTTTGCATCTCAATGGTAAGCGCGTATTCAGTTATTGCGGCCACGGGTTGGATCGTCTGTCCAAGTGTACGGATGAAATGAATAATACTCCAGGTTTCTTTTTCCTCAAACTCGTCCTTAAAAGAAGGCATGTCCTTTCGTCCGGTACTTATTTTCCAGAAAAGGTCTCCATCAGTGTGCGTTTTGATGCTTTGCGTAAGGTCCGGCGGCCGGGTATCAAGACCGGTTGCTTCTGGATTCAATCCTTTGGCATCTTCACCATGGCAGCCTGTACAGGTTTGAGAAAAGAGGGTTTTCCCAAGATTGATTGAAAGGGAATCTTTTTTAACTGGGTTTTCTTTCATGGATTCTTTTTTGGGTGCCATCCATCCGTGTGCCATGGCAACGGAGACCAGCATTAAAAAAATACACAGGGAAATATAGAATCGTCTGAATAAACTCATTGTTTTCTCCTTATTTCTTGCTCTTTTCGCAAAAGGCTTATCAACAAGCAGGTTGTCTGATTATACCGTTCAACCATGAATAAGCAAACAAAATCTGACCCTGCCGAAGAAGGGTTGTCAGTTGATTTATCAGAGGATTTACGTTAAAAATAAGGCAGATTTCAATATATGTATACAGGAGAAAATATATGCCCTTGTCATTCCAATCCCAAACTCATGGCAACATTGCCTTCGGGTTTTTTAATATTGAGTCGGATATGCTGCTTTTGGAAAATCATTTCTTTTTTGCCAGTGATTTTTGCGAATGGATAAGCAAGATGGCAGAACAGGAGAATGCCGGGCAAAAAAGGGTTTATCATCCGGTTTATCATATTGCTGACCCCAATGATATCGGGGACCTGATGGGGGCCATCCATGGGGTGAGGTTCCAGGGATTTATCGGCAGGGTGTATACGCTGTTCCCGTTTCCAGAGGATCCGAAAGCGTTTAAGCAGAATCCAGACGGATATCAAACCCAAAAGATTGTCATCTCCCTGATTGAAGGCGTTTCAGAAAAAACGGAAATCCTGATTGAATTTTCTGAGAGCGGACAGGTCCATATCGGTCCCTATGTGTTTGAGAAAAACGTGTTTTTTGAACTGATCCGCTATGTCTGGCAGGGCGGGTATCCCTGCTGGAAAGATGAGATAAGACCCCCCTATGTTATTAAGATGAAAGAAAGGATTCAAAAAAGTTGCAATCCCTTTTTAAAAGGGGTGTTTTCATCGTAACCGATTTGATGTATGGTAAGAAAATTTTAAATTCTAAGCTGGAAAGGAAAATCTTATGCCGATAGCAGATAAAATGATCAAAATGGTGGAATCCGCCTCCATGATCCGGAAGATGTTTGAAGAAGGAATAAAGATGAGAGAAAAATTCGGGGCAGATAATGTGTTTGATTTTTCCCTTGGAAATCCGGATGTTCCTCCGCCGCCGGTTGTTAAAAAAACCCTGTTAAATCTGATTAACAGTGAGACCCTCTCCCACGGGTATATGCCCAACCCGGGATATCCCCACGTCCGACAGGCTGTTGCAGACTACCTGAACAAAGAATACAATGTGGGACTGACCTCAGACCTGATTGTCATGACCGCGGGCGCAGCCGGAGCTTTGAATGACATATTGCGGGCACTGATGAATCCAGGGGAGGATATCCTTGTCCCGGCCCCCTACTTTGTCGGCTATAACCAGTACGCCTTTGTTGCCAGTGCCAATTTAAAAACCGTAAATTCATTTCCTGATTTTCACATGGACCTTGATGCCATTGAAAAGGCCATTACCGAAAAAACGCGGGTTATGCTGATTAACTCTCCCAACAACCCGACCGGTGTTGTGTATACCAGAGAAGAGCTCATGGGATTAGGAAAGGTGCTGGAGAAGGCAAGTACAAAATTCGGCAAACGGATTTACCTGATTTCCGATGAACCCTATAGAAAAATTGCCTATGATGTTGAGGTGCCGTGCATGTTTGATGTGTACCCCCATACCATTGTATTGACCTCTTATTCCAAAGAACTTTCCCTTGCCGGAGAGAGGATCGGGTATCTGGCTATCCATCCCAAAGCTGAAGATGCAACCATAATTGCAGGGGCGGCAGGAGTGACCAATACCATGATGTATGTGAATGCACCCGCGCTTTTCCAGCAGGTCGTGGGACAGCTTCAGGGTGTATCCGTGGATATGGGTATTTATAAAAAACGCCGGGATATCTTCTGTGAAGGGCTTCATGCAGCAGGGTATGAATTTGACGTGCCCCAGGGTGCCTTTTATCTGTTTCCCAAAAGCCCCATTGCAGACGATATTAAGTTTGTGAGCATTTTACAGGAAAACAACATCCTTGCCGTTCCGGGCAGAGCGTTCGGCGGTCCCGGCCATTTCAGGCTTTCCTATGCAGTGCCGGATAAAACCATTGCCGGTTCCTTTGAAGGCTTTAAAAAAGCGTTTAACAGTGTAAAATAAGGTTTTTTTAATCCTGCCGCTTATTCAAAAAAAAGCGGCAGGATCAGTATTCCTCCGGCCTTTCCTGACTCCATGGGGCTTGAAAACGCACCTCTGAAATGCTTTTTTTCATCCTTCATCCATATATTTGCGTGGTTCATCAATATTTATTTCTTTCCAAAAACGTATTTATTGATCTGAGGACCCGGAAAACGGTAACACAAGATACCAGTATCATAAACGGGTGGCAGAGGATCTTGCCACCTGCATGAAAAAGGAGACTTAAAATGGACAACACGCTGCTCAAAGGCATATGGAAGTATACCCTGCCGGTTCCATCGTTTATCTGGCAAAAGAAAATTTATGAAAAAGCCGGACAAGCCGGAAAACTCATTCAATTCATGACCAAAGAGCACCACCAGGTGCGCAATTTTGTGGTTCAAACGCTTCCTGAGACAGGTGAGCCTCTGTCCCTTAAGACCATTGCCGAAAAACTGAACATACCCTTTGAACGGGTCTTGAAAATAGTGAATGAACTTGAAAAGCATAAATTTTTTCTTTTTCGCAATCAACACGGTGACATTACCTGGGCCTATCCTGTTACAGTGGAAAAGACCCCTCACCAGGTCATTTTTTCCACAGGTGAACACATCAACGCGGCCTGAGCCATTGACGCGTTTGCGTTGCCCTTCGTGCAGGGGCGGTTAAGAAAAGAGAAGCTGAGTTTTTTGATCAAAACTCAATGTGCCTGCTGTTCAAGACCCATATCCATTGATATTGACAGCCAAATGAAATTTCATGTCCATGATCCAAAGGCAAGCCCTTTGATTTTTATACCGGATGTTGATTTTCTAAAATTGATGGACCCAAGTATTATCGATGCCTTCTGACGGCAATCGGTATTCTTTTGGTCAAAAGAACATGCCAAGCGATATCGGAAATCAAAATCAAGACTGCCGGGCGGGTATCTCACAGTCGAACAATGCGTATTCATCACCCCGGTTATCCAGGGAGCCATCTTTGGATTTTAAATATTCTGATCCCGTGTTAAGATATGACCCGAACAGAAAGACCAAAACGCCAAAAGCTTCCGAAGCCCCGACGGCCTGGTAACTGTTGCCGCCGATATAGGCGTATCTGCAGCCATCAGATAAAAAGAAACAAGAATGGAAGAAAGCACTGCTGTCATAATGAAAACTTTTGGCATTAAAGACGGTTCATGCTTGTTGCTAAATATCATCCTATACAGGCTCCCACCAGCATAAGCTGGAATCAGCTTCTTATTCATAATCGTCTTTTACGGATTTGTGACGGGCATGGGTGTCATACCAGCCGGGTATCGGCTTTTGGAGCAGGGTGGAGGCAACTTCCCTGAATATCCTGCCCAAAATTTTTCTTCGCCATTTCCCAAAATCTCCAAAATGATCATATAAATAAAATATTTTTTTATATTCCGCGAGTATCTGGTCGTAATTTTTCCACTGACCAGCCAGATCTTTTCCAAAAAGTCCGCTTGCTCCTTCCTCGAATTGATAAGCGGTTTGGTTCCCTTCCCTTGCAGGAACCGGTTCTTTCCGTCTTGAGATGCCGCTTTGCTGTACCGCTTTAAAACGCGTGTAGCCCAGACTATTAAAAAGGTCCAGCTCTGCAACCAGTTTTTCAAAGGATAATTTTTCTGATTCTATTGAAATATAACTGGGCCGGCCTTCAATTTTTTGCAAAGACTTTAAGCACACTGTATCCATGCCTTCAATATCAATTTTAAGGTAATAGGGAATGCCATACTGTTCCAGGCACTTTGAAAAATCAATAACCGGTACTTCAATAACTTCATTTCGTGTCCGCAGTTTTTCATTTCTGTGAGCCCAGTTTTCACAAACCGTTCCCCAGGCACTGTCATCCAGATTCCTATAGAATTTTATGGATTTTTGATTGTTATCGGCCGGTATTGTATCTGTTACAGCCCCTTCCACCAGGATAAGCTGTCCGTCATCAATTTGTCTTGAAAATCTTTGTCTGCACTGCTCAATCAACCACGGGTTGGCCTCGAATGCAACCACGTTGAAGCCTTTTTGCAAATAAAACCGGGTGTCTTCGCCTTTGTGCAGTCCAACATCAAAAATCAGCTTTTTTTTCAGCATAATTATTTTTCCTTGATGCTTACACTATTCATCTGTTTTCTATTGGTCTTGTTTATCTTTAATCTGCTTTTTCATGAGCAGAACTTATTCTGTAAAATACTTTGTGCTGCAATGGTTTTATCCATATTTTATTTAGCAAAAAATAGTATAACAAAATAATTCAAAGGTCATTCTCTTTTTTTTAAGGGAGCACTGCCGATCTTATTATATGAAAAAAGAATTTCAAACTGCGACCCATGACTACAAGCTGCTACCACCCTCAAATTCTATTTACAAGTGAGCTGAGAATGGGTATGAGTTCTTTTTTAACATAAATTTAAAGCTGATTTGGTGATGATGCAGGACCTGACAATTCAAACGTATATTCTTTTATTTTTAACCGGGCTATGTTCAGGTTTTGTGGATTCCATTGCCGGCGGCGGCGGGCTGATTGCTTTGCCCGTGCTTTTTTCAATTGGTCTTCCGCCGGAGATCGCTCTGGGAACCAACAAACTTCAAGGCAGTTTCGGTACGCTTACAGCCTCATATAATTACATCAACAAAGGCGTTGTAAAATTCAACGAAAGTCTGTCCGGCATCCTGTTCACCCTCATCGGGGCCATGCTCGGTGCCTGGACAATTCAACAGATGGCGGCGGGATTTATTAAAGAACTGGTCCCCATACTGTTGCTCTTTGTCTTTGTGTATACCCTTTTTTCAAAAAATCTCGGGCATGAATCCGCCAGTCCCAAGATGCCGCAACTGTTGTTTTTTTTCTTGTTCGGCCTTGGTCTGGGCTTTTATGACGGGTTTTTCGGTCCGGGCACCGGTTCATTCTGGACAGCCGCCCTGTTAATCCTTCTGGGATTAAACATGAAAAAAGCCTCAGGAATTACAAGGATCATGAATTTTACCAGCAACATTGTTGCGCTGACAGTATTTATCATGGGTGGCAAGGTTTTATATTCCGCCGGTCTTTGCATGGCAGCAGGTCAGGTCATCGGGGCCCGGGCAGGCTCAAATCTTGCCATAAAAAAAGGGGTCAGGTTTATCCGCCCCATCTTTTTATCAGTCGTATTCTTGACCATCGTGCGGCTGGTCTTGGTAACTTATTTCGCTTAAATTTGTTTTTCAGTTTTTTATAAAAAGACCCCACAATCACAATAACCGGTTCTTGAAATGTTTGAAAACTTTTGAAAATTATAATAGTGAAATTAATGTCACATTGTGGTATTTTTGTAATATATTATATTACTTTTTTTTCACACTCATCAAGAAGTTTATTCAACAAATAGAATTTGAATTTTCGAAAAATCCTTTTATAATAACTCTTTTGGATTATGCTATGCTATTTTGGTATAGTACGTGCATATAATCTTATCCTAATTTAACTATTGAAAAACTGACACTCAAAAAGGGGCATGTGATGAATAAATTTTTAGTTCTTATTTGTATATTTTTATTTTTCTTAGGAGGAACCCCTTCATTTGCATCAATAATGGGACAAGTCGGCTCGCTTGGTTTTAGTAGCATCACTTACTCAGAGGACTTTGAAGATGCAAGCATACCAATGTTTCCTGGGCAGTCATTTTCTACAAGCAATGGTTTTAACTTCGGACTAACCCCGACTACTTTCATACCTGCCCCAAAGTTCGTGATTTATGATCCAAGTGTACATACTGGCAACGTAGGATTCCCAACCAAATCCCTGTATCAAAACGGCGGAGCACCAAGCATGGACATGATTTCTTTAACAAACGGGACTTATATCAGACAGATTCAATTCGACGTCTCGAATGGATACTATAACATTAATAACCCACAAAATATATGGGTTCGAACCTACAACAATGGCGTATTGACAGGATATGATTTTGATTTTAATGCAGCCGCGACAGCCACAATTGCAATTTGGTCGGACGGGATAACATTGTTTGATGAAATCCGTATCCAATCATATTATTGGTCAACAATCATACTTCATGATGAAGGACAGCGTGGCGCGATATCCATCGACAATATTGTCGTGGGCGTTGGAGGTAGAGCCCCTGTCCCAGAACCGGCAACAGTGTTTCTATTTGGTCTTGGTCTTTTAGGCCTTTCAGGAATTAACAGAAGAAATAAATAGAAATTATTTTTATGGTGTCATCTTTAAAAAAAGGAGCGCGAAATGACAAAAAAAATTTTAGCGGGTTTTACACTAATGTTTTTAATGCTGACAAGCCCAGTTCTTGCATCATCTATTTACTGGACTGATTGGCTTACAAGCAATTCAGCAAACGGATTTACAGGACAAGGAACAATTACAACATCAACGTCCACACTCAATGTGACCTACAACAATCCGAATGGAATTGGATTCTTTCAAGCATCTGGGGGAATAGATTACTGGCAGAATTCTGGGGGTGGGAGAAATGATGCAATTTCTCCGTACACAAGTAATAAAGTAGACAATAGCCCTACCGGAACAGATATCATTGCACTTCGATACGCAGGAACTCAGACATTAACGTTTTCCGAGGCCATTGCTAATCCTGTTTTTTCCTATGTGAGTTTGAATGGAAATGGTTATGGATTTGACCAAGATTTTGACATCCTAAGTTATGGTGGGCTGGATGGCAATGCTCAAGGTTATTGGGGCTCTGGTACATCCTATAAAAATGTTGTTGATCTGGGTGGTGGTAACTTTGAGTATCAACTTTTGGGCACGGGTGAACCCCACGGGACAATAAGATTTAAGGGCGCATTTAGCACCGTTACATGGCAGAGTCTTTCCAATGAGTATTGGAATGGATTTACCGTTGGGGTTGAGGGCACAGAAAAGGAAATTTTTAACAATACAATCCCAGAGCCGACCACGATACTTCTCTTTGGCCTTGGTCTCCTTGGTTTTGCAGGTGTCAGTAGACGAAAAAAATAGAACGAAAATTTGAATCCGTTTGAGAGGTAGGATCATTAATTTGGTCCTGCCTTTTTCTTTTTTACCAATTCCTTTATATCCAATCAAAATTAAATTATATAAGCCATTGACTTCATCACTGGTCATTCTTTTAAAAATAAGGGGCGGGGTCTGCGGGATCAGGCGGGGTAAACTCGCAACAAAAAAAAGTCGCAACATAATTGGTGTTATCAACTTGATTTCAAGAGATTCAGAAAATTAATTTTCCAGGGTTGAGCAAAATCTACTGTGTCTCCGGTTAAGATTATTTTGGCATATTTCCACACATTAAATTTTATTTTCACAATAATTGATTGGTTGACATGCTTTTAGTGATGTGTTTTGGATTCATTTTGATGTAGGGGCCTTATATAATGACCGAATGCCGGCAGCACCACCGGGCGCTGTCATGGGCAGCTTTGGCAGATCAGTTGTCTAAAATCTGTTTGAGCCTGGGTAAAAAATCCTGGGCTCGATGGCGGCTGGCCGGGATCAGTTCTCCTGTGCCGTCCATCTGAAGCTGGTAGGACTGGCCTTTTCTAATTACAAGTTCACTGTAGTGATCTGACACAGAAATATAATAAATATCTGCAAATGCAATGCTTTGGATCCCGCCATCTGTGGTGAAAGAAAAACCCTCCGAATTGCAGCTGTGATGGGGCTGATTTCCAGAATTTTTTTCATCAGCTGACGCTTGTCTTTTTTTCAATTCCTCGTTGATCTGTCTGATGATCGAAATTTCTTTATCCAGAAGCTTCTTGCGTTCACCCTGGGTCAGCAGAATCATGGAAAGAACCCATGGCACAAGAATGATTTTGTAGAATACGGATATTCGGCTGGGTCTTGGGAGGGGGTGGTCGGAATAAAAATAGAAGATATCCGGGTATATTTTTTCAACCCCAGAGCATTGGGCATTGAAATAGACCATCATAAATCCGATAAAAACTCCTGCAAATGATATAATCCAAAAGGTTGCCATGCTAATGACATACGGTCCCAGTCGATTTGTCATGTGTCATCCCCTGAAACGGATTGTATTCTATCCATTTACGACATACAGGTTGCACAATGTTTTAGGCAATGTCAACCTCGATTTGTGCTTGCCGCTGTTTTGCCAAAAAAGCGCAGCAGGCCGTTATCAAACATACAAATTTTTATGGAGGGTTTCAAAAATGAGTGATAAAACAACACACACCGATCCCGACCGTCTGAAAAAAGTGACCGGGAACCTGATCCGGGCAATCGGGGTTTTCCTTGTTATCGTTCTTTTCTGGTTTGGATGGCTGGTTTGGTATCACCCGCCACGAATTTATGTTGCTTAACCTGGCCGGAATAATGGTTTTATCAGCAGATTTCCTACTCCCATTGTTATGGGGTATAATGGGTAACAATAGAAGGAAAAAAGCAGGTCCGTCAAGTCGTAAACACATCCGGTGCTGCAATACTGCCGTGGATATCCTTTAATTTCAAAAGCGCTTTTTTCTGTTCGGCAAGAATATCAAACAGGGTTTGGGGAATGCTCTCTTCTTTAGCATATGCTTCCTGCTGAAGTTCAATCCGTTTGATAATATTATCCAGGTATAGGGAAAACTGTTTTGTATACAGGTCTTTTGAATAGTCCTTGTTGATGATCTGTTTAAATAATATTTTTAAATCATCATATTTAGGAAGGTTTCCAATGGGGGTTGAGATAAATTCAATTTCGTCATGGGCATATCGTTCCAGCCAGGACAGCCAGACCTTTACATCTTTTTTTTCTCCCAAAAGCTTAGGGGATTCCCCACCCCTTGCCTTATCGGTTAAAAAGTAATTCAGGCCGGCCATTACCGGTTTATAATCTGCTTTTATTTTGTCACTTCCAAAAAACTTGAACTGGGCATCCATGTAATCCCCCAAAGCGCCCGGGATAAAGGGTGCATTGGCCCATGGCGCTCTTTTAATGCCGACAGCCCCCACTTCCGTTGCTGTGGCGGCAGAAACAATACAGGCACCGATGACAACACCGGCATCAGAATTCTTTGCTACCCAGACCGGCGGCATGGTGTCGGCATCACGGCCGCTGTAGGTAAAAACCCTTGTCAGGGCGCCTTTGGGGTTTTGGGCTTCCGGGGAGTAGGTGCTCAGGGAATTTGAGCTCAAGGTACAGCGGGAGTTGGGATGGGACAATGGAACAGGTTTTCCATTTTTATCGGTTTTCCCTTCATACCATTCTCCCTGGAAATTGAAGCCTTTGTCCGGATGATCTTCATTGTTCCCCACCCAGTGGGGGATCTTGGTTTCATCTATCAGGACATTGGACCAGATTACTTCCTGGCCGGACTGTCTTAAAACGTTCATCAAAAGCGGATCACCCTCAAGGTTGACATCTTCAACAATGCCGAAAATACCGCATTCAGGGTTAATGGATCTGATACTGCCGTCATCTGCAATCCACATCTGGGCCAGATCATCGCCGATAAATACATTGCCTGCCATGGCCGTAGTGGTTTTTCCGCACCCGCTGGGGGCAGCACCGGCAAACCAGGTAACCCGGTTATTGGGACCATGGATTCCCGTGATAAACATATGCTCGGCCAGTTCTTGTCCCAGATTTTCATATACTGCCTTATCAACGGCAAACCTGTGGTTCCCTTTTTTAAGCAGCAGGGTATTGCCGGCATAGGTACATTTCCAACTGAAGGTGGTCTGGTATTTGCGATCCATTAAGACCCGTGCATCAAGAAGATCTTCCGGCCGGTTCAGGCCCTCACTGTGGATGTTGGTAAAAAAATGGCCCAGATGTTCTATCTGATTGTCAAAGTCATCATAGGCATTCCTGTAGAGCAGTTCCGCACTGTGGGAAACATAGGCGGAACTGGTGATTTCAAGGGCCGGGTTTGACACGGGCGATCCAAGGGGGCCTCTCATATAAAATCCAATAATCAGGGTCTTATCTTTCATGATGTCTTTCATATTGGATTTAACCTGCTCAAGGGCGGTGGGCCTGTCCATCCGGTTGGCAAGGGAACTGACATGATCTTCCAAGTTTGCAATATAATAGGTTCGGTCTACAATCCTGCCTTGTTCCTGGGCCAGGTCAAAATGAATGGTATGGCCTTCCATGGCAAGGGGGGCTTCTTCCTTTTTCATAAGAGCCAGGTTTTTTATGAATATCTTATCTTCCAAAGATCCTGTATTGACGAAAACAGCCCGAGGATTGCAAAGAACAATTGAATTGGCGATTCTCTTTAAAACTTCAGGATGTTTGATCGTTAGAATCCGTTTTAACTGTTCCTCGTCCATGTATTGTTTGAATATGGCTTTGGCACTG
>Ga0180009_10007679_pt1 | contig 10937 bp, 11 predicted proteins | sample OS_PC_MetaG_FD_123537 | JGI IMG/M metagenome (GOLD analysis project Ga0180009, IMG submission 123537) | Groundwater microbial communities from the Aspo Hard Rock Laboratory (HRL) deep subsurface site, Sweden - OS_PC_MetaG | ecosystem: Environmental > Aquatic > Deep subsurface > Groundwater... | reverse complement strand
GACTACTTCGTCGTGGAGGGCGACGAGTACGACTGCGCCTACTTCGACAAGCGACCCAAGTTCGTCCACTACCGCCCCCGCACCGTGATCCTCACCGGCGTGGAGCTGGACCACATCGATATCTATCCCTCGATGGAGGCGGTCGAGCGGGCCTTCGCCATGCTCGTGGAGCAGGTGCCGGCCGGGGGTCGTATCCTGGTCTGCGCCGACTCCGAGCCCGCGGTGCGGCTGTGTCGCACCGCCGCCTGCGAGGTGCAGACCTACTCGGTCACCGGCCGCCCCGCCACCTGGCAGGCCAGCCGCACCCCTGGCGCCCGGACGCAGCAGCTCGTCGTGCACCACGAGGGGCGCGAGACCCTGTGCTTCGAGCTCCCGCTGTGTGGCGCCCACAACGCCCACAACGCCCTGGGAGTCTGCGCCGCGGCCCTCTGCCTGGGAGTCGACTCTGGCGCCATCACCGAGGCGATGCGCAGCTTCGCCGGTGTCCGCCGCCGCCAGGAGGTGCGCGGCGTCGCCGACGGGGTGACGGTGATCGACGACTTCGCCCACCACCCCACTGCGATCCGGGAGACCCTCGCCGGGCTGCGCGAGGCGTCCGCCGGGCGGCTGCTCGCCGTCTTCGAGCCGCGCAGCGCCACCAGCCGCCGCAGCGTGTTCCAGCGCGAGCTGGCGCAGGCGCTGGCCGGCGCGGACCACGTGGTGATCGGAGCGCTGCATGCTCCCGACGGCATCCCGGCCGAGGAGCGCCTCGATCTGGCCCGCGTGGTCCAGGATCTCGGGGCCGCCGGCGTCGAGGCGCATCAAATCGAGCAGGTGGATCAAATCGCCCTCCACCTGGCGCGTCACGCCCGCGCCACGGACCGCGTCGTGGTGATGTCCTCGGGCGGGTTCGGGGGACTGATCGACCGGCTGCTCGGGGCGCTGCGGCAACGTGATGGATGAGCTGGATCTGGACCGCGCCCTGGCGGAGGCACGGCGGGTGGCGCGCCAGGCGGGGCTGCTGCTGCGCGAGGGTCAGGAGCGGGGTGGGATCGCGATCGACAACAAGGGCGAGGTGGATCTGGTCACCCAGTACGATCGCCTGTCCGAGGCGCTGGTGGTCGAGGCGCTGGGCCGGGCCTTCCCTGACCACACCGTGGTGGGGGAGGAGGGCGGCCACAGCGGCACCGACCAGCACGACCGGCCGGTCTGGTTCGTGGACCCACTCGACGGCACCACCAACTATGCCCACAACATGCCATGGTACGCGGTCTCGCTCGGCCTCGAGCTCGAGGGCCAGCCCCTGCTCGGCGTGGTGCACGCGCCGCAGATGGGCTGGGAGTTCTGGGCCGTCCGCGGGCGCGGCGCGTTCCTCGGAGACACCCGCCTGCACGTCTCCTCCACCCCCGATCTCGACCGCTCGCTCGTGGCCACCGGCTTCCCCTACGACCGCCGCACCTCGGCGCACAACAACGTGCCACACTTCGCCGCGGTGATCCGCCGCTGCCAGGGCATGCGCCGGGTGGGCGTCGCCTCGCTCGACTGCGCGATGGTGGCCTGGGGCTGCCTGGACGCCTACTGGGAGTTCAAGCTCAGGCCCTGGGACATCTCGGCCGGCGCGATGCTGGTGCTCGAGGCCGGCGGGCGCGTCACGCTGCCGGACGGCGGCCCCTATCGCTCCAGCACGGGCGACATCCTGGCCAGCAACGGCCTGGTCCACGACGAGCTGGCGGCGGTGCTGAATGGGGTATAGCCTGGGCCAGTCGCGGTCACTCCTCGAGCAGCCCCCGCCGCAGCCCCCGCAACGCTTCGACGCCGGTGCATCCGGATCTGAGCGCCCGCTCCAGCGCCGGGGCACACGAGCGGGCATAGCGCCCGGGCAGTAGATGCGCGGCCTGTAGCAGCACGGCGTCGGCGGCGGAGGGGTGGACGGCGAGCTGGATCAGGTTGTCGGTCGACGGCAGGGGCTGGCCCAGGTCCAGCGCCACCACCCAGTCGTGGCGCGCCACCATGATCGCGGGGAGCAGGGCTCCGAGCGAGGAGGCCGCGAGCGGCGCCACGATGGAGAGACCGAGCGCGAGGTGCTCGGTCGGTCGGTCGTTGCAGATCAGCACCTCGCCGAACTCGCTGCCAAGCGCCTCGAGCTCCGGCGCCGGGCCGGGGGGGAGCCGACCGAGCAGCGCCAGCGTGCAGCAGTGTTGCTCCATCCTATGGTCTACCTACCAGACCTGTCGCTGCGAGGCCACTGGGGGGCCTCGCCCCATGGTGTGGTCACGAGTACGACGCTTTGGGCCCGGCGCTGCTCAACATCTTCGAGTGTTGCGCTTGGCATGAAAAGTGATTCCACACCTGCTGCGAAAGGAGTGGTCATGAGATGCGTGTTCTGCCTGTTGTGTGTGGTAGCTGCGGCCGGGGCGTGCGACCAGGGTGAGGGTGGCCCGCCCGGCGACGCCCCCACTGCCGATGCCTGGTCGACCACCGTTGACCTCTCTGCACCGTCGCTCGAGAAAACGCCATCCGCCGGGGATGCGAGCCTGCTCGAGCAGGGCACCCCCAAGCTGGACACCGGGACCCCGCCCACTGCCGACCTCGGGACAAAGCCCGACGACGCGGCTGCTCCACCGGCCTACGGCAAGATCTGCACATCCTCGAGCCAGTGCGCCCAGGGGGAGGTCTGCGTCAAGCTGGCCTCCGACGGCTACAGCCGCTCGAACCCTCCGCCGCCCAAGGGCCTGTGCCTGAAGTCGTGCACCAACACCAACGCGCCCTGCTCGTCGTCGTCCACGCACTACTACCCCTGCATCGGCGCCACCACCTGGGACCTGGGGTCGCTCAAGGTCTGCGCCATCGCCTGCTACACCAACCTCGGTGGCGGCGCAAAGACCTACCCCTGCCCCTCCGGCTCGTTCTGCACCCGGTCCTTTGGCACCTTCATGAAGGTCTGCACCCCCTACCCGTAGCCCTCCATCGCAGGAACCGGCCACCCGATCCGGTGTCTGATATTGCAGACAGGGGGATCGACAGATACGCTATCCACACGAGCATGACATGAGCGACGAGAGCGACGAGGGCGACAGGGAACGCATCGCCGAGCTGGAGCAGCAGGTGGCGCAGCTGCAGGCCAGGCTGGACCAGGGCCAGGAGATGGCGGAGGTCGACCGGTGGGCCGCCACGCCGCCGGCGGACACCAGCCCGCCGGAGCCGGAGGATCCACCGCAACCATCGGACCCGAGGGACATTCGCGAGCTCGAGCAGGTCCTGCCCTCGCGCAACAGGGCCATCATCATCGCCGTGGTCGCCGGGCTGGTCGCGCTCGTGGCCATCACGGCCATCATCCTCAGCCTCTCGTCGGTGATCGAGCCCTTCTCCAAGAGCGCGGCGGGCGCGCTGGCGCCCTTCGCCGACGACCAACCCCCATCGAAGCCGCCGGCCAAGGCCGCACCTGATCCGCTACGTGTCCCCGGCCTGTGAACCCTCGTCGGCCCCCCGACCTCCGCCCCTGCAGATCGGCGCGCTGACCGTGGCGCCTCCCATCGTGCTCGCCCCCATGTCGGGTCTGACCACCCTGCCGATGCGGACGCTGTGTGAGGAACACGGCTGTGGGCTCACCATCACCGAGTTCCTGGCTGCGCCAGCCCTGGCGGCCGCGGTGCCGCGGGAGGTGCACAAGCTCACGGCCAGCGTCGGTGGACGCCCCTTCGGGGCGCAGATCTTCGGCCGCGACCCGCAGCAAATGGCGCGCGCGGCGGGCCGTGTGCTCCACAGCGGCGCCGCGTTGCTGGACATCAACATGGGTTGCCCGGCCAAGAAGGTGACCAAAGGGGTCGCGGGTGCGGCATTGATGAAGGAGCCCGAGCTGGCCGAGAGCCTCGTGCATGCCGTGGTCGAGGCGGTGCAGGGGAAAATACCGGTCACGGTGAAGATCCGCGCCGGCTGGGACGAACAGCACAAGAATGCCCCCGCCTTCGCCGCCGCCATGGTACGCGCCGGCGCCCGGGCGGTCACGGTGCATGGTCGCACGCGGATGCAGGGCTTCGCCGGCAAGGTGGATCTCGAGATCATTCGCGCCGTGAAACAGGCAATAGAGGTGCCGGTCATCGGCAACGGAGACGTGGTGGATGTGGCCAGCCTCGAGCGCATGTTCGATGCCACGGGCTGTGACGCCGTGATGGTGGGCCGGGCAGCTCTTGGCAATCCATGGCTTTTCTCCAGCTTCCGTGCCTGGTGGGTGGGTGGGATACAACCGCCGCCGCCCACCCCCGAGGATCGGATGCTACTATACCTGCGCCACCTGGAGCTTTACCTGCAGGGGGCCGAGACCGGACGGGCCGTGGTCGAGATGCGCAAGTTTGCTGGATGGTATCTGCGCGGTTTTGCAGGGGCCTCGAGGCTTCGCAAGGTGATCTACGCCCTGACCGAGGTGGCCAAGATCCAAGAGCTGATCGAGGCAGCGCTCCACGGGGGTGGGGGTGGTGGGAGTGCCCGCCCGGTGTGACGGGGTTGGCTGACCCCATCGGCTGGATCTATCCAGCTCAAGCCGCCGAGATCACGTCTTTGCCTCGTGGCATGGAAGGTGCACAGCATTTCAATTGATTTCACCAGCGAGGCCTCACATGACGCAGCGCAACGAGAACTCTGTGTTGTTCAGTCTGGGGCATCTCCAGCAGATGGCGATGGCCTCGGCGGGGAATGCCAGCTTCTCGAGTGCTCGACCGGTCTCGCCCATGCCAAGGTCGTCCCAGTCCCAGCTGTCCCAGTCCCAGCTGCCCTATGTCCCGGTAAGCCTCGGCCCCTCTGTGATGCTCATGACCCCCAAGTCCTCCTGGCCTGGTTGGCTGGGGCCGGCGATCATCGGGATGGGGACGCTGTTTCTCGTGTTTCTCGTGCTGGCTCTGGCGATCGCGTTCCGCAGCCCACAGACCCAACTGGTGGCGAGGCCGGTGGCGACGCCAGCAGTGGCGTCTCTGACCCCCGAGGGCAAACCCCCTGCCGCCCCGCTGCCCACCAAGGCGCCAACGACCAGGCAGCTCCCGCCGGTGACCGAGGCCAGCAAGCCCGCTGCCGCGGATGACGCCACCAGCTCCAACGCGAAGGTGGCAGACACAAAGGTCGCAGACACCAAGGTCGCAGACAGCAAGAAAGTAAAGAAGAACAGGACCAGCAAACGCCGGCGGGCGATCCGAAACAAGCGCCGCCGCAGGCTGGCCCGCCTGCGCAGGCGCAGGCGCCAGGCTCGCAAGAAGACGCGCAAGGTCGCCGCCAGGAGCAGCTACCGCCCCCATCGCAAGCTGGGCAACAGCGAGCTGGACGACCTCCTCAGCGCCGCCTCCCGCTGACGCTGACACCGCCTGGCCAGTTGACCGATACCCCACGGCCAGCCTGCCCGCTACCATGGAAGATGGAGGAGTATCGAGGCACTGCGGATGATGTCGCACACGGGCACCCCTCAAGGACCGAGCAGGCGGCTGTTGCGCGCCCTGTGGCGCAAGGCCCGCCGGGACGAGGGGCAGGCGATGGTCGAGTCGGCCCTCATCATTCCCCTGATGACCTTCCTCATCCTCGCCATCATCCAGCTGGTGATGATCCAGCACGCGAAGGTGATGACCGAGTACGCCGCGTTCAACGCGGCCCGCGCCGGGGTGGTGTGGAACGCCGACCGCATCATCATGGAGAACGCGGCCATCATCTCGCTGCTACCGACCTACGAGGGGCTGTTCCGCGAGTCGGACCTCGGAAACCCGGCGCAGATGCTGAAGCGGATCCTGCAGCGTGCGCTGCTGTACCAGGTCAACCGGCGCCTGCCTCAGGCGATCGATCTGCTGAAGAACGGAGCCAACAACATCATCAGCCAGCTCCCGGTAGGGAGCCAGGGCCAGAGCACGCTGGGCGACAACGTCAACGACCTGCTGGACCAGGCCGAGGCGGCGGCGGACCAGGCGCTGCAGGGCGCGATCACGGGCGCCCTGGGCAAGGACGACAGCAGCACGATGGTGCAGGTCACGGTGCTCAACCCGACCCAGGGCACCTTCGGCCAGCGGGGACGCGAGATCGACTTCGACGACTTCGGCCAGCGCGACGCCACGCGGCTGACGATCCAGGTGCGCTACCTCTACATGATGCGCATCCCCTTCGCCAACTGGATCATCCACCAGGCGTGGCTCGCCGGCCGCTCCGGACAGGAGCTCTACGGCGCGATCTGGAACCCCCAGGCCGACGCCCCGGAGGAGACCGGCTTTCGCTCTGTCAGCCCCGTCCAGCCCTTCGGCTTCAGTGACGGCATGCTTCAGCGGCTCGAGGCCCTGGCCGACGAGGGGGTCTACATGGTGCCGCTGACCGCGAGCTACACGATGCGCATGCAGTCCAACCCCTACAAACAGAGCCTCCAGGTGCAGTGATGACGTCGATTGTCCGCTCCATCTGCCCCCCTCGCCAGACAGTCGGATCCCGGTCCTCGCGCCCCTGCGGGGCGCTGCGGGGTGAAGCAGCGGGATCCCGTCTGGCCCGGCGACTGCTGGCATCGTGGCGTGGGCGCCGCCGGGACGAGCGCGGCCAGGCGATCCCGCTGGCGGCGGTCGGTATCTTCGCCATGGTGCTTGGCGTGCTGGCCACGCTGAACCTGGGTCAGGCCGTGCACGAGAAGATCCGGCTGCAGAACACCGCCGACTCCGCCGCCTACTCCCTGGCGGCGATGGAGGCCCGGACCTTCAACTACATCGCCTTCCTCAACCGCGTGCAGATCGCGCACTACAACACGGCGATGGTGGTGCAGAGCTACATGACGTGGGTCGGCTTCTACGTCGCGGTCTTTGGTCAGGCGGTGGATCTACTCACCACGCTGACCAACGCCGTGGAGATAGGGTCGCGCACGACCCCGCTTTGCAAGTACGGCGGACCCCGGTGCTACTACTCGGCCTGGCATGGCGCGCTCAGCGGAGTTGTGCAGGGGCTCGAGAGTTATCGTGACCGCCTGGTGAAAGCCGCCGGCGAGGTCGACACGATAGGGCACGAGATCGTGGAGGCGATGTCGATCTTCAACCGGGGGGCGGTCTGGCAGACCCAGCTGGCCCGCGCCGTGGTGCTCAACGGCCACATCCTGTCGGGCATGGTGAGCTATGTCCACAACCTGGATCCAGACATCTCCTACAGCGGCGGTGCAGGGATCCTGGTCAACTGGATGCTCAACTCGGCGCTCAACTCGATCGAGTACTACCAGACCTTCGACAACGCCTCGGGGGTCAACCCGTTTGCCTTCACCGTGCTGCAGGACTACTCCAAACGGGCGCGCGCGCCCGGCGGCAAGTATGCCGATCCCAAGAGCCTCGACAGCCCGGCCAAGGACGCCTACCGCATCATGGCCGAGCTGTGCCACGGCACCCGCACGCCCCAGTTCGTCTCCAACCGCCGCGGGGGCTTCAACTATGTCCTGCCGGTGACCGCTCCGGGCGTGCTGCAGCCCCCGACGCTGAACGGGAACAAGATGGGGCAGACCAAGTTCACCTCCGAGGGCGACATCGGCAGCAACGCCCAGATCCCGGCCATCGGCTCCGAGGGCAACTACGAGGTGGGCAAGTATCTCTCCTCGGACGACTACGCCCAGAGCGTCCAGGGCATGACCAACGGCTACTGGCCCCCCAACGCCCTCGCCAGCGTGCTGTGGGACGGCAACAACAGGCTGGGCGACGCCATCGCGGCCTACGACACCAACGGCGAGCACTACCGCTATGCAGGGCCGGAGAACACCTCCAGCACCAAGATCTCCGCCAACAACGGCAGCGGCTTCACGATCACGGGCACCGGCTACATCACTCCGGCCGGCCAGACCGGCAACTACAGCGGGACGGAGAACCATGCCCCGTGGCCCGGCTTCGCCCCCTACTTCAAGTTCAACCCCAACTCCGACCGGACCCGGGACTTCAACCAGCCCTCGACCTGGATGTTCCTCAACAAGCACCACCGGGACTTCCAGACCGACGCCCCCAGCCACGCCCAGGAGACCCGCGCGCCCTGGTACAGCAACTTCAGCTGGACCAACGGCGCCGACGTCGCCAGGCTCAACACCGCCATCGGCGGCGCCGGCAACAGCTACCTGTTCCAGGGGCTCAACGTCATCAGCCGCGGCATGGCCTACTACCACCGGCCGGGACAGTGGAAAGAGCACCCCAACTTCTTCAACCCCTACTGGCGTGCCCGGCTCGCGCCCGTGGGGCAGAAGCTGCAGGCCTTCTGGGACCGCTATGTCACGCAGAACATCACCACGAGCTCGAGCAACCAGGCGATCCAGGGCATGGTCAGCGTGCTGCGCGGGGCGCAGATGGACCTGATGACCTCGGCCATCACCAGCATCATCACCCACTAGGAGCATCGACGTGGATCTGGCCGCACGATTGAGAGCACACCTCGCCGGATGCCGACGCGACACGTCGGGGCAGGCGCTGGTGGAGTTCGCGATCGTCGCGCCGCTGATCGTACTGATCTTTCTGTTCTCGGTCTGGTTCTACGAGCTGGTGCACATCAAGCTCAAGGTGCAGGAGGCGGCGCGGTACGCCGCGTGGGAGGCCACGGCCTACCCGCTGCACGACTACGGTGAAGGCTCGGGGTTCTCCAGCGACGCGATGCAGCAGATCCAGACCGACACCATGCAGCGCTACGCCGATCTGGACTCCTCGACGCAGAACGCGGCGATGCTGACCCAGCTGTTCTCCTCGGCCTACACCGTACCGATGGTGGTGATGAGCGATCGCCAGGAGGAACGGGTGCCGGGCGGCGCGATCGTCAACATGATCTTCTCCATCGCCGGCACCATCTTCGACTACATCAGCTCGCTGGCCTACCGCAACCCGAACAAGGTGGCCACGGCCCTGATCGCCACTCACCTGACCCAGAGCTGGGGCGGGGCGCTGACCAACCGCATGAACGGCAACCCCGACTGGGGCTTCAACGACAACGGCTATGTCTGCTCCTCGGTCGGGACGTTCGTGCAGAACCTGTGGGTGCACCGCGGCGTGGGGCAGATGTTCATGGACACGCCCTTCGGCGTGTTGATCCGCGAGCAGCCCAACGGTCTGTACGACAACTGCGTGCTCGCCGACTCCTGGCGGCTGAACAACGGCGAGAACGTGGAGGGCGACACCATCCGCCGCGGTGTCGCCGATGGAACCGCCTACTGGCGCCAGGTGAACAGGATGTACTTGATGAACAGCAACGCCCGCCAGGTGGCTGACCTGTCCGTTCGGGGCTACAAGACCCTCGCCACCATGGTGTTGCGCCTGGCCGGCGTCAGCGCCACACCGCCCAACCTGGGCGACCAGGACTGGGTCCGCGCCACGGTGGTGTCCAAGGCCTACGCCGGGCAGGACGCCGAGCGCGCGGGCAAGGTGACGATCACCCAGGACCGGGGCTCACCCAACACCTACGACACCGCGCCCGTCGGCGCCGGAGCGGGCTCGGGCTCGGGCTCGGGCTCCAATTCGAGCACACTCGGCGAGTACGGCGCGACCCTGGGCCAGCGGGGCGAGTTCTTCATGGGTTGCCAGACGATGATGCAGCTCGGCTGCCCCTCCTCGACGCTGCAGCAGGACAACCCCTTCGGCGCCTACGTGCAGCGGGGCGAGGAACAACAAGGCGGTGGAGGACACCCGTGAGCAAGCGCACTGTCCATCGACCTCGACCACGGCCAGCCAGGGCTGGACGGACGCTGATGGTGCTGTTCTTCTGCGCCGGCATCGCCATGGGCGGCCTGCTCAGCGGCGGCGAGCACCGCAGGGCCGGGGCCCGGCCGGAGCAGGACCCGATGGTGGGGTACTACCCCGAGGGGATGCCGCGCTATCCGCGCGTGCAGGAGGTGCCCGCCGGCAGGAACAGCCAGGTCGGCGGCTCCAGGGTGCGGATGTCCTTCTTCGTCACCGAGGACGGGCCGGCCAAGGTCGCGGAGCTCTATGGCCGCTTCTGGCGCGAGCGCCGCTTCTACGTCCGCGACGACGTGACCCACGTGGGCGGCGTGGTCTCCGCCATCGACGTCAAGCACCACCGCGTGTACCAGGTGCTGATCTCCGTCGCCAACAGCCGTACCACCGTCTTCCCGTCGGTCACCACCTCCCCCGGCCAGGCGATGGCGACGCTGGACGATCCGTCGCCGGTCCCGCTGTTCCCCGAGTCGCGCGCGGTGATCAACCTGGGCAGCAAGGAGGGCGGCACCGCCGCCCGGGTGATCCTCAGCGTGAACGACGGCGGGCTGGAGCCCAACCTGGCCCACTACCAGCGCGTGCTGCGGGAGGCCGGGTACCAGCCGGAGTCGAAGAAGACCGAGCCGCTGGGCCAGGAGCACCGCATCCTGGTCTATCGCAAGCAGGGCAGCGAGGTCACCGTCAACCTCAACGCCATGGGCGAAAAGCGGGTACGGGTGCACATCATGGTGGTGGGCTCGTGAGGCAACTGTCAGCCCGGGTGCTCGACGACGAGTCGGGTCAGGCGATGGCGGAGTACGCCATCGTGCTGGCCGGCATCTTCGGCCTGCTGGTGGGGGCCAGCTTCACCTTCCTGCCCGACTTCATCCGGGCGCTGCAGCACTACTACGACTCCTACTACATCATGCTGAACCTGCCGATCCCGTGAGCCGCGCGCTGCACATCAAATTCCTGCACGGGTCCTACGGGGTGTGGCAGCAGCGGGTATCGTAGCTGCCCGAGGTGACGTCGTGGCTGGCAGAGTCGCTGCAGACGCCGGCGCCCCGCTTCTTGCCCGAGGTGGCGCTGGCCAGCTCGGCCAGCCACTCCCAGTTGCCGGTCATGCCCGTCATCCCCTTGCCGGAGGCGTTGCATGCGGTGACCCACTCGGTCTCGGAGCACAGCCGCTTGCCCTGGGCCATGCAGTCGGCGACCGAGGCGACCCAGATCGTGCTGCCGCTCTGGGCCTGGTCGATGCGGAACGAGCTGAAGTCCGCCATGCCGGCGGCGGAGACG